>Ga0247832_1000125_pt1 | contig 147909 bp, 151 predicted proteins | sample LaCruzMarch2015__10_FD_192407 | JGI IMG/M metagenome (GOLD analysis project Ga0247832, IMG submission 192407) | Freshwater microbial communities from meromictic Lake La Cruz, Castile-La Mancha, Spain - LaCruzMarch2015_4m | ecosystem: Environmental > Aquatic > Freshwater > Lake | place: Spain... | reverse complement strand
CTGCTCGAACCCATCGGGAACATCCCGCCCGCGGAAGCCGAAGCAATCTTCTACGCAACTCTGGAAACTGAAGCCATGGCCGCGTAACTAATGTCAATCAGCCTCCGGCAAACCCGGCGCGGTTCAGGCTGACCAAGGTCACCGCGCTGGAAACCGCGGAGGAAAACATCACCGCGAACGCGATCTGCCCCGGCTATGTTCTGACACCGCTGGTCGAGGCGCAGATCGACGCGCAGGCAAAGGCCCATGGCATCGACCGCGACGCGGTGATCCGCGATGTGCTGCTGGCCCAACAGCCGAACAAGAAATTCGCCACCGTCGCCGAAATCGGCGCGCTGACCGTGTTTCTTGCATCCGATGCCGCCGCCTCGATCACCGGCACCGCCTTGCCGGTCGATGGCGGCTGGACCGCTCATTAGGAGAGAACCGATGGCCAAATCCACCACCACAGACGCAGGCGCAAAGAAGGTCGGCCCGCTGGCGGCCTTGGGGCAGGTTACCCTGGTGTTTCAGGGCGGCGGCGCATTGGGGGCCTATCAGGCCGGAGTCTACGAGGCGCTGCACGAGGCCGGGATCGAACCCGACTGGATCATCGGCACCTCGATCGGGGCGATCAATGCGGGCATCATCGCGGGCAACAAGCCCGAAGACCGGCTGGGAAAACTGAAGGAGTTCTGGGGGCGGGTCCGCTTTCCGGCGGCCGTGACGTCCCTGGCATCGCTGCCGTTTCTGGGCAGCACCTTTGCCGCGATGAATGCCATCACCTCGGGGCTGCCTGGGTTCTTCACGCCCAACCCCGTGGCCTTCCTCGGCCCGAAGATGCCGCTCGGGGCAGATGAGGCGGGGTATTACAGCACGGCACCGCTGCAAAAGACCCTGACCGACCTTGTCGATCCCGACCTGCTGGCCGCCAATTCCCCGCGTCTGACCGTTGGGTGCGCGAATGTGTCGTCGGGCGAGATGCGCTATTTCGACAGCAAGACCGACACGCTGACCGTCCGCCACATCATGGCCTCGGGCGCGCTGCCGCCGGCCTTTCCGGCGGTGCGGATTGATGGCGAGCTTTACTGGGACGGTGGCATCCTGTCGAACACCCCCGTCGAGGCGGTGTTCGAGGACAATCCGCGCCGGTCGGGCATCGTGATCGCCGTGCACCTGTGGCGCAGGCAGGGCGAGGAGCCGCGCAGCATCTGGGACGTGGCGAACCGCGAAAAGGACCTGCAATACGCCAGCCGCGCGGTCAACCAGATCAAGCTGCAGCGCCAGATCCACCGGATGCGCCATGTCATTGCGGCGCTGGCCGATAAGCTGCCTGCCGACGTCGCCAACTCGCCCGAGGTGCGGGAGCTGACGGCCTATGGGTGTCGGACCCGGATGCATGTGGTCCGGCTGCTGGCCCCCCGGCTGAAGAACGAAGACCACACCAAGGACGTCGATTTTTCGCCCAGAGGCATCGACGCCCGCTGGCAGGCTGGCCTGACCGACATGCGCGAGACGCTGGCCGCCAAACCCTGGGACGGGGAGCATGACCTGGACGAGGGCTTCGTGCTGCATGACACCGCCCACCACGCCATCGCCCTGGTGACGGAGGAATGATGTTCAAACGCTTCACCCTGGCGCTCTGGATCGCGCTGGCTGGTCCCGCCTGTGCCGATCCGCAGCAGGACATCCGCGATCTTTACACCGCGTTCGTCACCGCGCAAAACGCGCATGACATCGACGCCGTCCGCCCGCTGCTGTCGGACCGGCCGGATTTCTTGTGGATCTCGGACGGTCGCCCGGTCTGGGGGCGCGAGGCGATGCTGGAACGCATGGCAGAGTTCCAGAACGCCGAGGTCTGGCGGGTCGAGCCGGACTATGGAGCCTCGCAGGTGATCCTGCTGGACGAGGATACGGCGGTGTTCCACCTGCCGCTGCTGCTGGTGCTTGGCACCAAGGCCGACCCCGCGCGGCTGAAATGGCTGGTCGAGGTGATTTGCCAGAAAGAGGCCGCAGGGTGGCGGATTGCCGGGTTGTATACGGCACAGGACAAACGCTGATCCGCCGCCCGCAGGATACGGGTTTGGCTGGTTGATGTGCGGCAGGGCCCGGTGGCCCTGTCGCACCTTTCAGAGTCCGGACCGGGCAGTCCCCGCGATGGCGACGGCGACCGGCCCAGCCGACCGGTCCAGCCGACAGGCCGCCGGATGCGCGGGATCGAGCCGATGACGGGATTGCCCGAAGCCGCGGCTCCATTACAGTCACATCACCATTGCGCGATGTCTGTATCAACCCTCGCAGAAGGCCGAACAGGGGGTGGTAGGCAGGAACGTGGGTTCCTCGGCGTCGGGGCTCCTCCTGTTGCAGTCGCTTCGTCTGAACGGATGCGCGCACAGGGTCGGGTCTACGCGCCGCAGGCTCGCTTTGCCCGCCCGTTTGCGGTCGACCGGAATATTGAAGGGGATAGGGATGGAAATCAGGCAGATGCGCTACTTTCTGGCGGCCGCCCGGGAGTTGAACTTCACCCGCGCCGCTGCGAAGTGCAACGTCTCGCAACCCTCATTGACCCGCGCGATCGGGCTTTTGGAGGCCGAGTTCGGCGGCGACCTGTTTCGCCGCGAACGCAACCTGACCCATCTGACCGACCTGGGCCGACGGATGGTGCCGCTGATCACCCAGTGCATCGAGAACGCCGACAATGCCAGCCGCCTCGCCAAGGCGGTTCGGTCGAGCAAGATCGTCAGCCTCAAGCTGGCGGTGCGCGACGGGATTCCGCTGGACCCGTTCGTGCCGCATCTGCTGGAACTGGCCAAGGCTTTCCCGCAGTTCGACTTCAAGATCCGGCGCGGCGAACCGGCCGATCTGGAAGGGCGGCTGAAAGAGGGCGAGGTCGACATCCTGCTGGGGCCGCAGCCCGAGGATGACTGGGACCGTTTTGAACACTGGCCGCTTTACCAGTGCGACTATTCGCTGGTGTTGCGCGCGGATCACCCGCTGTCACGAAAGTCCGCCCTCGGCATCGACGACCTGAACGGTGCCAGCCTGCTGCACCGGCCCGATTGCGGGGTTTCGACCCATCTGCGCACCCATCTGGAAGAGGCGGGCGTGATGCTGCAGCCCGCGCTGGAATTCGCCCGTGATGACGATCTGATCTCCTATCTGGCCTGCAGCCAGTCGATCGCCTACCTGCCCACCATCTCGGCGTTGCGCGGATCATTGGTCCGGCGTACCCTTCAGGGACCGGATTGCGGCTTCAGGATGCATGCCACAACGGTGTGCGGCCGCCAGCGCGGCCCGGCACTTGGCCTGTTCCTCAATCAGCTCCGGGCGGCGGATTGGCAGGCCGAGGCGGCCTGAATGATCGCGTCACAATCCATCCGGGTCCGCGGGTCGGGGTCCAGATGGCGGGCGAAAATGACCCCGTCGCGGTCCAACACGAAGGTCGCCGTGATCGGCATCAGCCAGCCGCCGCCGGCATTTTCGGCATTCAGATCGACCTGCAGCAGCGCCAGCTCGTTCTGCAAGACATCGTCGATCACATAGCTCAGTCCGAGAAGGGTCGAAATCCCCAGGCCCATATCGCACAGAACCGGAAAATCCGCGCCCGAGTCCCTGGCCAGCTTGGCGGCGTTGCCAGCGTTTTGCGGTGATATCGCGACGATCTGGCTCCCCAATGCCTGAATCTTCGGGCTGATTTCGGCCAGTGCCGCCATGTTCAGATGGCAGAAGTCGCACCAGTAGCCCCTATGGAAAGCCAGAACGACCGGCCCCTTTTCCAGCGCGCCCGCAAGCCGCCACAAGTGGCCCTGCGCATCCGGCAAGATGAAATCGGGGAACACCTCTCCGATTTCGGGCACACCGCCGACCGCCCCGCTGGCATGCAGCCGCGCCACCAGCCTGTCCATGGCTCGGGAATACGCCACCAGCCGCTCGCGACAGTCGGCTGCAATCACCTCGAGGCGTTCCGAAAGCGGGCCCTGCATGGCGCGAGCCTTTCGCGCAGCCTCGTTGGGTTCATATTCCAATGCTGACTTCCCCGGTTCGCACCACTGTATCACCCGTCGCGCGCATCATCATCTGCAAACGCCATAGCGGCAGTCTATGGAATCCAGAGACCCCTGCGACCCCTCGATCCGTCACAGTGCGGCTGCAACACCTTGCGGGCTGCGCCGAGCAAAGGACCCGATGATGAAAAGATCAGGCATGCGGACGACCGGGCTGTGCCCGTGCGCCGCCGGTGCGATCCCGGTCCGGCTGGCGGGCGCACCGAGGAGGGGCCTGCGATGACCGGCGGTGCCGCCCTGTCCGGGGCGACCTCCAGAACCGACAGCGCCCTTCGGTTTCTGCTGATTGCGACCATCGCGTTCCTGACGCTGGTTGATCTGTTTGCCACCCAGGTCATCATCCCCAGCCTGACCCTGCGCTACGATGTCTCGCCCGCCACGATGGGGGCCGCCGTCAGCGCCTGCACCTTCGGCATGGCGGCGGCGAGCCTGATGGTGGCGCTGTTTTCCGACCGGATCGACCGGCGGGCGGGGATCGTCCTGTCGCTGGCGGTTCTGTCGGTGCCGACCGTCCTTCTGGCCTGGGCCCCGAGCGTCGGCATCTTTGCGGGCCTGCGCATTGTTCAGGGGCTGTGTATGGCGACCGCGTTCAGCCTGACGCTGGCCTATCTGGGCGAACGGATGACCGGAGCCGCCGCCACGCAGGCCTTCGGGGCCTATGTGACGGGGAATGTCGCCTCGAACCTGATCGGCCGTTTCGTAGCCTCCGGGGTGGCCGGGGAATGGGGCATCGACGCCAGTTTCTATGTCTTTGCCGCGCTCAATCTGGCAGGGGCGGCGCTGGTGGCGGCGACGATCCACCGGTCGCCCAAGATGAAGCAGGGGATGAACCATGCCCGATCGCCCCTGACGGCCGTCAAGACGCATCTTGCCAACCCGCGCCTGCGCGCCGCCTTTGCGTTCGGCTTCTGCATCCTGTTCGTGTTCATCGGGGTGTTCACCTACGTCAACTTCGAACTCGGCGGCGACCGGTTCGGCTTGTCGATGATGGCGCTTGGCAGCGTCTACTTCGTGTTCCTCCCCTCGATCCTGACCACGGCGCAGGCGAGCAATCTGGCGACCTGGATCGGCGTGAGACGGGCGACATGGGTGGGGCTCGGGCTTGCGGGGCTGGGTGTCGGGTTGATGACGCAGGATCATCTTCCCGCGATGCTGGCGGGCATGACCCTGGTGGCCATCGGCACGTTTCTGGCACAGGCGCTGGCCACCGGATTTGTCAGCCGTGCCGCCATGGGGGATCGGGCGGCGGCAAGCGGGCTGTATCTGGCCAGCTATTTCTTGGGGGGATTGGTGGGCGCTGTCATACTCGGGCAGGTCTACACCGATTATGGATGGACGGCGCTGTTGCTTTGCGTGGCGCTGGTGCTGACGGGTGCCGCCGGTCTGGCCCGCAAGTTCGATCTGCCAAAGCCCGCCTGACCGGCGGCCTCAGTTGACCACAACGGATGCGGACCGCGGGCACAAGCCTGCGGAAACCAAGGAAGCGGATGATGCAGAAGCCACAAAGCCAGACCGGATCACTTGCCAGACCGGACAAGATCGCCCTTGTCCTGCAGGGCGGGGGCGCCCTCGGCAGCTATCAGGCCGGGGTCTACGAGGCCTTGTCACAGGCAGGCTATCTGCCCGACTGGGTGGCAGGCATTTCGATTGGCGGGATCAACGCGGCAATCATCGCAGGCAATCCGCCGGAAACCCGCGTGGCCCAGTTGCGCGCGTTCTGGGAGCAGATCACCGGGTCAGCCACCGGATGGCCTGCGGGTTCGCTTGACGGCACCTCGGCGCTGCAACAGAAAGCTGCGGCCCAGTCGGCGCTGCTGTTCGGGCAGCCCGGCTTCTTTGCGCCGCGCAAGGTGCTGGAATGGATCTCGCCGCGCAAGCCGGTCAGCTATTACGACACTTCGGCGCTGAAGACGACGCTGGAACGGCTGGTGGATTTCGACCGGATCAATGCCGCGACCGAGCCGAGGCTGAGCGTCGGCGCCGTCAATGTCCGCACCGGGCGGTTTTCGTATTTCGACAGCACCAAGACCGCGATCCGGGCCGAGCATATCATGGCCAGCGGGGCATTGCCGCCCGGCTTCCCTGCGGTCGAGATCGACGGCGAACACTATTGGGATGGCGGGATCGTGTCGAACACGCCGCTGGCTTATGTGCTGGACCAGTTGCCCCGCCGCAGCAGGCTGATCTTTCAGGTCGATGTGTTTCAGGCGCATGGCCATGTGCCCACCACGCTGGAACAGGTGTCGGAACGCGAAAAGGACATCCGCTTTGCCAGCCGGACCCGGATGAACACCGACATCTTCGCCTACAAGCATGAAGTGCGTCACGCCATCAACGAGCTGATCGAACTGCTGCCGCCCGATCTTGCCGCGACGCCCGAGGCGAAGCGGCTCTACAAGATGGGCTGCGTGACCCAGATGGATATCGTGCAACTGATTTATCGGCCCCTGATGCCGCAGGGCTATCAGAAGGACTATGAATTCAGCCGCGCGACGATGACCCAGCGATGGGGCCAGGGGCACGGCGACGCGCAGGTCACGCTTGAGGCGGCCCCCTGGCTGGCCCCCAAGACCAAGGAGGTCGGGGTGCGGGTGTTCGATGTCTGGCACGATCTGCATGCGGCCAAACAATTGGCGGCGACGGAATCGGAAACGCCGGTAAGGTGACGCAGACGGGACGGCGCGGGTCGGTCGAACTTTCCCCCGCCCGGACCCACGGATGCACAAGATCGGGCGCCGCAGGTTGCGGGCCCTTGGAAGGAAGCAAGCATGCCATTGACGGAAGAATGCATTATCGTGACGGGCGCGAGCGGAAATCTGGGGTCTGCCGTGGCGCGGACACTGGCCCGCAAGGGCGCGCGGGTGGTTTGCGTGGACCGCACGGAACGACGGTTCGACCTTGATGCCGACGGGATCAGCCCTGACCGGGTTCTGTGGATCGGCGATGCCGACGTGTCCGACAAAGGCGGGATGGACCGGGTGGTGGCGTCGGCCGTGGCGCAGTTCGGCGCGGTCAGCGGACTGGTGAACACCGTCGGCGGCTTTGCGACCGGCCGGGTGACGGCCGGGGCGCTGGATCAGTGGGACCTGATGATGCACCTGAACGCCAAGGTGGCCCTGGTGACCAGCGCAGCCGTTCTGCCCGCCATGGTCGCCGGGGGACGCGGGCGGATCGTGCACATCGCAGCCCAACCCGGCCTCAAGGCAACCTCTGGGCAGGCGGCCTATGCGGCGTCCAAGGCGGCAGTGATCCGGCTGGTCGAAAGCATCGCCGCCGAACATCGCGCCGACCGCATCACCGCGAACTGCATTCTGCCGGGCACCATCGACACGCCGGTCAACCGCGCCTCGATGCCCGATGCCAAGCCCGACATCTGGATTCCCCCCGCCGCGATTGCCGAGGTGATCGCCTTTCTGGTGTCGCCAGCGGGGGCGGTGGTGACCGGTGCTGCCGTTCCGGCCACCGGACTTGTGTAACCGGCGCGCAGGTTAGGAGCCGTGATGATGGACGTGTTCTGGACAGGGCTTTACGTGTATGGCGGGATCGGCGGGGTGGTCGCCGTGGCGTTCGTGCTGGTCGGCATCGACCGCATCGATGCGGCGGCCCGCGGGGCCTATCTGGTGCGCCCCCTGCTGCTGCCGGGCCTGACGCTGCTGTGGCCGATCGTGGTGGTCCGCTGGATTGTGCTGGAGCGGCAGAAGGGCGCCGTCCGATGATCCGTCGTCAGCGAAAGGCCCATCTGACGGTGTGGATTGCGCTGGCGGCGCTGCTGCCGCTCAGCCTCGCCATCATTCTGTCGCTGGCCGCAAGTCAGGTCATCGAACGGTCCCCCAGACTGCTTGAGGCCCCGCTTGCCACGGAAGGAACCGGCGGATGAGCCATGCCTACAAGCCGGTCCAGTGGAACCGGACGAAACTGATCTACGATGCGTTCGTGCTGGCGGGGGTCGCGGCCTATCTGTGGGTCTTCATGGACATCGCCCCCATGCTGTCGCCCGCCGTCCGGCTGGTCGAGCCGCCGATCTACAAGATGCGGGCCTATGGCAGTTGCGCGTTCCTGATGCTCAGCATCATTCTGGCCATCGGGCCTCTGGCGCGGATCGACCGGCGGTTTCTGCCTCTGCTCTACAACCGCCGGCACTTCGGGGTGATCACCGCCTGCGTGGCGGTCCTGCACGCCAAGTCGGTGCTGGACTGGTATTTCGCCTATGCGCCGGTGTCGAAAATCGAGGCGCTGTTCACCTCGAGCACCAGCTTCGGGCAGATCATCGGCTTTCCGTTCGAACTGTTCGGGGTGTTCGCCCTGCTGGTGCTGGTGGTGATGGCCGCGACCAGCCATGATTTCTGGCTGTCTTTCCTGACCGCACGGTTCTGGAAGGCGCTGCACATGCTTGTCTATGCCGCCTATGCCTCGGTCGTGCTGCACGTGGCCCTGGGGTCGCTTGTGGGGGGCGGCAATCCGGTGACGCTGATGGTGCTTGCCACCAGCATGACGGCCCTGATCACCCTGCATCTGATGGCGGGCTTGCGCGAGGCGGCGCGTGAGCGGGCATTCGACGCCAGCCCTGCCGAAGGGGGCTGGGTCGCCATCGGCGATCTGGCGGATTTCACCGAAGGCCGTGCGCTGATCGGGGCCGGGGCGGGGGGCGAGCGGATTGCGGTGTTCAAGTTCAAGGGCAGGCTGTCGGCCCTGTCCAACGTCTGCTCGCATCAGGGCGGGCCGGTGGGCGAGGGCAAGGTGGTGCTGGGCCTCGTGACCTGCCCCTGGCATGGCTATCAATACCGGCTGGAAGATGGCTGCTCGCCGCCGCCGTTCAAGGAACGCATCCGCAAGTATCGCCTGCGGCTGGAGGGCAGCCGCATCTGGGTCGATCCGATAGCCCTGCCGCTGGGCACCGTGGTGGAACCGGTCCTGATCCCGCAAACACAGGTGCAGACATGAAGGAAAAGGCAGCGGATCCGTTCTTTGTCGGCTATTTCAAGAAGGTTCCCCCCGAGATCCGCAACTTCGCCCTGGCTGCGGGGGCCGGGGTCATCGGTCTGCTGGCGATTTTCGCCCTGCTGCTGCCGCTCGGCACCATCGACCCCGGATCGGGGCGCTATGCCGATGACCTGCGCGGCGGCACGCTGACCGGGGTGATCGACCTTCTGCCCTACCCGATCCTGCGCGTGCCTTCCACGGAAGGCACCCCTGCGCGCGCGGTTCTGCTGGGAGGGCAGACGAAGGTGGGAGCGCAAGAACGGGTGGCCGTGGGCACGCCGGTGATCGAGGTCGGCGGCGTGTTCGTGCGCCGGGGCGACATCGAGATGCTGCTGATCGGCGGCTCCGGGGCAAAGGCCGGTGCGGCCCCCCTGCCCGGCTTTCAACCCGCACCGTCCGAGGATCTTGGCCGCTGGCGGCTGACGGGGGAGATCTGCGACGGCAAATGCTATGGCGGGGCGATGAAGCCGGGGCGCGGCCTGGCCCATAAGGCCTGCGCCAACCTGTGCATCACCGAGGGCCTGCCGCCGGTTCTGGTGATGGAATTGCCGGTCGAGGGGTCCACCGTGGTGCTGCTGGCCGCCGGGGATGGCGGCCCGATGCCCGATGCGCTGTTGCATCTGACGGCCGTTCCCATCCAGTTGGAAGGGCGATTGGAACGCCGCGACGACCTGTTGATTTTCCGGATCGATCAAGGCTCCGTCCAGCGGATGTAGCAACGCTCCAAGCGCGGACGCCCTTTTGCCGCCCGGAAGCAGGCGGCACATGACGGCATGCCTGCACGAACCGGACCGGGATGGAAACTTGCGCCCCCGGCCCGGCACCGGCGGGCTCCTGACCCCGCCAAATCACCTGCACATGCCGGACGACCGAACCGGAATGATCGCGGCCGGGCGTTTTCAACCATCGCGAGATCAGGGTGGCGGGCGCGGGTTGCGTCGCGCGCCAAGAGATACCTTGTGCCGCAGGCCGCCCTTGCCGCCAAGTTGCGGCAGCATCCGGGCGGGTGAGCGAGGCTCCCCATACGGTCTTGGCATTGACACCATAGCCGTTGGCCGCGTTATCGGGACCGACTGGGGGTGATAACAACACGGTATCGAAACTGTCCCGCGAAGGCTGCGCGGGATCACCTTGGGAGTTTGAAAATGCCGTCGAAAAAGACATATGCTGTGGCGCTTATCGCCGCGCTTGCGGGCACGTCGACGATGTCCGTTGCGGGGGTCTGCCCTGCGGATCAGGTTCTGACCGAGCCGCGCGAGATCGAGCAGGTCGCGGCTGCCGGGCTGACGCGCGAGATTCTGGCGAACGTGCGTCTCGAGGGCTGGCGGGGTATGGGCGGGTTCATTCTGCGGATGCGCCGCCTTGAACTGGCACCGGGGGGGTTCGTGCCGACCCATGCACATGATGACCGCCCATCTATCGTCTATACGGTTGAGGGCACCGTGACCGAACACTCCACCTTTTGCGCGGTGCCGATTGTCCACCATGCGGGCGACGCAAGCATGGAATTCGGCCCCGGCCATCAGCATTGGTGGGAAAACACGGGCACCGAGACGGTCGTGTTCATCTCGACCGATGTGCTGCCCTACGACAGTGATGCCCCGCCCTATGTCGGCATGGAACCGTAACGGCCGTCGGTTCATTGCACACCGCAGTCAACCGGACGCAAAAGCTACCGCCGCCGAACGGCACCACGACATCGCCATCGGCGGCGACAGGCTCGGGATGCAACCCGTGTGACCCCGGCCGCGTTCTGACGTTTTTTGCGGCAGGCCGTCGTTCAAGGTCCAAACCGTCCGCGCAGTCGGGCAGTTCGTGCAGTCTGCCAAATCCGCTGTGCGAAGGGCGCGGAACCTGCAGCGGGCCACCCCGGCGCAGGCCGTCGCCCGGCAGATTGCACCGGGACCTGTCGTGATCACGTTGCCGCGAGGGCGATGAAGCGCGGGAAACAACACACCAGCGGTCCGCGACCGGACCTGTAGACACACAATTCAGGGAAGCTTGCAAATGTTCAAGAAGATCGCCCTCACCTTTGCCTGCAGCTTCGGCTTGTTCGGCGCGGCTTTTGCCGGTGAGCAATATGTCGACGCGACCGGCTTTGCCGTGTCGGGCTATGATGTCGTCTCGTATTTCGACATCGCCCAGTCGGAGGTCGGCCAGTCGGAGGTTGGCCAGCCGCAGCCGTCCCCGGTGCCGGGCAGGGCCGCGATCACCGCCGAATACAACGGTGCCACCTTTGCCTTCGCGACCGAAGCCAACCGCGCGACATTTCTGGCAAACCCGATGTCTTTCGTCCCGCAGTATGACGGGCATTGCGCCTATGGGGTGGCCAAGGGGGGCAAGGTTCCGGGCAACCCGACGCTGTGGCGCATCGTCGATGGCAAACTATATCTCAACATCACCAAGGACGTCGTCGGCTTCTGGGAAGAGGACATTCCGGGAAACCTGATGAAGTCGGAAAAGAACTGGGTGGGGATTGAACCCGCCGAGGCCTCGGGCAACAAGATCCCCAACTTCACCTCGGCGGCACCGCTGGCGAACTGACGGGATCAAGTCCGTGACATCCACTCGGAACACCGCCGAGCCCGCGCAGGCCCTGACGGGTCTGCGCGTTCTGGATTTGTCGCGGATTCTGGCAGGACCGACCGCGACGCAGCTTCTGGCCGATCTCGGGGCAGAGGTCATCAAGATCGAACGCCCCGGCACCGGCGATGACACGCGCGGCTGGGGACCGCCGTTTCAGCGGGATGCGGCGGGGGGCGACAGCGGGGCCAGCGCCTATTTTCTGTCCGCCAATCGCGGCAAGCAGTCGGTGGCCGTGAACATCGCCGATCCCAGGGGCCAGACCCTGGTGCAAGCCCTGGCGGGGACATCGGATATCCTGATCGAGAACTTCAAGCCCGGCGATCTGGCGCGTTACAGCCTTGACTACGCGACCCTGAGCGCGGCCAATCCCGCCCTCATCTATTGCTCGATCACCGGCTTCGGACAGACCGGGCCGAATGCGCATCGGGCGGGCTATGACTTTCTGGTACAGGCCGAGGGGGGCTTGATGAGCCTGACCGGCTGCCCTGACGGCCCGCCCATGAAGGCCGGGGTCGGCATTGCGGACCTGATGTGCGGGCTTTATGCGGTGGCGGGCATCCTGGCGGCGGTGCAGGCGCGGCATGTGTCGGGGCGCGGGCAGCAGATCGACATCGCGCTGATGGATGCACAGGTGGCGATGCTGGTCAATCAGGGTGTCGCGCATCTGATGGACGGGCAGGTGCCGCCCCGGCGCGGCAACGATCACCCGACCATCGTGCCCTACGGCACGTTTCCGGCCAGCGACGGCATTTTCATCCTGGCCATCGGCAACGACGCGCAGTTTGCGCGCTTTGCGGCTGAGGCTGGCGCGCCGGGCCTGTCGACCGACAGCCGGTTTGCCACGAACGCGGCGCGGGTGCGCCATCGCGCCGTGCTGATCCCGCTGATCGGGGCCCTGACGGCGGGGCGCAGGGTGGCAGACTGGCTTTCGGCCTGCGACGCGCTGGCCGTGCCCGCCGGACCGGTGAACGATCTTGCACAGGTTTTTGGCAGTCCGCAGGTGGCCGCGCGGGGGATGCGGGTGCGCATGGCCCAGGCGACGGGCGGTTCGGTGGACCTGATCGGCAACCCGTTGAAGTTGTCGGGGACCCCGGTTACCTACGCCAAGGCACCGCCGGGTCTGGGCGAGGATACCGGGGATGTTCTGGCGCGCCGTCTGGGTCTGCCTCTGGCGGATTTGCAGGCGCTGGCCGCTGACGGGGTGATCGGGGGAAAGTTGGGCGAATGACCAAAACGGGATCAGACATCATCGGCGAGGCGCTGGCCCGGGCGGGGGCGACCCATGCGTTCGGCATTCCGGGCGGCGAAGTTCTGGCCGTGCTGCAGGGTCTGGATGCGGCGGGTCTGCGATTTGTGCTGGTCAAGCACGAAAACAGCGGCGGCTTCATGGCCGAGGGGCTGTGGCACATGACCGGTGCCTTGCCGGTGCTGCTGGCGACGCTGGGGCCGGGGGTGGCCAACGCGGTGAACGTGGTTGCCAATGCCATGCAGGACCGGGTGCCGCTGATCTTTCTGACCGGTTGCGTCGATGAGGCAGAGGCAAAGACCTATACCCATCAGGTGTTTGACCATCAGGCGATGCTGCGGCCCGTGGTCAAGGGCAGCTTCCGGCTCGTCCAGGGCGACGTCGGCGCAGGCATGGCCAGGGCGATTGCGCTGGCCACCTCCGGTCAGCCCGGGCCGGTCCATGTCGACGTGCCGATCGGCGTGGCCGAAGGGATTTCGGACGAACGCCCGTTCCTTCTGCTCGAGCCCGAGGCCCCCGGACTGCCGGACACAGACGCGCTTGCCGCCGCCGTTGCCGCCTTGAGCCAAGCGCGGCGGCCCGTGGCGCTGGCAGGGGTCGATGCGGTCAACGAAGCGGCGGGGCTGGAGGTGGCGCGCTTTTGCCGCGACCATGCCATCCCGCTGATCACCACCTACAAGGGCAAGGGTCTGATGGACGAGGGCGACCCGTTGTGCCTTGGCGCAGCGGGCCTGTCCCCCAAGGCCGACCGGATCCTGCTGCCCCTGATGGCAAAGGCCGATTGCATCCTGTTGCTGGGCTATGACCCGATCGAAATGCGCATCGGCTGGCGCAACCCGTGGACGGCGGGTCAGACGGTCATCGAAGTGACCCCGGTCCTGCGCACGCATGGCATGCACCAGGCCACCCATGTGTTGACCGGGGGGCTGGCCCCGACGCTGGCCGCGTTGGGTCATGACGCCCCGCCGCGCTGGCCGGACCGCGCGCCCGATGCCGCGCGCACGGCCCTGAAGGCAGGGTTCGCCAGCCCCGGCACCTGGGGCCCGCATGAGGTGTTTGCCACCCTGCGCGCGGTGATGCCGCCTGACACGGTGATCACCGCCGATTCCGGGGCGCACCGCATTCTGGTCAGCCAGATGTGGACCTGCCCCGCCCCGCGCCAGATGCTGCAATCCTCGGGCCTTTGCACCATGGCCTGCGCGGTGCCGCTTGCGGCAGGGGTCCGGATCGGGCGGCCCGATGCCCCGGTCCTTGCCTTTGTCGGGGATGCGGGCCTCGAGATGGGCGCGGGGGAACTGGCGACGCTCGCCGCCCAAGGCCTGCCGATCGTGATCTGCGTTCTGGTGGATGACAGCCTGTCGCTGATCGAGTTGAAGCAGCGCGGCACGCAGCGCCCCAATCTGGGCGTCGATTTCGGCGGGCCGGGGGTCAGCACCGATTTCGCAGCTCTTGCCCGCGCCTTTGGCGGCCATGGGGTCGCCGTGACCGACACCGCGAGCCTTGCGGCAGAGGCGCAGGCGGCTGTCGCGCGCCGCACCTTCACCCTGATTGCGGCGCACATCCCCCGCCGCGCCTACGACAATGCGTTCTGATGCAACACAGCAAGTCACGTGCCCGCGAGGCGCTTGTTACAATGCTCGTGCAGCGTAACAAGGGCCGATCAACCAACGAAAAACAGGCTGTATGCCCTCGCGACCCCGCCCGGGCTCGCAGGGTACCGTCCCGGTGCAAGAGGTGAATGCCGTGTCAATGTCCGAAGACCTGAGTGGAATGCCGACATCCCTCTCCGCCAATCTGATCGGCGACTGGAACAGGGTGATCCACGGCATCTTGTCACATGCGGCAACGACGGGCCCCGATCTGAACCGCGTGCTGGCGGCGGCGCCCGATTTTGCCCTGGGTCAGGCGATCAGGGGGATCTCCTGCCTGCTGCTTGGACGGGCCGAAATGGTGGAGGTCGCGCGCCACGCCCATGCGGCGGCGCTGCGCGGCGCACCCGCCACGATGCGCGAGATCGCGTTTGTCCATGCCTTGGGCGATTGGCTGGACGGGCGTCCGACGCGGGCGGTGGCGCGGGTCGAGGTGGTTCTTGCGCTCGATCCCCGTGATGCGCTGGCGATGAAGATGATCCAGGCGATCCATTTCGTGATGGGCCGTCCCGATGCGATGCGCGCGTCGGTCGAAGGGGTGATGGCGGCGTGGGACGATCACGCCGCACGCGGTTATCTGCTGGGCTGCCACGCCTTCACGCTGGAGGAAACCGGCGAGTTCGGCCGCGCCGAACGGATCGGCCGGCAGGGTGTGGCGCTGGCCCCGGATGATGCCTGGGGGCTGCATGCGGTGGCGCATGTCTTTGACAACACCGGCCGCGCGCGGGACGGGCTGGACTGGCTCTCGGGGCGCGAGGCGTCGTGGGCGCATTGCAACAACTTCCGGTTTCACGTCTGGTGGCACCGCGCGCTGATGCATCTGGACCTTGGCGAATATGACATCGCCCTGTCGCTGTATGACGCCGACATCCGGGCAGAAAAGACCGACGATTACCGCGATATCGCCAATGCGGCGTCTTTGTTGTCTCGGCTCGAGCTTGAGGGCGTCGATGTCGGCGCGCGGTGGGAAGAGCTTGCGGACCTGTCGGAAAACCGCGCGACCGACGGCTGTCTGGCCTTTGCCGATCTGCATTACATGCTGGCGCTCTGCGGCGGCGCGCGTGACGAGGCCGCCGCAGGCCTGATCGCCCGGATGCAGGCGACGCGACCCGCAGGCAACGAGGCGCAGCGGATCATCGCGCATCCCGGACTGCATGTGGCGCAGGGCTTGCAGGCCTTCGCCTCGGGCGAGTATTCGGCGGCGTGGATGCACCTGCGCGCGGGTCGCGGCGACCTGCAGCAGATCGGCGGCAGCCATGCGCAGCGCGATGTCTTTGACCGGATCACCATCGAGGCCGCCTTGCGCGGTGGCTACATGGATGCGGCGGGGGCCTTGCTGCGCGACCGGTCCGCGCGGCGTGCGGGGTCGGTGGACGGCTATGCCACGGCGCGGCTTTCGCTGATCGACGCCGCCCGCGCACAGGCGGTCTGACATGGCCCCGGCTGCGAAACAACGCGACCTGCGGCTCGATTTCTTTCGCGGCCTCGGCATGTTCATCATCCTGATCGCGCATATCACCGACAATCCCTGGACCCTGTGGATCCCGGCGCGTTTCGGATTTTCCGATGCCACCGAGATGTTCGTGTTCTGCTCCGGCATGGCGTCGGCCATCGCCTTCGGCGGGGTGTTCGCGCGGGCGGGGTGGGGGCTGGGCACCCTGCGGATCGCGCACCGGGTCTGGCAGGTCTACTGGGTGCATCTGGGGGTGTTCTTCCTGACGCTGGCCCTGATGCAGACGCTGAACATGACCGGGGTCTTTCCGCGCGACGAGGTGGACGCGCTGAACCTGAACCCGTTCCTCTACAACACCGGGCCGAACCTGATCGGGCTGCTGACGCTGACCTATGTGCCGAACTACTTCGACATTCTGCCGATGTATCTGGTCATCCTTGCCCTGATCCCGGCGATGATGGCCCTTGCGCGGGTGGACGTGCGGCTGGCCATTCTGGCCAGCATCGGGCTTTGGGTTGCGGCGACTGCGGGGCTGAACCTTCCGGCCGAGTTGTGGTTCCAGAAACCATCGGGCCGGGAGTGGTTCTTCAACCCCTTCGCCTGGCAGTTGGTGTTCTTCACCGGGTTTGCGCTGATGGCGGGATGGCTTCCTGCGCCACCGGTGCGGCGGGGACTGATCTGGATCGCGGTGGCGATCGTCGTTTTGTCGGTGCCCTTTGCCTGGGGAAAGATCATCGCGATGTCCGAAACCGTCCGCGAGCTGCGCCGCGACGGGGCCCTGCTGATCGACAAGTCCGATTTCGGCATCCTGCGCTTTGTCCACTTCGCGGCCCTCGCCTATCTGGCTTGGGTCGCTGTCGGTCCGGCGGGCGTGCGCCTGCGCCGTGGCGGTTGGGCGGGGGCCGGGATTGCCCTGATTACCCGGGTCGGCCAGCAATCGCTGCCCGTTTTTGCGGCATCCATGGTGATGGCGCGCGGTCTGGGTGCGGTTCTTGACCTTGCCGGGTATGGCCCGCTTGCCACGCTGGCGGTCAATCTGCTGGGGTTCGCCCTGATCATCGGCGTTGCCAGATTGGCCGCCTTTTTCAAGAGCCAGCCTTGGAACACCCCTGCGCCACGACACGTTCCCCCGGAACCCGAGCGCACCCTCGTTACGGAGTGGCGCACATGACCACAGTCTCCCGTCGTGAAATGCTGTCGCTGACGGCCGGTCTGGCCGCCCTCGGGTTGGTCCCGGCCTGGGCACAGGAGGCCCCCGAACCTGTGGGCGTCACCCTTGGCCCCGCGGCTGCTTTCGACCCCGAAATGGTCGTCGCCCGTGCCCGCACCCTGGCGGCAAGCCGGTATGTGCCACCGCCGCCCGTGTCGCCCGAATGGCTTGACCTGACCTATGATCAGTTCCGTGGCATCTGGTTCGATACCCGCCACACCCTGTTTCGCAACACCGGCGGCGCCGTTCAGGTCGAATTCTTCGCGGCCGGCCTCTACTACCCCTACAAGATCGCGTTGAATGCGGTGCAAGACCGACAGGCGCGGCAAATCCGGTTTGAAAAGCGGGTGTTCAAGACCGGGGCGACCCTGCCCGACCTGCCCGACGACGGCACCGGATTTGCCGGGTTCCGCCTGCTGGGAGAAGTGGTCGAGCCGGGCTTGTTTCAGGAATATGCCGCGTTCCTGGGGGCCAGCTATTTCCGCGCGATCAGCCGTGACATGGCCTATGGCGTCTCGGCCCGCGGGCTGGCGCTCAACACGGCAGCCGACGGCCCCGAGGAGTTTCCGATCTTCCGCGAGTTCTGGATCCAGGCCGCCTATCACGGCGATCAGGCGATCACGCTGCATGCGCTGCTTGACAGTCCTTCATGCACCGGGGCCTTCCGGTTTGTGCTGACCCCGGGCGAGACGACGACGGTCGATGTGGTGGCGCGCCTGTTTCCGCGCACGGCGCTGGACCGCGTTGGCATCGCTCCGGGCACGTCGATGTTCCTGTTCAACGATCTGAACCGCACCCGGTTCGATGATTTCCGCGAGGCGGTGCACGACAGCGACGGTTTGCTGATGGTGAACGGCGCGGGCGAGACGCTGTGGCGGCCGCTGACGAACCCGCGCGCGCTTGAAATCAGCATGTTCGGCGATACGTCGCCGCGCGGCTTCGGCCTGATGCAGCGCTCGCGCGAAGGGCGCGACTACAACGATCTGGTCGCCCATTACGAACGCCGCCCCTCGCTTTGGGTGGAACCTGTCGGCGATTGGGGGCCGGGGGCTGTGATGTTGGTGGAAATACCGACCGACAAGGAAATCAACGACAATATCGTGGCCTTCTGGCGGCCTGCCGAGCCGTTGAAGGCGGGGGTCGAACACCGGTTCGACTACCGGCTTTACTGGTGCGCCACCTCCCCCGCCGAAGGGGCCGTGGCCCCCGTGATCGCCAGCCGCACCGGCGCGCGGGTGTTCGAGGACGGCCGGATCTTTGCCATCGACTACGCCGCACACCCCGCCCTGGGCAGCGACCCGACCCGGATCGAGGCGCGGGTCACCACCAGCGCGGGCAGGATCTCGGCGCATCTGTTGCAGAAAAACCCCGCGACGGGCGGTCTGCGGTTGGACTTCACATTGAAGGGCGATCCCCCGGTGGCCGAACTGCGGGCCGAGCTTTGGCGCGGTGGCCAGCGCGTGGCCGAAACCTGGTTGAACCGTTGGGTCGCGCCGTGACGTTCCTGCTGCGCCAACCGCTCGTCCAGGACGACGCACCGGCACGGCTTGCGATGCCCGACCAGACCCTGAACGCGCCCTTCGACGATCCGAACGCGCCCGGCATCCGGACGGATCGCCGCACGCTGGCCCTGCGCGCGGTCATCCTGCTGGTGTCGATTTGCGTGGTTTCGGGGCTGGGGTGGCTGTCGCTGGGCTGGTTCGCGCTTGACGGAACCCTGACCCTTGTCGAAGGGGCCCTGATCTTCGGCAGCGTGTTTGCGCTGTTCTGGGTTGTCCTGTCGGTGGCTACGGCAACCTTGGGTCTGCTGTGGCGGCCCCGCCCGCAGGCGCAACCGCTTTTCGGTCTGCAGATCGCCATTCTGGTGCCGATGTATGGGGAACCGGCCCGCAGCACGATCGGCACTGCGGTGACCCTGTTGGCGGCCCTGCCGGCGGCGGGCAGGCACAGCTTTTCCCTGCACATCCTGTCGGACACCCGCGACCCCGACCTTGCCCTTGTCGAAGAGGCCACCGTCGCCGCCGCCCGCAAGGCGCATCCCGGCCTGACGATCCAGTATCGCCGCCGCCCGCAGAACCATGACTTCAAATCCGGCAACATCCGCGACTGGGTGCAAACCCATGGTCACACCTGCGAGGCCATGCTGATCCTGGATGCCGACAGCGTCATGGGGCCGCAGACGGTTGTGCAACTGGCAGATGCCCTGGCCCGCGAGCCGGGGCTTGGCCTGATCCAGACCGTGCCGCGCGTGCTGCCCGGCAAGACGCTGTGGCAAGGCATGCAGTGCTTTGCGTCCGAGGTTTATGGCCGGAACATGGGGCGCGGCTTTGCGATGTGGACGGGTGCCGAGGCCAACTTCTTCGGCCACAACGCGTTGCTGCGGACCCGCGCCTTTGCCGCCAGCGCCGGCCTGCCGCATCTGCCCGGTCGCGCGCCGCGGGGCGGGGTGATCCTGAGCCATGATTTCGTCGAGGCGGCGCTGTTGCGCCGTGCCGGTTGGGGTGTGCGGATGATGCCCGAGGCCGAGGAGAGTTTCGAAGACACGCCCGAAACCCTGATCGGCTATCTGCGGCGCGACCGTCGCTGGTGCCAAGGCAACATGCAGCACCTTCGGATGCTGGCCACACCCGGCCTGCATCCGCTGTCACGCTTTCATCTGTTGCAGGCGGCGATGGCCTATCTTGCCTCCGTATGGTGGCTGGTTCTGCTGATCCTGTGGTCGATGCTCGGCCCCGGCGAGACCCTGCCCGATGTCTTTGCAGCCGGTCCGCTGTTTCCCGTCTGGCCTGACCTGCCGCCGGTCACACAGGCGGGGATCGCGGCCTCGGTCGGGTTGATGCTGATGGCGCCCAAGCTTCTGGGGACCTTGGGCCATATCTGGCGGCAGGGCCTGACCCTGGCGCAGCTTCCGCGGTTTGGCACCGCGATGCTTGTCGAAATCGTGCTGTCGGCACTACTTGCGCCGGTGTTGATGGTGCATCAGGTGCGCGCCGTGCTGCGCGTCTTCGGGGGGCTGGATGGCGGCTGGATGCCGCATGCCGGAAGCCGTTCCGACTGGCGCACGCTTGTGCGGTTTCATGCAACCGAGACGGGGCTGGGCCTCGGGCTTCTGGCGTTTGCGGCAGCGGGCAAGCTCAGCCCCTGGCTTGTGCCGGTGGCAATCAGCCTCAGCCTTTCGGTGCTGCTGGCCGCCCTGGTGCAGACCCGCGTGACGCTCTTTCAGCCCTTCGACACAGCAAGGCAGGCAAGATGATGACTTCCGGTTTGGGCCTGGCGTTTGCCCTCGGCCTGTCGATCTGTGCCACGGCGGCCACGGCCGGGTGCAACGGCGCGCCCGATGCCTGCACATCGGCGAACGGCACCTATCACATCGTGATGCCGCCGGGTCGTGACGATCCGATGCCTGCGATCATGTTTCTGCATGGCCACGCAAGCGAGGGCCTTGGCACCCTGAGCAACACGGGGATGGTCGATGTGATGCTGCAACGCGGCTATGCCGTCATCGCCCCCGATGGCCAGCCGCGCAAGGGCGCGTCGGGCCGATCCTGGGGCTTTCACCCCGACCGTCCGTCCAGGCGCGACGAGACCGCGTTTCTGATCGAGGTTGCCGATGATGCCGCCGCCCGGTTCGGGCTCGACCGCGAGCGCATCCTGTTGGCCGGGTTTTCCATCGGCGGGTCGATGACCAGCTACGTCGCCTGCTCCGTGCCCGGGGCTTTTGCCGCCTATGCGCCGGTTGCGGGCAGTTTCTGGCGCCCGCACCCCGAAAGCTGTGCAGGCCCGGTCCGGCTGTTTCATATGCACGGTTTGGCCGACCGGACAGTGCCCATGGCCGGACGGCAGATTGCCCCGGGCTTCATGCAGGGCGATGTCCTTGAGGCGATGGAGATCTGGCGGGCGACCAACACCTGCCCGGATGTGCCGCCCGCAGTCCGTCAAGGCATCTACAGCGTCCAGCGCTGGAACCGATGCGCACCCGGCGCAGACCTGGAACTGGCGCTGCATGCGGGCGGCCACGCCATCCCGAACGGCTGGGCCGAGATGGCTCTGGATTGGTTCGAAGACCGCTGAACGGCGACCGGCGCGGGGCGCAGGCTGCGACAGCGCGAAATCCTGCAGCACGAACACCGATGCGGCGGCGGGGCGTTGCGCCCTGCAGGGTATGCGGCCCTGCATCCGACATCACGGGCCTTGCGCCGTGGCGCGGCAAGCCCGACCAGCGACCACAGCCGCGGGATGATCGACAGCGGGACCACCCGTCGCCCCCGGGTCATCATCAGGGTGCCAAGCGTCAGGATCGTCGTCAGGCAGGGGGCCACGCCGAACATCGGCCCGGCCCACCTGTCGTCACCCGCCCGGAACCCCGGCAAGGGAGGGATGCCCATGGCATACAGGATGATTGCCGCCCCCATGACCCATCGCAGGGTCAATGCCGCCGCAGGGGAAAGGTTCCGGAACGGATCGCGACCACGACATACAGGACCACCGGGACAACATGGGAACCCGCAAACTCCCGGGCCGGCGGATCAAGGCGGGCAGCGCATATCAGATGACACCCGATGCCGGAAAACACCGGGAGACGTGCCAGCGCCGCCATCGCAACTCTCGGGGTCCCCTGGCGCGGGCCGAAAGGCGCGGCCGACGCCAGTTTTCGCAGGCCGGATCGCGGCGTTGCAGCCGGGAAAGGCCTTGCGAAACCCCTCCGATGCGCAAATCGCCGTGACGCCATCGCTGCGACCAAACCGACCGCAGTCTTGCGATCCCGTGCAGTCTGCCGTCGTCGGGAAAGCCGCGCCGGTCAGACCCAGCGTTTGCTGCGCCGATAGGACTTGCGATTGCGGAAGCTTTCGCGCCCTTCGGAAGACATCCCGAGATAGAACTCCTTCACATCCTTGTTCTCGGCCAGTGCCGAGGCGGGACCGTCGATCATGATGCGTCCGCTTTCAAGGATGTAGCCGTAGTTGGCGTATTTCAGCGCGACGCTGGTGTTCTGTTCGGCCAGAAGGATGCTCACACCCTCTTTTTCGTTGAGGTCGCGCACGATCTGGAAAATCTCGGCCACGATCTGGGGGGCAAGGCCCATCGAGGGTTCATCCAGAAGCAACATGTTGGGCCGTGCCATCATCGCGCGCCCGATCGCCGTCATCTGCTGCTCGCCACCCGAGGTGTAGCCGGCCTGGCTGGCGCGGCGGGTCTGCAGGCGGGGAAAATAGGCATAGACCCGGTCCAGTTCGTCGCGCAGTTGCGCGCGGGTCAGCTTGCGGGTGTAGGCCCCGGCGATCAGGTTTTCCTCGACCGTCAGGTGGCCAAAGCACATCCGGCCCTCCATGACCTGGACCATGCCCGCATTCACCATGTCGCCCGGCGACATCTGGTCGGTGCGCTGGCCCTGGAAATGGATCGAGCCCTTGGTCACCTTGCCGCGTTCCGCCCCGATCATCGTCGAGATGGATTTCAACGTGGTGCTTTTGCCCGCGCCGTTGCCGCCCAGCAGGGCCACGATACTGCCCTTCGGCACCTCCAGCGACACGCCCCGCAGGACAAGGATCACCCCGTCATAGATCGTCTCGATGTTGCGGACCGACAGGATCGGCTCTGCCTTTGCGACGGGGGCCGGGCTTTGCGCGGCCGGATCGGTGGCAATGGTCATGCTCTGCCTTCCTTTGCTTCGGGTCTGCGGCTTTCGGTGAGCGGGGCGCGCCGGTGTGGCGCGCCCCGCCGCTTGCATCGCGCGACCGCTGCCTCAGGGGCAGGTGCGCGGGGTCATGTTGTTTTCCGCCGCGAACTTTGCCGCAGACTCCTTGATCATGGTGCGGATCAATTCCGGATCGGGCGCGCCAACCCAATCGGTGGTGATCTGGAACTGCTTGCCATCCCACTTCATGACCTTGAACAGCCCTGCCCCGTCATGTTTGCTGCACGACAGTTCGAACGGCGCAAGCATGCCTTCGACCCCCAGCTCCTTCAGCCGTTCGGGCGTCATCTTGATCGCCTCGTAGCCATCGCGGAACTCCGGGCCGGTGACGGCCTTGCCGACCTTGTTGTGGATGGCCTGGGCATTGCGCAGCCCTTCGACCCACATCACCGCAGCCCCGAGGCCCCGGTTCCAGTAGACGGTGCCGATGCGTTCGGGGTTGGCGAGGTTGCCCGCCCCGGCGCCATAGACCACCTTCTCGATCTCCTGCACCAGCGGATAGGTCTTGCCGGGCACGGCATTGGCGACGACATTGGTGCCGATGGCGGCGTCACCCGCCGGGATCATGTCTTCCTCGGCGCCGCCGAAGGTGACGTAGATCATCTTTTCGCGCGGGAAGCCCACACGGGCGGCGGTGGTCATCGCGGTTGAGTTCATGCCCGATCCGGCACCCCAGAACGTGACCCAGTCGGGCTGTTCCCGGCGGATCTGCAGCCACTGCGACTGCTGTTCCAGCCCCGGCGGGGCCACCGGGATTTCCACCAGATCGACGCCCCATTCCTCGGCGATCTTGCGCATCGCGGGCAGGGGTTCGCGGCCGAAGGCGCTGTCGATGTGCAGATGCACGACCTTCTTGCCGCGCATCGCCTCGATGCCGCCCTCGGTCTTGGCCATGAAGTCCATCTGGACCGCGATCTGGTCCCAGTAGTGGCTGGCGGCGTTGAACACCCAAGGCCAGACGGTGCCGTCGGCCGCATCGGTGCGGCCATAGCCGTATTGCGCCAGCACGACCTCGTTCTTGGCCATCTCGTTGATGACGGCATAGGCACCGGGGGTCCCCAGCGTGTCGAACACCACCATCTTCTGCCCGTTCGGCCCGGTCAGCAGGCGCTGGAAGCACTCGACGGTGCGGTCGGCCTTGTATTCCGTCTCGCATTCCGACCAGGTCAATTTGACCCCGTTCACGCCGCCGGTCATGTTGACGTAGGTCATGTAGTCGATGATGCCGCCGTAATAACCGGTGCCCATGGCCGAATAGGGGCCCACGCGGCTGCTGGGCACGGCCATGTACTGCTCTTCCTGCGCCGTGGCGGCGACGGGAAGAAGTGTTGCGGCCGCAAGGCCAAGAGCGGCCGCCATCGCGCGGCCCCGTTGCCAGAGTTCCATCTGTTTCATCCGTCAATCCTCCCGTTCATGCGTTCTGTGTCAGCGTGTTCTTGTCCTTCGGTCTCCGGTCCCGGCACCTCCTCGCGCCGGGGCCCTGCTTCTAGCGCCGGAATGGCCAGCGTCGCATCCTGTCAAGAAAGTTCTGCCAGAGCTTGGCCATCCCCAACGGTTCGTAGATCATGAACAGGATGATCAGCACGCCGAAGATCACCTGCTCCAGCGCCGAGGTGATGGTGGCGTCCACCGCCTTGCCGAAGATCGCATGGAACAGGATGTTCAGGAACACCGGGAACAGCAGGATGAACCCTGCGCCGAGAAACGATCCGAGGATCGTGCCGAGGCCGCCGATGATGACCATGAACAGGATGCGGAACGACAGGTTGATGTCGAAAGCCGCAGGCTCCACGGATTTCAGATAGGTGAAGGCGAACAATGCACCGCCCACGCCGCAGTAGAACGAGCTGATGGCGAAGGCCTGCAGTTTGGTGCGCAGCAGCGACAGGCCCATCACCTCGGCCGCCACATCCATGTCGCGCACCGCCTGCCAGTTCCGCCCGACGCTGCCCTTGGCCATGTTCATGGCCAGCCAGGTCAGCGCCACCACGAAGGTCAGCACGACCAAATAGGTCTCGGCCGGCGAAGCAAAGATATGGCCGAACATGACGATGTCCTGCGTGGTGATGATCCCGCTCGTGTCGTAGTTCTTGAACCAGCCGAACTTGTCGATCACCCAGACGATGAAGAACTGCGAGGCAAGGGTGGCGACCGCCAGATAGAGGCCGCGCACCCGCAGGCTGGGCAGGCCGAACACGATGCCGATGGCCGCGGCGATCAGGCCCGACAGCAGCACGGCCACGACAAAGGGCAGGCCGTCGACCCGCAGCATCAGGTTGTAGCAGGCAAACGCCCCCGCCGCCATGAACCCCGCCGACCCCAGCGACAACTGCCCCGCATAGCCCATCAGGATGTTCTGCCCCATCGCCACCACCGACAGCGCCAGCCACGGGATCAGGATCGCACTCAGCCAGTAGGCGCTGGCGCTGAAGGGAATCACGGCAAAGGCCAGCAGCAGCAGGGCCACCATCATCGTGCGGTCCTGGCGCAGCGGCAACAGCCTCTGGTCCTGCGCATAGCTGGTCTTGAAGGTGCCGGCCTGTCGGTAGAGCATGCGGATTTCCCTGTGTTTGCGCCGTCAGACGCGCCGGATGATGCGTTCGCCGAACAGCCCCTCGGACCGGAACATCAGGAACACCACGGCGAGCATGTAGGGGGCCCAGCCCTCGATCCCGCCGCCGAAGTAGGGGCCGATATAGACCTCGGCCAGCTTTTCAAAGGCGCCCACGATCAGGCCCGCCACGATCACGCCGGGCACCGAGGTAAAGCCGCCGATGATCAGCACCGGCAAAGCCTTGAGCGCGATGCCCACCAGCGCGAACTGCACCCCGCTGCGCGCGCCCCACAACATGCCTGCCGTCAGCGCAACGATCCCCGCCGCCGCCCAGACCATCACCCAGATATGCTTGAGAGGGATGCCGATCGACAGCGCCGCGGCGTGGCTGTCTGCCACCGCCCGCAGGCCGAGCCCCACCTTGGTGCGCGAAAACACCAGCGCCAGCACCGCGACCATGACGCTCGCCACAACCCCGATCGTGATATCCAGCGTGCTGACGAAGATGCCGGTCAGGTCGGCCAGCCACATGATCGGCACGTCCGGAATACCCAGATCAAGCCTGCGCACCTCGACCCCCCAGGCCAGTTGCGCCAGCCCCTCCAGCACGAAGGCAAGCCCGATGGTCGCCATCAGGAGCGTGTCCTCGTTCTGGTTGACCAAGGGGCGCAGCACGAAGCGTTCGGTCGCCATGCCGACCCCCACCATCAGCACCACCGTCACCGGCAGCGCCGCCCAGAACGGCAGGCCCAGTTCCATGAACCCGACCAGCGACAGCACGGCAAAGAACACCATGGCACCCTGCGCGAAGTTGAACACGCCCGACGCCTTGTAGATCAGCACGAACCCCAGGGCCACCAGCGAATACATCACCCCCGACAGCAGGCCACCGACCAGAACCTCGATGAAGAACAGGATCTCATAGCCCATGCCGCCCCCTAATGTGCCACGCCGAGATAGGCGTCGATGACGTTCTGGTTCGACCGCACCTCTTCGGGCGTGCCGTCCCCGATCTTCTTGCCGTAATCGAGCACCACCACCCGGTCCGAGATGTCCATCACCACGCCCATGTCATGCTCGATCAGCACCATCGTGGTGCCGTAGTGGTCGTTCACGTCGAGGATGAACCGGCACATGTCCTGCTTTTCCTCGACGTTCATCCCGGCCATCGGCTCGTCCAGCAGCAGGATCTTGGGCTGGGCGGCCAGTGCGCGCCCCAGTTCGACCCGCTTCTGCAACCCGTAGGGCAGGCGCGACACCTGCATCTTGCGGATGTGCTGGATCTCCAGGAATTCGATGATCTCTTCCGCCCGCTCGCGGCTTTCGATCTCCTCGGCCCTGGCGCGGGGCAGTTGCAGCGCCACCTCGAGGAAGTTCGCCCGGGTATACAGGGTCCGCCCGGCCATGATGTTTTCCAGCACCGTCATCCGCTTGAACAGCGCGATGTTCTGGAAGGTGCGCCCGATGCCCAGATGCGCCGCCTTGCCGGGCGTCATCGCGGACAGCTTCTCGCCATGGAAGCGGATCGTGCCTTCCTGGGGGGTATACAATCCGCCGATCACGTTCAGCATCGAGCTTTTTCCGGCCCCGTTCGGCCCGATGATGGCGCGGATTTCATGGGCCAGGACGTTGAACGAGATGTTGGTCAGCGCATGCACCCCGCCGAAGCGCAGCGAGATGCCGTCGAGTTCCAGAACCGGCTCGCCGATCGGAAAGCCGCGCGTCATGCCGGCGGGATGGGCGACCACGTTCATGCGGCCCTCCTGCCAGTCCCGCCGACGACGACACGCGCATCGCCGATCTTCAGCCCCAGCCCTTCTGTCTCTGCGCCGCCGGCCTTCGCGTCGGCGTGGTCGAGGATGGCCACGCTGCCACCGGCATAAAGTGCATCGATCAGCGTCGCAAAGCGCAGGGTGACGGCGGCGCGGCGCAGCTTGCCGGTGCGCGTCAGAAGGCCATCCTCGGCCGACAGTTCCTTGGGCAACAGGGCAAAGCGGCGGACCTGCAGCGCGGCCTGTGCGGGCTCTGCCGCCAGCGCCTCGTTCACCTCGGAAATCCAGGCGCTGATCAGCGTGTAGACCTGATCCTGCGACGCCAGATCGACATGGCCCATGTAGGGGATCTCGTGCCCGTCGGCCCATTTGCCGACCGCCAGCGTGTCGATGTCGATCAGTGCGCAGACCGTTTCCCTGCCGTCGCCGATGACCACGCATTCCCTGACGTAAGGCGAGACCCGGATGCGGTTTTCGAGGGCCCGTGGCGCAAAGGTCTGGCCGCCGACCAGCCGCGCAAGGCTGTCGACCCGCCCTTCGACATGCAACTGACCGCGCGCGTCCAGATGGCCCAGATCCACGGTCTCGATCCAGCCATCGGCAACCGGTGCCGCCCCCAGATAGCCCGACATCATGCCCTTCGCCCGCACCCGGATCTCGCGGTCGGCAGAGATGGAAATCTCTACCCCCTCCAGCAGCGGACCCACCGTATCGGGCCAGACCGCGCCGTCGCGGTGCATGGCGACGGCAAATCCGGTCTCTGTCGTGCCGTAAAGCTGCTTGAGGTTTATCCCAATCGCGCGGAATACCCGCAGCATGCCGGGATCCAGCGCATCGCCCGTGCTGTAGGCCGACCGCACCTGGCTCAGCCCCAGGCTGTCGCGCAGCGGCCCCGTGATCAGCAGGCTGTCGAGCGCCAGGCGAAGGCGGTCGCCAAGACCGGTTGCAACCCCCGAGAGGTGCCCCGCCTCGGTCCGCTCGGCAGTCGCCAGCGCCCGGCGATACAGCGACAGGCTGATCCCGCCGGTGTCCTCCATCCGGTAGGTGACCCGCGACAGGATCGCATCCAGCATCCGGGGCGTCATCAGCAAGGTGGTCGGAGCGATCTCGCGCAGGTCCTCGAGCAGCGTGTCCGACGATTCAGGGCAGCAGATGCAAAGGCCCGACACCATGGCAAAGGCATAGCTGAACAGGACCTGGCACATCCAGCCGGGTGGCAGGAACGCCAGCGTGGTATCCGCGTCCGACAGGCCGTCCGCCCCGATCACCGCATGCGCCCGGTCGATCATCGCGCGGTGACTGAACACCACGGCCTTCGCGGAACCCGCCGTCGCGGAGGTGAAGAAGACGAAGGCCGGATCGTCACCCCCCGCCTGCGGACCTGTCGGGCGAGCGGCCTTGCGGCCTTCCTCGACAAGGGCGCGATGTGCGAAAAGTCCGGTCTGCGCATAGTGCCGCATGCCCCGGTCATCGTCATGGACGATGGTCTGCACCGAAGGGCAGCGCGGCAGGACGCGCAGCATCTTGTCCACCTGCTCCTGGTTCTCGGCAAAGATCACCTTGGCCTTGCAGGCCGCGATCTGCTGGGCCGCCTCTTCCACCGAGGCGTCGGGGAAAAGCGGCACCGCCACCGCGCCAATCTGATGCGCCGCAGCCATTGCCGCGAACAGGCCCGGGCGGTTTTCGCCGATCATCGCCACATGGTCGCCGAAGCCCACGTTCCGCGCGGCCAGCGCCGCCGCAAGCGCCTGCGCCTCGTCTGCGAGCGCGCGCCAGGTCGTGCCATGCCAGATGCCGCGCCGCTTTTCGCGCAAGACGACGGCCTCCGGGCGGCGTCCGGCCTGTCCGGCCAGCAGGGCGGCAAAGGTGTCTTGCTTCAGGTCCGGAATTGCCATGCTCTTGCCTGTCCTGAGGTCAATGCCACGAGTTCGCGACGGCATACGGCGCCTTGTGGCGAACCGGCAGGCACCGCATCACAGCGTCGACCGGCCCGCACCGAACGGCGACGCGCACAGGATCATCTGCGGCATCATCTGCGGCGGTCCGATCGATGGGGCTGAGGACGGACCTTCCGGCACCAGCGCCGGTCAACGGGCCAAGGCGACCGTATCGCCGCATCCATGTGCATTCATGGCGATTCCGCATTCCCTGTTCCCCCCTTCGAAGGTCCATACCCGAACGGTGTCGGACGCACCTTCCCTTCGCAGCACTCGACCGGGTTCTGGTGCCCGGCTCGCAATACCACACCGTCGAAGTGTAAGAGCGCAATTAAGTTCGTCAAGGGGGCCCCGGAAAGAAACAATCTTGCCGACCCGATCTGCCGTGCCGCCTGCGCATGCCGACGTGCCGAGGTGGGGATGACCCCCTGACGCGCGCAGGCCTGTGCATCACAACCTGCCGCAAGGGGACGAGCGACGTCTCGACGCGGACGCGGATGATGTGACCTTCGACGGGCCGGAACCTTTCGGGTTCGGCGCTGACCATGCTTGCCGTCAGGAGCGACGTGTCTTCGCACGCGCGCAGGCACCGGCCGGCTTGATGTCACTTGGGAAAACGCATGTCTTGATCGCTGCATGACCCGGATACCACCCGCAAAGCCGGGTCCGTGTTCAACGAGGACCCGGCTTTGGTGGACGTGACGCTCAAAACGCCGCCTCTTCTGTGCGGCGCGTTTCAACCAACGGTCCCGCGACAAACCGGGGTGCGCCGTCCTCGGGTCGCGGGCCGCCATCGGGCCGGTCGAAACCCGGTTCAGCCGAGCCCGAAGGCACCGTCAAGCGCAAGGCACGACCCGCCGATCACCAGAGCTACCGGCCAGGACACCGGCAGGCGGTGGCGCAGGAACGGCCAGCCCAACATCGCCGTCTCATGCGTCAGGCTGCGTGTAAGGCTGAAGATGCACCGGGCCGACACGAACGACCTCAACACCGGGCCCCCCGTTCTCGCCTTGACGGCGGCGGCCCCCACGGCAAACGCCACCGCTGGCCCGCCGGGCACCAGCGCTCCGGCCATTGCGACCAGCGCGACGCCCGCCATCCCGGACCCGGCCCCGAACACCTGATGCACCATATCCTGCGGCAGCAGCGCCGCGACGACCCCCGACATCACGTCCTTGCTGGCCGCCGAGACCACCGCAGTCACCGCCGCCGACACAACCCGACTGTGCGCCGTCGAGGCGACCCGCGTCGACATGGCGGCATTTCGATGCCCGCGCCACTTTGCGCGGCGGCGCGAAGATGCAGTCCGACGGGTCGATCCGGCTGCGCGAGGGTGTCTGAACCGGGGTCTGGCCCCGGTTCCGGCGCGGCCTACAACCGCTCCAGCAGCAGATGCCAGTGCCACGAGCCGGGGGTTTCATGCTCGCGGTCCTCCAGACGGAACACCTCGAAGGCCGAAAACAGCTCCAGCAGGTCGCGCCCGGTGCAGAAGTAATGCGGATGCACCTTGTCGCCCGTGCCGTCAAACACCCAGGTGTTGCGCGAGATCTCGCGGCCCGGGGCCTTGGCAAGTTCAAGCGGGACGCGGCGGGTCGACAGCATGGTGCCCAGAAACGTGCCGCCCGGCTTCAGAACCCGGGCGATCTCGGCAATGGTGGCCCGCAGCACCGCCTCGTCGCCGTGATAGATGACGTTCCACGCGATCACATGGTCGAACGCCGCATCCGCGAACGGCAGGTCGGTCATCGGGCCGATGCGGGTGTCCAGCGACAGCCCCTCGGCGCGAGCGATCCGGTCGATCTCCGCGATCCCCTCGGGGGCGGCATCGAGGGCCGCCACGGCAAAGCCCTGCCTGGCCAGCGCCAGCGCATGCCGCCCGACGCCTGCGCCCAAGTCCAGCACGGCGGCCCCGGGCACCAGGTTTTCAGCAAAGGCCATCACCTCGGCCTCGGGGCGCTCCCATTTCGACGTGCCATCGGCCCGCGCCCATTCGGTGCCCCAATACTGATGTGCGGTATCTGTTTTCATCGTCCCGGTCCCATGATGGCGGCGCGCAGAACCGCGCCGAGTTGCTCGACCGCAATCACTACCACCGCGATCATCAGGATCACGGTCAGCGCGGTCGGATAATCAAAGAGATCAAAGCCGACCTTCAGCTCGATCCCGATGCCCCCTGCCCCGACCAGCCCCAGGATGGTCGAGGCGCGCACCGCCTTTTCCAACCCGAACAGCGAGGTGGACACGAAAGCCGGCAGCGCCGCCGGGATGATTGCGCAGGCAGCGATGTCGATGCGCCGCGCGCCGGTCGCGGTCAGCGCCTCGGCCGGGCCGGGATCGGCGTTTTCCATGTCATCGGCAAAGAACCGTCCGCAGTAGCCGATGGTGTCGATCACGATGGCCAGCATGCCCGCAAACGACCCCAGGCCCACCGCCACCACGAACACCAGCGCCCAGGCGAGGTCCGGCACCGCGCGGATGAAGCCCAGCATGATGCGCACCGCCATCGTCACGCCGCGCCCCACCAGCACCCCGCGCGCCGCCAACAGCGCCACCGGCAGCGACAGCACGATGCCGATGGCCGCCCCGGCCACCGCGATTTGCAGCGTCTCGACCATCTTCCACGCCAGCCGGTCAAGGTTGTGCGTCGAAGGCGGCCAGGCCCGCGAAAAGAAATCCGCCAGTTTGGGCGGCGAGGAGATCAGGCGGCTGGCCGACCATCCCGCCCCGTCCAGCGCCCAGAAGATGATCAGGATCACCGCCACATAACCGAGGAACTGCAAGGCCCCGGGGCGTTCAAAGCGGGACGGGGGGGCAAGATCAGACATAAAGCCGCGCCATATCCTGTGCCGAGACATCCCGCGCCGGGGCATCGATCGCCAGTCTGCCGCCCTGCAACCCCAGGATGCGGTCGCCATAAGACAGCGCGTGCTGGACGTTGTGCGAGGTAAAGACCACCGTGACCCCTTCGCGTTTGACGAGGCGGATGAACAGCGCCATCACCTCTTCGCCCGCTTGCGGATCAAGTGAGGCGCAGGGTTCGTCCGCCACCAGAAAGGCAGGGTCGCAGACCAGCGCGCGGGCAATCGCGACGCGCTGGCTTTGGCCGCCTGACAGTTGATCGGCCCGGCGCAAGGCCAGATCGGCCAGACCCACCTTGTCAAGCGCCGCCATCGCGGCCCGGCGCGCCTCTGGCGGGGCCAGCCCCTGCACCCAGTAGCGCGGCCCGCTGTGGGCACCCAGCAGTCCGTGGATCACGTTCGACAGCACAGACAGGCGCGGCACCAGATTGTGCTTCTGCCCCACGAGCCCGGTCCTCGCCCGCAGTCGGCGGCGGTCCGCCGCCCCGATGGCCGTCATGTCGCGGCCCAGGAGCTCGACCGTGCCGCCATCCGGCAGGATCAGCCCCAGACAGCAGCGCAGCAGCGTCGACTTGCCGGTTCCGTTGGCCCCGACCAGCGCGACGCAGTCGCCCTTGTGAATGGTGAAATCCAGACCGGAAAACACCGGTGCGGCCTTGCCAAAGCTTTTGGCAAGGCCGCTGGCCTTCAGATCGGTGACCGCACCGACAGGTTGCATCGCCGGGCGGTCAAGCGGCATCGGCTATTCGATGAACTTGTCGAACTGCGGATAGCCTGCGGTGGTGTACATCGACCGGACGACGTCATAGGCGGCGTCCTCGATCGTCACCAGATCCATGCCGACATACTTTTCGTTTTCCTCGTGGGTGGTGATCGCGGTGATCATCTCGGCCTTCTTGGTGATGATCGCGTCACGGATCAGCGCCTGAGCCTCGGCGGGCACATGGGCACCGGCCAGCAGCATGTCGTTGGGCAGATCGCCCGACCGCGCCAGCACCTTGAAGAAGCCGTAGGGCACCGAGGTGTCCTTGTCGCGGGCGCTGTTGATCCAGCTTCCTTCGTTGATGCCGATGGCAGCCACGTCACCGGCCTTCAGCGCCTCGTGGGCGATGTTGCGCGCGGTGTGGATCTTTTCGATGTCCGACACCGGGTTCACGCCATAGTCCGCCATCAGCTGCATCGGACACAGCATGTTCGAGGTGGACCCGATGTCGCCGAACGCGACCTTCTTGCCCTTCAGGTCGTCCATGCTGTCGATGCCCGCATCGGCGCGCACGATGATCGCGCAGCGGTAGTCGGGGCGGCCGAAGCCGATCAGCGGGGTGGCCTTGGTCAGGGTGTTGATGACGATGTATTCGGCCGGGCCGGTGATCACGAAATCCACTGTCTCGCCACGCAGGGCTTCGGCGGCGGCGGTGCGCGACGACACCGGGAAGAAATCGAAGGTCTCGCCGGTGGCCGCCTCGAGCGCCGCCTTGAACGGGCCCCATTCGGCTTGCAGCCGCTCGAGCCCCTCGACGTCGGTGACGGCGATGCTCCAGGTTTCGGCTGCGGCGGCAGAGAGGCTGGCGATGGCGAGAGAGGCGCCAAGCAGCACAGATTTCAGGGTCATGATGAAAGCTCCGATCCAAGTGGTTCGGATGTCGGCTACGGCAGACCGGTGACAAGGAAAGCAAGGATAGTTGAAGTTTCGGTCGCGGCGATGTGACACCCCGGTGACGCCGGACATTCCACCGGGCCCGTTTGTTGGCGTCATCGGCCGGTCCGGAGCCGGAAAATCCACGCTTCTGCGGTTGGTCAACCGGCTGATCAACCCGACGACGGGACCGATCAAGTTCGATGCGCGCCAGATCACGGGTCTGCGGGGACGCGACCTGCGCGCCTGTGCGATGACCTTTCGGCAAGTCAATCTGGTGGACCGGCTGGATATGCTGACCGTGCTGGTCAATCCGCACACGCTGGATACGGCGCGCGACTGTTCCTGCTGTCGGACCGGATCAGCGCCTGTTGCCGGGACGAGGTCTGGTCGATCATCTTTCTGCTTCTCGCGATGGCCTCTCTGATCGACACCCTGTCAGGCAGGATCCGCACCCGGATGATCGGCGGGTGGGAAGGCGCGTGTTGAAACGCCTGACCGAGGCACCGACCATTCAGCAGACTACCACGGTGGCAATCCAGTTCCCGAACGATGACAGGGTTGATCTGCCGGTGCGCAGTTTCGTGCGGCCTTGCGCGACCCCCGACCGGGGCGGGAAATCGGTCGAGGCTGCGGAATTCAGTCTTGAGTGATGCGTTGTGGTTGTTGATCGTCTGCACATGCCGACGCCATCAAGCAGATGCGATTGAGCACATCGAAGGGGATGCTGGACATGGAGAGTTTGAACCGGAAATCGAGCGGGCCGAGCTTTTGGCTTGTTTTTCTGGCGGTTGCCTGCATTCAACCCGACCTTGCGCTGTCGGTCTGGTCTGGTGGGGGGATGGCCCATGCGCAGCAGGATGGCGGCGATGACAACGGTGGGGACGATGACGGGGGGGATGACGACGGGGGAGATGACGACGGGGGGGATGACGACGGAGGCGCTGGAGCGCCGGGTGACGACGATGACTCGGACGCAGATCCGGTGCGGCGCGATGATGACCGGGCGCGCGACCCGGTGCCGGGCGCAAGAGCAGCGACGCCGCGCCGCACGAGGGTCGTCGACGCGGCACCGCCGCCAGCCTTTGCGTCGGGCGAGATCGTGGTGACCAACCTCTCCGACGGCGATCTGGCCGCGCTGCAGTCCGAAGGCTTTACGGTGATCGAGCGGATCGGGCTGGCCGATGTGGCTGTGGTCCTGCACCGGCTCAGGGTGCCCGATGGCCTGACGCTGGAACAGGCACGCGAGAGAGTGCGCGCGGCGCCGACCGGGGCCACGGGCGATTTCAACCACTATTACCGGATGGACGACAGCACCGCCATCCAGGCTCCGGACGAACCGGAACAGACCGGGTTCGTGCCTCCGCCCCCCAGACCTTGCACGCACCTGAACTGCGCGTCGCTTGACCTGATCGGCTGGCCCCTTGACCGCGAAACTCTGCAGGAGTGCCGGGTGATGGCTCCTGTGGGCGTCATCGATACCGGGGTGAATGCCGCGCATGAAAGCCTCGCGGGGGCGAAGATCGAGGTGCTGCGGCTGGTTGCCGAAGAGGTCGATCCTTCGAAAGCGGTGCATGGCACGGCGGTGGCGGCGCTGCTGGTGGGTCAGGTGGCGGACCGCGCGCCCGGGTTGATCCCCGAGGCGAGCCTTGTGGCTGTCGATATCTTCGGGCGCGAGCGCGGCGATGAAAGGGCATCTGTCGCCTCGCTGATCGCGGCGCTGGATTTGCTGGCGGAACGCAAGGTCAAGGTGATCAACCTGTCGCTGGCGGGACCGCCCAATGCCGCGCTCGAGGCGGCCTTGCTGCGTCTGACGCGGCCCGATGGGGCGATCGTTCTCGCGGCGGCGGGGAATGGCGGTTCGCGCGCGGAAGTGGCCTACCCGGCGGGCTATCCGAATGTTGTGGCGGTGACGGCGGTTGACCAGCGAGGCCAGATCTATCGGCGGGCCCAACGCGGCGCACATATTGATCTTGCGGCCCCCGGGGTCGAGGTGTGGAGCGCCACGTCGATCAGCGGCGTCAAGCCCAAGACCGGCACCTCCTTTGCGGTGCCCTTTGCCTCGGCGGCGGCGGCGGTGCTGGCCTCGCGCAGTCCCGGGGCCACACCCGATGCCATCGCGGCCGAATTGCGGTCGCTTGTGCGCGACATGGGAGCGCCGGGTGTGGACGAGGTGTTCGGCGCGGGGCTGCTGGCACTGGACGCGCTGTGTGCGCCCAAGATTCTTGCCATCCAAACGGAATAGCCGCCGGGCGGCTTCGTTGTTTCCGTGTGACCCCGATCGCGGATGGGCCGCCGGGGCAGAACAGGAAAGGCGATCCCCATGACCACCCTCACCCTGCGCGGCAACCAGATCGGTGAAGCGCTGCAGTTCGATCCCAATGGCGGCAGAACCACCGTCGAAATCGGCCGCGTCTGGTTCGCGGCGACCGACACGGTGAAAATCACCTTCGCCCCCGCCAGCTTTGATCCCGTCACCGGGCAGTTGATCGGTGGCGCCGGGGCCGTCACCGGCCTGACCGTCACCACCGCCGCCGGGCAGGTCACCACGTTCGGTGTCTCGACCGCCAACCCGCTGGACGTCGACCCTGACCAGTCCAAGAACGGGGCGGACTTCTTCTACATCTCGGAAAGCCCGGCAGCCGGGATCGGTGGTGCCTATGCCGGGTTGCAACTGGAAAAGATCGTCGTGGCCGATGTGGCGCTGACCGGGGGCACCTCGCCCATCTTCGGCAATCTGGGCGGGTTCAGCCCGGCCTCCGGCACCGTCACCCCGCCCGCGCCGCAACTGATCGGCGATGCGCAGGACAACGACCTGACCGGCACCGCCGCCGCCAACCGGATGGAAGGGCGCGAGGGCAACGACACGATCCTGTCGCTCGGCGGGAATGACACGGTGTCCGGGGGCGCAGGCAATGACCGCATCGACGCGGGTCAAGGCAACGACAGTCTGCGCGGGGGCGACGGCGACGACCGGATGCTGGGCGGCGCGGGTGCCGACCGGTTGTTCGGCGATGCAGGCAACGACCTGCTGGACGGCGGGGCGGGCCGCGACCTGCTGACCGGCGGCGCGGGCGGTGATCTGTTCGTGTTCGGCAACCTTGACCGGGTTCTGGATTTCAACGCCGCCGAAGGCGACCAGATCGCCTTCAACGGCGCGCTCGGGCTTGATCTGGCCGACATCACCGTGACGGTCGGGGCCACCGACACGACCATCACCTGGGGCAAGCAGACCATGACGCTGGCCGGGGTGAACCAGCCCTTCGACCTCGGCAATGCCTTTGACTTCGGCTATGACCCGACCAGCTTCGACTTCCTGTAGGACCTGACCTGCGGTCGGCGTGGGGCGCATCCGCAAGGATGCGCCTTTCTTTGTGCCAGTTTTCTTGCAAACTTCACCGGCCCCGCGCCCCAGACACCGGAGAGACCCCATGTTGCGCCTGCGCCCCGCGCCCAAGATCACCTTCACCTGCGAGCCTGCCGACCTTGGCGTGATCGCCCCCCCGGTGCCTGCCAAGGCCTATCTGCCCGACTGGTTCCGCAAGCTTCCGGCCGTTGATGACGAGGTGACGGGGCTGAACAACACCGGCCTGACTGTCAAGCGGTGCATGCCGTTTCTGGATGCGATGACGACGGGCTGGATCCTGCTGCTGCCCGCCACCGTGCGGCTGGAGATCAGCGAGGGTGGTGCCCGCGTCGATGCCGGGTGGGAATTCGACCGCCCGCTGGTGGCCAACCACGGCGCGCATCAGGTCAAGGGCAACCCTTTCGGGGCCCGCCCGCCCTGCAAGTTCCTGAATTTCTGGACCATCGCCACCCCGCCGGGCTGGAGCTGCCTGTTCGTGCAACCGCTGAACCGCCCGAACGGGGTGTTCGAGGTGGTGGCGGGGATCGTCGACACCGACACCTACCGCTCGCCCATCCATTTTCCGTTCTTTGCCATCGGCGAGGACGGGATGCATGTGATCGAAAAGGGGTCACCCCTGATTCAGGTCATCCCGTTTCGCCGCGACAGCACCGAGATCGCAGCCGACATCCGCGCCGAGACGCAGGACGAGGCTGCAACGCGGCTGAAGGTGCTGCGCAACACCCAGGCCTCCGAAGGGTGGTACCGCACCGAGGCCCGCGCCAAACGCTGAAACGCCGGACCAACTGAGCCGACAACGCCGGTCCCGCAAGTGGCCGGCGTTATCGTTTTGTCCCGGTGCGTTCCGAAGAAAGGACCCGCAAATGCAAACCGGCCCCCGAAAGGGCCGGTCGAGGGCGCGCGGGATGCGCGTGATCAGTCGTCGCTGTCGGACGACGAGTTCGAGGAGCTGTTCGAGGACGAGTTCGACGAGCTGTTGCTCGAGGAGTTCGAAGACGAGTTCGATGAGCTGTTGCCGGACGAGTTCGAGTTGGAATTCGAGTTGGAGTTGGACGAGCTGTTGCCGGACGAGTTCGAGTTGGAATTCGAGTTGGAGTTCGACGAGCTGTTGCCGGACGAGTTCGAGTTGGAATTCGAGTTGCTCGATCCACCGTTCTTGACCTTCTTGCCCTTCTGCTTCTTGACCTTGAAGTCGACCAGTTTCACGCCGTCATCGACCGCAGTGCCGGTCAGGACTGCAGGCAGGCTGCGCTTGACCGTGCCGGCCTGGGCGATCACGGGAACAAGCGCGGTCGCGGTCATCACGGCGGCGGTGATCAGGGTCTTGAAAAGCTTCATTTTCTTTCCTTACATATGCGGCCTTGGCCGGGTTTCCGTATCAAGACAACGCCGCATTCCCCATTCTATTCCAGCGCAATCCACGTTCTTGCAGAAACCTTGCCGGATGCTCGCAACCCGCCGCGGAACAAGAAATGCCGCCCGAAGTGACCGGGCGGCACGGCAAATCGGAAAGGCTTGCCGGTTATCGCATCCAACCCCGGGCGATGGCCGCCGCCTCTTGCTCCGGGCTCAGGAAGGCCCCGGCACCGATCCGGTCCAGAAACGGCGCAAAGCTTTGTGCTTCCGCTCCGCTTGCGGTGCCGAACCCCTCGGATTCGGCCGCGTCGGCCAGATTTTCGGCCAGAACCACCGCGACCGTCCAGCCCGCACCTTCGGTGCAGGCAAGCGCCGCCTTCAGCACTCCTTCTGCGGCATCGATCACCTCCACCTCGCGGCAGAACCCTGTCGGTGTGGGCACCGAGCCGAGGATCATCGCCTCGGCCCCGCCGTCCAGCATCAACGCCGCGCCTGCCGGCAGATCGGCCAGGGCCATTGCCAGCGGGCTGTCGGCCGCCAGCGGGCCGGGCGTCAGCCCAGATGCGCCAACGCCCGGCAGATAGACTGCAACCGCCAGACCGGCCGCCAGCGCCGCCCCCGCCAACAGCCCCCCCCATGCAGCAAGACCGGATCGATTGCGCGCCTTCGCCGGAAAGCGGACCACCTTTTCAGTCGGGGCTTCGGGCGCGGTGCCAAGGATCAGGTGGCGCAGCGCGGGGGGCACAGGATCTTCCAGCGGGGCGGCAAAGGCCCGCGTCAGCACGGCATTTGCCGCCATCAGATCGTCGACATAGGCCTGATCCTGCGGGTGATCGGCCAGGTGCATGACAACCGCTGCCGCCTCTTCGGGGGCGAGTTCACCATCCACAAAGGCGGCCAGACGGTCTTTGTCCATTGATGTCGGGCGGATCATTGGCGGCGTCCTTCACTGAAGCCAAGCTTGGGCAGAAGCGCCTCGCGGGCCCGCGACAGGCGGCTCATCACCGTGCCGACCGGCAGGTCCAGAATCTCGGCGGTTTCCTTGTAGCTGAGCCCTTCGATGGCGACCAAGGCCAGCACCTCGCGCTGCCCTTCCGGCAAGGTCGCCATCGCCCCGCGCACCTGCGCCAGCATCATGCGATCCTCGGGCAGTTGCGCGGCCTTGCCCTCGTCGCTCAGACAGGCGTCGTCCGGGTCCACCGCCGTTCCGCGCGTGCGGGTGCGGCGACGGTCGTCCAGCCACAGGTTCTGGATGATGCGATACATCCAGCTATCCATCCGGGTGCCCGCACGGAACTGGTCGGCGTTGCGCAACGCCTTTTCACAGGCCGCCTGCACCAGGTCGTCCGCGTCCTGCGCATGACCGACCAGACTGCGCGCAAAGCGCCTCAACTTTGGAACCAAGGCGACCAGGTCGCGCCGGAATGCATCTGCCACGGGGTCCTCCCTACACGACTTGAAGGAAGAACGCGCGGGCAATCAATCTATTCCACAGAACAGGCAAAAACGGTCTTGTGCGTCGCACACCCGCCGCAGGCTCCAAGCTGTTGCTAAAGCGCCGACATCGCCCGCGAGGCGGGCCGCGACGGCAGGTCCGGCAGGAAGCTGCCGTCCAGCCGGTGGATCGCGTCGTGGATCCGTTGCACCGCCGGTTCCAGCCTGCGATGTGCGGCGTGGACCAGAAACCAGTGGCGCTCGACCGGGGTGTTCGGGGTCTGCAGGATGATCAGGGATCGGTGACGCAGTTCCGACACGACGGTGTGCAGCGACAGAAAGGCGATCCCCAGCCCGGCCATCACCGCCTGCTTGATGGTTTCGTTCGACCCCATCTCTTCGGTCGGATAGGCCTCGCCGTCCCCCAGTTGATCCAGATACCGCTCCATCAGGATCCGGGTGCCCGAGCCTTCTTCGCGGGTAAGGAAGGTCTCTTCCCTCAGGTCGGCCCACGACAGCGCCGCGCGTCCGGCAAGCGGATGATCGGGCGCGGCCAGGATGCTGTGCGGGTGCGGCCCGAGCGGGATGGCCTCGACCGGAGGGTCGCGGGGCGGTCGGCCCATGATGGCAAGATCGAGGGTGCCGGTCCCGATTCCCCGCAGGATCGAATCGCGATTTCCGACATCGAGGATCAGCGTGACCTCTGGGTGCAGCAGTTTCAGCGTCTTGACCAGCGACGGCGCGAAATACTTCGCGGTCGAGACGACGCCAAGCGTGATCCGACCGAGCCGACCGCGCTGCAACTCGCTGATCTGGTGCAGACCCTGCGACAAAATCGCGTCGATCCGGTCGGCGGTGCGCAGCAGCACCTGCCCGGCAGGGGTCAACCGCGATCCGGTGTGGTCCGCCCCCCGTTCCAGCAGGGCGACCCCCAGACTGTCCTCTAGCAGCTTGATTTGATTGTGAACCGCCGGCGCGGTCAGGTTCAGCAGGCGCGCGGCGGCGGCGATGGAACCGCTGCCGGCAACCCCGACCAGGGCGCGAAGTTGCTTCAGGGTGACGTTGGAATTCTGGGTCATTCCACAGAATTGACTGTGACGAAAGAAAAATCAAATTTTCTTTTACGAAGCCGCGAGCGATGGTCGGCGCAAGGCGTGACGCGGGGAGGCGGATCGTGGGGATGGATCAACAGGGCTTGGACGGGTCGGAGATTCCAGAGGAATTTCGCGATGTTATGCAGCGCCTGTGCCGGGCGTCGGCGGAACTCGGCCTGCTGATCGCGCGTGGCAACATCGATCAGGACCTTGGCGGGGCGGTGGGGGTGAACTCCGGCGGCGACGGTCAAAAGGCGCTGGACGTGATCGCCGACGAAGCCTTTGCCACGGCGCTGCGCGGATCGCGGGTGCGCTATTATGCGTCCGAAGAACAGGAAACGGCGGTCGAACTGACCCCCGACGGGGATCTTGCCCTCGCGATCGACCCGCTGGACGGATCGTCCAATATCGACGTCAACGTGTCGATCGGCACCATCTTTGCCATCTTTCCCGCGGCAGAGGATGCCGAGCGGAGCTTTCTGCGCCCGATGAGCGATATTGTCGTCGGGGGCTATGTGATCTACGGGCCTCAGACCTGCCTGATGGTGACGTTCGGGGCGGGGGTTCTGAAGTTCACGCTCGACCCCGAAACGCGGCTGTTCCGGCTGACCGAACGAGGCGTGCAGGTGCCGCGCCAGACCAGCGAGTTTTCGATCAATACCTCGAACTACCATCACTGGCCCTCGCCGATCCGCGCCTTCATCGATGATCTGGTGGCGGGGGCCGAAGGGCCGCGCGGACGCCCGTTCAACATGCGGTGGGTGGCGTCGCTGGTGGCCGAAACCCACCGCATCCTGACGCGTGGCGGGGTGTTCCTGTATCCCGGCGACGACCGCAAGGGGTATGAGCGCGGCCGGTTGCGAATGCTGTACGAATGTGCGCCGATCGCCTTCCTGATCATCCAGGCGGGGGGTGGGGCCACCGATGGCATGGAGCCGATCTTGCGCCAGAAGGTCGACCACCTGCACCTGCGCACCCCGTTCGTCTTTGGCAGCATTGAGAAAGTGGCGCGGGTCAGTGCCTATCACGACCTGTCCGAAACCGAAACCTCGGCGCTGTTCAGCAAGCGCGGCCTTTTCCGGAAACCATGACATGAGCAAGAAACACCCCATCATCTCCGTCACCGGATCGTCGGGCGCAGGCACCAGCACCGTCAAGGCCACCTTCGACCAGATTTTCCGCCGTGAAGGTATCACCTCGGTTTCGATCGAAGGCGACGCCTTTCACAAATACAACCGTGCAGACATGCGCAACGAGCTGGCCCGGCGGACTTCCGAAGGCGACATGACATTTTCGCACTTTTCCTATGATGCGAACGAGTTGGGCGAGTTGCAGCGGGTGTTTCAGGAATATGCCACGACCGGCAAGGGCCGCACCCGCACGTATGTGCATGACGAGAAAGAGGCCGCGATCACCGGGGTGGCGCCGGGCAATTTCACCGCCTGGGCCTCGTTCCCCGACGGGTCCGACCTGCTGTTTTACGAAGGGCTGCACGGCGCGGTGGTCAACGACGAAGTGAACCTCGCGGCGCTGGCCGACCTCAAGATCGGGGTGGTGCCGGTGATCAACCTGGAATGGATCCAGAAAATCCACCGCGACAAGGCGCAGCGCGGCTATTCGACCGACGCGGTGACCGACGTGATCCTGCGCCGGATGCATGCCTATGTGCATTGCATCACGCCGCAATTCACCGAAACCGACATCAACTTTCAGCGTGTGCCGGTTGTCGACACCTCGAACCCGTTCGTGGCGCGCTGGATCCCCACCGCCGACGAAAGCCTGGTGGTGATCCGGTTCAAAAGCCCGCGCGGCATCGATTTTCCCTACCTGACCTCGATGATCCACGGGTCCTGGATGAGCCGGGCCAATTCGATCGTCATTCCCGGCAACAAGCTGGATCTTGCGATGCAACTGATCCTGACCCCCCTGATCGAGCGCCTGGTGCGCGACGCGCGCCGCGCCTGAAAGGACAGATGATGAACGCCCAGACCCGGAACGCCGACGAACAGATGATGGCCAACGCGATCCGCGCGCTGGCGATGGATGCGGTGCAGAAGGCCAATTCCGGCCACCCCGGCATGCCGATGGGGATGGCCGATGTGGCAGCGGTGCTGTTCAACCGTTTTGTCACGCTGGACCCCGCCGTGCCGGATTGGCCCAATCGCGACCGCTTCGTGCTGTCGGCGGGGCATGGGTCGATGCTGCTCTATGCGATCCATCACCTGCTGGGCTACGACGACATGGGGATGGACCAGTTGCGCGCCTTCCGCCAGTTGGGCAGCCGCACGGCGGGTCACCCGGAATACGGTCACGCCAAGGGCATCGAGGTGACCACCGGCCCGCTGGGTCAGGGCATTGCCACGTCGGTCGGCATGGCGATGGCCGAACGGATGGCGGCGGCGCGGTTCGGCGATCTGATCGACCACTTCACCTATGTGATCGCCGGGGACGGTTGTTTGATGGAGGGGATCAGCCACGAGGCCATCGACATGGCAGGCCACCTGGGCCTGGGGCATCTGATCGTGCTGTGGGATGACAACCGGATCACCATCGATGGCGATACCGACCTGTCGACCTCGACCGATCAGGTTGCGCGCTTTGCCGCCAGCGGGTGGCACACCCTGTCGGTCGACGGCCACAACGCCACAGAAATTGCCGACGCGATCACCGAGGCCAAGGCAGACCCGCGCCCGACCCTGATCGCCTGCCGCACCATAATCGGCTTTGGCGCGCCGAACAAGCAGGGCAGCCACGACGTCCACGGCGCGCCCCTGGGCGATGCCGAGATTGCCGCCGCGCGGGTGGTTCTGAACTGGCCGCATGCGCCGTTCGAAATTCCCGAGGCCGTGTATGCGGCCTGGCACGCGGTCGCGGCGCGAGGGGCCGGCGCGCGCGCCGATTGGCAGGCACGGCTGGATGGCTCGCCCGCCCGGGATGCGTTGCAGGCCCATATCGCCCATGATGCCGGTCCCCTGACAGCCGCGATGCACGCCCACAAGGCCCAGCTTCTGGTCGATCAACCGAAGGTCGCCACCCGCAAGGCCAGCGAAATGGCGCTCGGCGTGGTCAATGCCACCCTGCCCTTCGTGATCGGCGGCTCTGCAGACCTGACCGGGTCCAACCTGACCCGCACCAAGGGCCAGCGGTCGGTGACCCGCGCGGACTTCTCGGGCAGCTATCTGCACTACGGCATTCGCGAACACGGCATGGCGGCGGCGATGAACGGCATCGCGCTTCACGGATTGTTCAAACCCTACGGCGGCACCTTCATGGCCTTTGCCGACTATTGCCGCCCGTCGATCCGGCTGGCGGCGCTGATGGGGGTGCCCGTCACTTACGTGATGACGCATGACAGCATCGGTCTGGGCGAAGACGGCCCGACCCACCAGCCGGTCGAACATCTGGCCTCGTTGCGCGCCATTCCCAACCTGACCGTGATCCGGCCCTGCGATGCGGTGGAAACGGCAGAGGCCTGGGAAATGGCGATGGCCTCGACCACGACGCCGACGCTGCTGGTGCTGAGCCGCCAGAACCTGCCCCTACTGCGGACCGAGGCGGGCGAGAACCTGACCGCCAAGGGGGCCTATGTGCTGCGCGATGCGGTCAACCGCGACGTGACGCTGATCGCCACCGGGTCCGAGGTGGAAATTGCCATGGCCGCAGCCGACAGGCTCGCGGCAGACGGGATCGCCGCCGCCGTCGTATCCGCCCCCTGCTTCGAAGCCTTCGCGGCCCAGCCCGACGCCTACCGCGCGACCGTTCTGGGCGACGCGCCCCGCATCGGCATCGAGGCAGCGATCCGGCAGGGTTGGGACGGGCTGCTGCGCCACACCGACGGATTTGTGGGGATGACCGGCTTTGGTGCCTCGGCCCCTGCCCCGGCGCTTTACAAACACTTCAACATCACGCCCGAGGCCGTCGCGGACCTGGCCCGCGCCCAGATCCGAGGCTGACCCCGATGCGACACATCCGTGGTTCCGCTGCAACCGCTGCGGCCGTTATCTGCCACCCCACTTACGTCTGTTGCACGGGCGGGGCATTCTGCGCTCCGTCGGCGGGGCGCGCGCCTCGCGGCAATCCTGTCCTCATGCAAGACAAAAAGGTTTGACCGATGGCTTTGATCACCCTGCGCCAACTCCTCGACCACGCTGCCGAACACGGCTACGGCGTGCCCGCCTTCAACATCAACAACATGGAACAAGGTCTGGCCATCATGGAGGCCGCGAAGGCCACCGATGCGCCGGTCATCATCCAGGCCAGCCGCGGTGCGCGGTCCTATGCCAACGACATCATGCTTGCCAAGATGATCGAGGCGCTGGCGATGATCTACCCCTCGATCCCGCTGTGCATGCATCAGGATCACGGCAACAACGAGGCCACCTGCCTGTCGGCGATCAAGCACGGGTTCACCTCCGTGATGATGGACGGCAGCCTGCTGGGCGACGCGAAAACGCCGGCGGATTATGACTACAACGTCGACATCACCGCGCGGGTCAGCACGATGGCCCATATGGTCGGCGCGTCGGTCGAAGGCGAGCTTGGGGTGCTGGGGTCACTGGAAACCGGCGAGTCCGAGGCCGAGGATGGCCACGGCGCGGAAGGCAAGCTCGATCATTCGATGCTGCTGACCGACCCCGATCAGGCGGTGGATTTCGTCGCCCGCACACGCGTCGATGCGCTGGCCATCGCCTGCGGCACCTCGCACGGCGCCTACAAGTTTTCCCGCAAACCGACCGGCGAGATCCTGGCGATGAGCGTGATCGAGGCGATCCACCAGAAGCTGCCGAACACCCATCTGGTGATGCACGGCTCTTCCAGCGTGCCGCAGGAATTGCAGGACATCATCAACCAGTTCGGTGGCGAGATGCCCCAGACCTTTGGCGTGCCGGTCGAAGAGATCGTGCGCGGCATCAAGATGGGCGTGCGCAAGGTCAACATCGACACCGACTGCCGCATGGCGATGACCGGGCAATTCCGCAAGGTCGCCATGCAGAACCCGTCCGAATTCGACCCGCGCAAGTTCCTGAAACCGGCGATGGATGCGATGCGCGACGTGTGCAAGCTGCGGCTCGAAGCCTTCGGCACTGCCGGAAACGCCAGCAAGATCAAGGTCATCGCGATGGATGACATGGCGAAACGCTATGCCAGCGGATCGCTGAACCCGGCCATAGCCACCGCGGGCTGACAATAACCAAGGGAGAGAGACATGCCTGACGACAGCAAGATCGAAATCAAGGACAAGAAGGAACGCTACAAGTCAGGCGTGCTCAAATATGCCCAGATGGGCTATTGGGATGCGGATTACGAGCCGAAGGATACCGACATCCTCGCGCTGTTCCGCATCACCCCGCAGGAAGGCGTGGACCCGGTCGAAGCGGCGGCGGCGGTGGCGGGCGAATCCTCCACCGCCACCTGGACCGTGGTGTGGACCGACCGCCTGACCGCCTGCGACCAGTATCGCGGCAAGGCCTATCGCGTCGACCCGGTCCCGGGCACCCCGGGGCAGTATTTCGTCTACATCGCCTACGACCTGATCCTGTTCGAGCCGGGCAGCATCGCCAACCTGACCGCGTCGATCATCGGCAACGTGTTCTCGTTCAAACCGCTGAAGGCCGCGCGGCTGGAGGACATGCGGTTCCCGGTCGCCTACATCAAGACCTACAAGGGGCCGTCCACCGGCATCATCGTGGAACGCGAGCGGCTGGACAAGTTCGGCAAACCGCTGTTGGGGGCGACCACGAAGCCCAAGCTTGGCCTGTCGGGCAAGAACTATGGCCGCGTGGTGTATGAAGGGCTCAAGGGCGGGCTCGACTTCATGAAGGACGACGAGAACATCAACTCGCAGGCCTTCATGCACTACCGCGACCGGTTCCTCTATTGCATGGAAGCGGTGAACAAGGCGAGTGCCGAGACCGGCGAGGTCAAGGGCCATTACCTGAACATCACGGCCGGCACGATGGAAGAGATGTATCGCCGGGCGGAATTCGCCAAGCAGCTCGGCTCGGTCATCGTCATGGTCGATCTGATCGTCGGCTGGACCGCGATCCAGTCGATCAGCGAATGGTGCCGCAACAACGACATGATCCTGCACATGCACCGCGCAGGTCACGGCACCTATACCCGGCAGAAAAACCACGGGATTTCGTTCCGAGTGATCGCCAAATGGCTGCGACTGGCAGGGGTCGACCACCTGCACGCAGGGACGGCCGTGGGCAAGCTGGAAGGCGATCCGATGACCGTGCAGGGCTACTACAACGTGCTGCGCGAGCAGTATAACCCGCAAGACCTGCCGCGCGGGATCTTCTTTGACCAGGACTGGGGTGACATGCTGAAGGTCATGCCGGTGGCGTCGGGCGGCATCCACGCGGGCCAGATGCACCAGCTTCTGGACCTGTTCGGCGACGACGTGGTGCTGCAGTTCGGCGGCGGCACCATCGGGCACCCGATGGGCATCCAAGCGGGCGCGCAAGCCAACCGCGTGGCGCTGGAGGCGATGGTGTTCGCCCGCAACGAGGGTCGCAACATCGCCGTGGAAGGCCCGGAAATCCTGCGCGCCGCCGCAAAGTGGTGCAAGCCGCTTGAAGCCGCCCTCGACGTCTGGGGGTCCATCACCTTCAACTACACCTCCACCGACACATCGGATTTCACCCCGATGCCGTCCGTCAGCATGTAAGGAGAGACCCCATGCGTATCACCCAAGGCTGCTTTTCCTTCCTGCCCGACCTCACGGACGACCAGATCAGCACCCAGGTCGAATACTGCCTGCGCAAGGGCTGGGCGATCGGGGTCGAGTATTCCTATGACCCGCATCCGCGCAACATCTACTGGGACATGTGGGGCAACCCGATGTTCGACCTCAAGGATGCCAAGGGCGTGATGATCGAACTGGCTGACTGCCGCCGCGCGCACGGGCAGGCCTATATCCGGATCAACGCCTTCGACGCGACCCGCGCGGTGGAGTCGGTCACGATGAGTTTCATCGTCAACCGGCCTGACAACGAGGGGACGATCCGGCTGAGCCGGCAGGAAGTGGACGGGCGGTCGATCCGCTACACCCATACCTACGGCTGAGCCTGCGGAAAGGCCGGGGGGCTGTCTGCCCCCCGGACCCCCCGAGGATATTTTTGAACGGATGATGCGGGGAGATCGGGATGGACGATAGCGCGCCAAAGACGGTGGATCTGCGTGCAGAGTATGAAAACTCGGGCGTGCGCGAGGTGCTGGAAGAACTGGACCGCGAGATGATCGGGCTGGCCCCGGTCAAGCAGCGGATCCGCGAGACGGCGGCGCTGCTGCTGGTGGAAAAGGCACGCAAATCGCTGGGGCTGAGCCATGAGACGCCGACGCTGCACATGTCGTTCACCGGCAACCCCGGCACCGGCAAGACCACGGTGGCGCTGAAGATGGCGGGGCTGCTGCACCGGCTGGGCTATGTGCGCAAGGGCCATCTGGTTTCTGTGACGCGCGACGATCTGGTGGGGCAATACATCGGGCACACCGCGCCCAAGACCAAAGACGTGCTGAAAAAGGCGATGGGCGGCGTGCTGTTCATCGACGAGGCCTATTACCTCTACCGCCCCGACAACGAGCGGGACTACGGGCAGGAGGCGATCGAGATCCTGCTGCAGATCATGGAAAACAACCGCGACGATCTGGTGGTGATCCTGGCGGGCTATGCCGACCGGATGGACAAGTTCTTTGAATCCAACCCCGGGTTCCGCAGCCGCATCGCGCATCACATCGATTTTCCCGATTACGCCGATACCGAGTTGCACCGGATTGCCACCCACATGCTCGACGAGCAAAGCTATATCCTGACCGAGGGCGCGAAGGCGGCGCTGACCGACTACATCGCGCTGCGCCGGGGCCAGCCGCATTTCGCCAATGCCCGAAGCATCCGCAACGCGCTGGACCGCGCCCGGTTGCGCCAGGCCAACCGGCTGTTTTCGGCGAATGCAGGCCCGCTTGATGCCCGCGCGCTGTCCACCATCGAGGAATCCGACATCCGGGCCAGCCGCGTCTTCAAGGGCGGGCTGGACGGGGAACGCACAGGAGACAAACCATGACCTTCAGCCGCACCATCAAGATTGCCCCGTCGATCCTCGCCTCGGACTTCGCCAATTTCGGGGCGGAATGCCGCGCCATCGAGGCCGAGGGCTGCGACTGGGTGCATGTGGATGTGATGGACGGGCATTTCGTGCCCAACATCACCTTCGGACCCGCCACCTGTGCCGCGATCCGCCCGCATATCAAGGGGGTGATGGACGTGCACCTGATGATCGCGCCGGTGGACCCCTATATCGAGGCGTTTGCCTCTGCCGGGGCCGACATCCTTTCGGCGCATCTCGAGGCGGGTCCGCACATCCACCGCACCCTGCAGGCCATCCGGGGCGCGGGATGCAAGGCGGGTCTGGCGATCAACCCCGGCACCCCGGTGGACGCGCTGGAGCATCTGCTGGACATGGTCGATCTGGTCTGCGTGATGACGGTGAACCCCGGGTTCGGCGGGCAGAAGTTCATCCACAGCCAGATCGCCAAGGTGGCCCGACTGCGGGCGATGATCGGCGACCGGCCCATCCATATCGAGATCGACGGCGGGGTGACGGTGGACACCGCGCCCTTGGTCGCGGCGGTCGGGGCGGATGTGCTGGTGGCGGGATCGGCGGTGTTCAAGGGCGGCTCGGTGGCGGACCCTGCCCCTTACGGCGTCAACATCCGGGCGATCCGGGCGGCGGCCGAGGCTGCCGTTGCTTGAGGCGCTGATCTTTGACGTGGACGGCACGCTGGCGGAAACCGAAGAGCTGCACCGCCGGGCGTTCAACGAAACCTTTGCTGCTGCGGGACTGGGTTGGCACTGGACCCGTGACGCCTATCACGGTCTGCTGAAAACGACCGGTGGTAAGGAACGCATCGCCCGCCATCTGGCCGAAACTGGCCAGGACATGCCCCTTGCCCGCATCGCCGAGTTGCACGTCGCCAAGACCGACCGCTATGTGGCCCTGATGGCGCAAGGCGCGATCGCGTTGCGGCCCGGCATCGCCGATCTGATCACCGAGGCGCGCTCGGCAGGGTTGCGGCTGGCGGTCGCCACCACAACCAGCCAGCCGAATGTCGAGGCGCTGTGTCTGGCGGTGTTCACCCGTCCGGCCGGGGCGGTGTTCGACGTGATCGCCTGCGGTGACATGGTGGCGGCCAAGAAACCTGCGCCGGATGTCTATCTGCTGGCGCTGCAGCGTCTGGGGCTTGCGCCGCATCAGGCGGTGGCGCTGGAGGATTCGCGCAACGGCCTGCTGTCGGCCCATGCGGCGGGGCTGCGCTGCTGCGTGTGCCCGGGGGTCTATACCCTGGACGAGGATTTTTCCGGGGCCGACCTGCTGCTGACCGAGTTTTCCGATCTGCGCGGCATCGCCGCACTTCACGCCATGCAAGGGGCACAGCCATGATCGCGATCATCTTCGACCTTGACGGGACCCTGATCGACAGCGCGCCCGATATCCATGCCGCCGTGGTGCGCACCCTTGCCGACGAGGGCCAGCCGCCGCTGAGCTTTGACGCGGTGCGCAGCTTCATCGGCAACGGGGTGCCGGTTCTGATCGACCGGGTGATGGGCGCGCGAGGCGAACCGGCCGACCCGGACCGGCGGGCGGCCCTGATCGCGCGCTTTCTGGGGCATTACGAGGCGGCGTCGTCCGATCTGACCACGGTCTATCCGGGGGTTCGGGCCGCCCTGCAGGCGCTGCACGACGCAGGGCATCCGATCGGGCTGTGCACCAACAAACCGGCGGGCCCGGCGCGTGACATCCTTGCGGCCTTCGGGCTGTTGAAGTTCTTTGCCGTGGTGATCGGGGGCGACAGCCTGCCCGAACGCAAACCGCATCCCGAACCGCTGCGGGCGACGGTGCGGGCATTGGGGGCGGCGGCGGCGCTGTATGTGGGCGACAGCGAGGTGGATGCCGAAACTGCCAAGGCCGCCGGGGTCCCGCTGCTGCTGTTCACCGAAGGCTATCGCAAGACCCCGATTGCCGAGTTGCCGCATCTGCAGGCGTTTTCCGACTTCGCCCTGTTGACCGATATCGTGGGGCGCAACGCGCGTTGAACCGGGGGGTGCGGCGTCGGACGGCCCTTGCCGCGCGGGGTCCGCGCGACGCCCCTATTCGGTCTGGCCCCGCCTGCTTGTCCGGGCAGGCCGGGTGCCCCGCCTCCCGCCCCGGCGCGGCGCAGACACCGGCCGTCAGCCGCCGAGCCGTTTTCATCGGGTTGTTTTCGGGCCGCTGTTCATGGGTCGCACGCTTTCGGTCCGCCTGATCCGCAGCTTGCGACACATCGACCCAAGCCGCCTGAACACCTGTTGCACCTGCGCGGTGTCCTCGAGTTCGAAAAATCGCCGCGGGCGAACCGATGACCGCAGCCTGCGTTCGTGCGCGGGGTTTGACGGGACAAAACCCTGAAGCCGCCCGCGCCATGGCGCGGCTTGGCAGGCGGGTTTCCGGCAGGTCGGAGCGGCTGCGACCGATCCGGCGTCGGCGTCAATCGGGATTGACAGGTAACAGGATCGTGTGGTCCTCTCGCCTCGGTGTTGGGCTGGATGCCCGAGTCGTGTCAGGTCTGTCAGGGGAAAGCCCGCACGCAACCCGGTCCATTCCTGCCCGTTTCTTTGACTGCAGCGGACAAAAGGATAATTCCATGTCCGGCAGGCATGCCGGATCGGGCCGGTCGGTCGCAGGCTCGTGAAACGAAAACCCTGCCTGCAAAGCGGTTCCCGCCGGGATGCCGTGACGGTGGACATGGTCTTGCGCAGCATCGCGTGGTCGCGGTCGGAGGGGCACTGCCAGCCCAGGGGAAGACGAGGACGGAGGCGAGCATGCAGTCGGCAGTTCCGCAACCCCACGAACCGGGCCTTTTTGGCCAGAAGGTCCTGGGCAACTCCGGTCTGCTGCGGCAGGAACTGCACAATGCGGCCGCGTCCCGGACGCCCCTTCCCCCCTCGCAAACCGCAACGGGCGCCGCGCGGGCGATGACCTGCGAACCGGCCTGCACCGAACCGTCGCCCGAGGGCCACGAAGCCTCGGTCGCGCGGCTGTGGGACAGCATCCGGCTTGATGCCCGACACAGGGTCGTCTGGGCCACACCGCCGAGCGTGGTCACCACCCGCACCTTTCCCGGCTCGCCCTCGACGCTGGCGATGATGACCGACGGCTTGGCGCGGCTCGATCCGGTTCTGGTCGACGAGGTCCTGCCCCTGCCCGCATCCCGCCACCCGTCGTGCCTGTCAACTTTGGCTGACAGGCTCTGCGATGCCGGTCGATCGCGGGCGGGCGACCCGATCGGCCTTGCGGTGCGCGCGGTCTTGCGGCCAAAGGACGCCGCCGGTCAGGTCCGGCCCGACAGCAGTTCGGCCCGGCAGGACCGGATGCTTGTCGAGGTGATGACCGGTGCCGATTGCAATCTGGCCCGCCGCTGTCTGGACGCGGCCTTGGCTCGGTGCGATGTGCCGGATGTCGCCGTTCTGGCACAGGGCGTTCTGGACGGCCTGCAGACCGCCTGGATGGATGGAGAGATCACGGCGCTGCAAAGCCAGATCGCGGTGGCGATGCTGCAGGCGGCGCTGCGCCTGCGGCTCGACCTTGCCGAACATCCGCAAACGATCGGCTGCGCGCTGGTGTGCCTGCTTCCCGGCACCGCCGAGATGTGCGGCGTCATGGTCAAGGTGGCGCTGCTGCGGCGGGCGGGCTGGTCGGTCCGGCTGATCCTGCCGCAAACGCCGGAGGCGATCCTCGAGTCGGCGCAGGAGTTGGGTCCCGATCTGATCGTGCTGGCCGGATCGCGGCTGGTGTGCAGACAGGCCGAGCGGGCGATGCTGGCCGCGCTGCTGCCCGCCCTCGCCCTGCGCATCACCGCCCCGGTCATGGTCGGTGGCAAACTGGCCGAAGCCGACCCGCAGGCTGTCCTGGCGCTCGGGGCCGATGCGGTTTGCGGTGCCCTGGTCTGGACCGCCACCATCGCCGCCCATCTGACGGACATGCCTGTCAATCCGGCCCTGTCCGCGGCGCAGGCCTGCGCCGCCCCAAGCCGCCTTCGCTAGCCCGAACCCGAGGGACCGAACCGGATGCACAACCGGGACCCTGCCTGTGGTCGGCAGCAGTCCGTCCGGTCCGGCCCACGCGCAGTGCCAAGGGGCCCCCGCAATGGCGGGCCTGTGCCTTCCCCCGTTATGCGCCGCAGGCACGAGGACGGGCTTTTGGCGGAGCGATCCGGAAATCAATGTCAGTGGCGCGAGGATGCCGGGGCCACCGATCGCGAACAGGCCGAAAACCGACCGACGGCGGCGAGACAAGCGGGAAACAATCTGGCATGCTTCGAGTCGGCCCGACAGATTTCGGGCGCAACCACAAACCCGTGCCGGGGACCGATCCCCGGCACCAGCGCAGGTAAACCCCGGTGCCGTCAGCCCTCCTGCCTTGCCGCGCGATGCCGCTTCTGGCGCTTTTGGCGCAGCCCTGCCCGGCCTCGGCCGAGATCACGTTCGTCGACCGCGCCGCCGGCCTGCCGGTGCCGCACAGCTATGACGGCGAATGGAACCACTATGTCGGCGGTGGGGTAGCGGTGTTCGACTGTAACGGGGACGCGCTGCCCGATGTCTATGCGGCGGGCGGGGCGGGGCCATCGCGGCTTTTCCTCAACACCTCCAAACCGAGCGGCGATCTGGCTTTCACGGAAGGCGCGGTTGCGGCGCTGACGGATGTGACCGGGGCCTATCCGCTGGACGTCGACGGCGACGGCGTGCTGGATCTGATGGTGCTGCGGATCGGGGCGAATGTGCTGCTGCGCGGCGAGGGCGGGTGCAGGTTCACCCCGGCTCCGGCCGACTGGGGCTTTGACGGCGGCGATGCCTGGACCACCGCGTTTTCCGCCACGTTCGAACCCGGGCAGGAATGGCCGACGCTGGCCTTTGGCAACTACGTCGACCTGAAGAACCCCGCTGGCCCGTTCGAGGCCTGCGACCGCAATTGGCTGCTGCGCCCGCAGGGCCGCCGGTTTGCCGCGCCCGAACCGCTGGATCCGGGGTTCTGCGCGCTGTCGATGCTGTTTTCCGACTGGAAACGCACCGGGGTGCCCGACCTGCGCATCTCGAACGACCGGCAGTATTATGTCCGCACCGGGCGCGAACAGATGTGGCGGCTGTCTCCGCTGGCGGAATACACCGAGGCGGATGGCTGGCCCCTTCTGCGGCTGTGGGGCATGGGGATCGCCAGCCGCGACCTGACCGGCGACGGGCTGCCCGAAGTGATGTTGACCTCGATGGGCGATCAGGTGTTGCAGGTCAATCTGGGCAACGGGCAGATGCAGAACGCGCCCTACAGCCTAGGCACCTATGCGACGACGCCCTACATGGGCGATGACGGCCGCCCTTCGACCGGCTGGCACGCGCAGTTCGGCGATGTGGACAATGACGGGCGCGACGATCTGTTCATCGCCAAGGGCAATGTCGAACAGATGCCGTCGAACGCGATGACCGACCCCGACAACCTGCTGATCCAGCAGCCCGATGGCACCTTTGTCGAAAAGGGCGGGGTGGCCGGGGTGGGGTCGATGGCGCGGGCACGCGGCGCGGCGCTGGTCGATCTGAACGCGGACGGGCGGCTTGATCTGCTGGTGGTCAACCGGCGCGCGCCGATGGCGGTCTGGCAGAACGCGACGCCCGACACCGGGCACTGGCTGGCGCTCGACCTGGCCGCGCCGGGGGCAAACAGCCGGGCCATCGGGGCCTTTGCCGAGGTGCGGCTGCCGGACGGGCAGGTGCTGACGCAGGAAAACACCGTCGGTGGCGGGCATGTGTCTGGCCAGATGGTGCCCTTGCATTTCGGTCTGGGTCAGGCGGCGATGGTCGAGGTGCGGGTGATCTGGCCGGGGGGCATGGCGTCGGACTGGACGCCTGTCGCGGCGGACCGCACGGTTCGCATCCGCCCCGGTGCCGACGGACAGCTTGACGTTTCAAAGGAGCCATAAAATGCACAAGGCCATCCTGTTCACCCTTTGCCTGTCGGCCACGGCGGGACTCGCAGACACCCTTCCCGCGCCCTTGACCGATGCCGATTTCCCGGTCCATCCGCAGGCCGAAATCGCCCTGGGTCAGTTGCTGTTCTGGGAAAAGGAGTTGTCGGGCAACCGCAACATCAGTTGCGTGACCTGCCACCATGCCAAGTTCGGCACTTCGGACGGGCTGTCGCTGGGCATGGGCGAAGGCGGCGTCGGTCTGGGGCCCGACCGCCGCGCCGATCCGGCGAACCTGCCGGAACAGCGCATCCCGCGCAATTCGCCCGCGCTGTGGAACGTCGGAGCCAACGGGTTCAGCGTGCTGTTCGCCGATGGCCGGGTCGAGCGCGACCCGACCCGGCCCACCGGTTTCCGCACCCCGCTGGAAGATACGATGGTCAGCGGTTTCGCCTCGCTCCTGTCGGCGCAGACCATGTTCCCGGTGCTGTCGAATGACGAGATGGCCGGGCATTACGAGGAAAACGAGATCTCGACACTGGTGCGCCAGGGCCGGATCACCGGGCCGGACGGGGCCTGGGCCGCCATCGCCGCGCGGATCGCCGCGATCCCGGAGTATCAGGCGCAATTCGCCGCCGTCTACCCCGAGATCGCCGCCGGGCGGCCGATCCAGTTCACCGACATCTCGAATGCCATCGCGGCCTACATGACCTTCGATTTCCGCTCGGACAACGCGCCTTTCGACGGCTGGCTGCGGGGCGAGACACAGCTTGACGCGCAGACACTGGCCGGGATCGACCTGTTCTACGGCAAGGCCGGCTGCAGCACCTGCCATTCCGGCCCGCTGCTGACCGACATGGCGTTCCATGCGATGGGCGACCCGCAGATCGGCCCCGGCAAGGCCGAACGGTTCGAGGCGCATCAGCGCGACATCGGGCGGATGCGGGTGACGGGGAATGCCGCCGACGCCTATGCCTTCCGCACCCCGTCGCTGCGCAATGTCACCCTGACCGGGCCTTACGGGCATGCGGGGGCCGTGGCTGATCTGGCCGATTATGTGCGCCAGCATGTGACCCCCGGTTCGGCGCTGGCGGACTATTCGCTGGCGCTGGCGGTGTTGCCGCCGATGCAGGTGCAAAAGGCCGATTTCGCCCCCGGCCCCGACAACTCCCGCTTCGAGGCGATTTCCGCCGCCGCCGCCGGCAGCCCGAAGACAGCCCTGAGCGACGCCGAGCTGGCCCAGATCCTCGCCTTCCTGACCGCGCTCGAGGATCCGAACGCGAGTTTGGGCGGGCGCATGCCGATCCCGGACTCGGTCCCGTCGGGGTTGCCTTTCGACGAATAGCGGGTCGGGCGCGGGCGTCATCAAAATTTCACTGGACTCGGCCTGATAATTCCTGTTTTCAGGAAACATGGAACATGATCGTGCTGCCCGTGCCTTTTCCACTCTCGGCCACCCCGGCCGACTCTCCGTGTTCCGCCTGCTGATGCGGTTTGTTCCGCGCGGCGTGCGGCCGACCGAGATCGCCGACGCGCTCGGGCTGAAGCAGAACACCCTGTCGCATCATCTGGCCGACCTGACCGCCTGTGGGCTGGTCCGGGTCGAGCGGCAGGGAAGGTCGCTGTTCTATGCCGTCGATCTGGAGCTGACCGAAGGCATGATCGACTATCTGGCCTTTGATCTGGGCCGCGGTCGGCCCGATCTGCTGTCATCTTTTCTTGCACCTCACAAGGATCCCATTGCCATGCGTGACACCGATTTCGACGTGCTGTTCATCTGCTCGGGCAACTCCGCCCGGTCGATCTTTGCCGAGGCGCTGTTGCGCGACCTGGGCAAGGGCAAGTTTCAGGCCTTCTCGGCAGGGTATCGGCCCAACACCGAGTTGAATCCGTTCGCGCTCGAAGTGCTGAAGCGCAACGGGCATGACACTTCCCTCCTGCGGTCCAAGCACATTTCGGAATTCCAGCAGCCGGGTGCCATCGAGATGGATTTCGTGTTCACCGTCTGCGATGCGGCTGCCGCCGAGGAATGCCCGCCCTGGCCGGGCCAGCCGATCACCGGCCACTGGGGCATGCCCGACCCGGTGAAGGCCACCGGCACCGATGCCGAAAAGGCGCTGGTGTTCGCCCAAACCTATGCCGCGCTGCGCCGCCGGGTGACCGCCTTCGTCGCCCTGCCGTTCGAGGCGCTGAACCGTCTGGCGCTGCAGGTCAGCGTCGACCGCATCAGCGCCCACGCCACGGAAACCGAGAAAGGCTGACCCCGCCATGCCCCGCATCGCAGTGAACGGCCTTGGCCGGATCGGAAAACTCGTCCTGCGCGACCTGATCGACAGGGGCATCGGCGGCGACATCGTGATGCTGAACGATCCGCAGGGCGACCCGGAACAGCATGCCCTGCTGATGGAATTCGACAGCGTGCATGGCCGCTGGAAGGCCGACATCGCGCATGACGCGGGCAGCCTGACCCTGAACGGCACCCGCATGCGGCTGACCCACGAGAAGACGATCGAGGCGCTGCCGCTGGCCGATCTGGGCGTCGATCTGATGATCGACTGCACCGGCGTGTTCAAGACGGCGGTCAAGATCGCCCCCTACCATGCTGCAGGGGTGAAAAAGGTGGTCGTCTCGGCCCCGGTCAAGGACGGCGGGGCGCTGAACCTGGTCTATGGGGTGAACCATCACCTGTATGATCCCGCCGCGCACAACCTGATCACAGCCGCGTCCTGCACCACCAACTGCCTCGCCCCGGTGGTCAAGGTGATGCACGAAAGCATCGGCATCCGGCACGGCTCGATCACCACGATCCATGACGTGACCAACACCCAGACCATCATCGACCGCCCCGCCAAGGACATGCGCCGCGCGCGGTCTGCCCTGCTGAACATGATCCCGACCACCACCGGCAGCGCCACCGCGATCACGCTGATCTATCCGGAGCTGAAAGGCCGGTTGAACGGCCATGCGGTGCGGGTGCCGCTGCTGAACGCCTCGCTGACCGATTGCGTGTTCGAGGTGGAGCGGGCGACCACTGCCGAAGAGGTCAACGCGCTGTTCGCCGCCGCCGCGGCGGACGGGCCGCTGAAGGGCATCCTCGGCTATGAAACCCGCGCGCTGGTGTCTTCGGATTTCACCAACGACCCGCGTTCGGCGATCGTGGACGCGCAATCGACGATGGTGATCAACGGCACGCAGGTGAAGATCTACGCCTGGTATGACAACGAATGGGCCTATGCCTGCCGTCTGGCCGACATCGCCCGGATGGTCGCGGGGGCGATGTGACCGAGACCCCCGCAACGGCCAACCCGCTGCGCGCTTATGCGGCGGTGACGGCGGCCTATTGGGCCTTCATGCTGTCGGACGGCGCGTTGCGGATGCTGGTGCTGTTGCATTTCAACAGCCTGGGCTTCACGCCGCTGCAACTGGCTTGGCTGTTCCTGCTGTATGAGGTCGCAGGGATCGTCACCAATCTTTCCGCCGGCTGGCTGGCCGCGCGGTTCGGGCTGGCGGCGACCCTTTATGCCGGCCTCGCGCTGCAGGTGGCGGCGCTGGTTGCGCTGGCGCAACTGGACCCGGGCTGGGGGGTGGCGGCGTCGGTGGCCTTCGTGATGGCGGTGCAGGGCGTGTCGGGGGTGGCCAAGGATCTGGCCAAGATGTCGTCGAAATCCGCCGTCAAGCTGCTGGCCCCGGCCGAGGCGGGCGGTTTGTTCCGCTGGGTGGCCCTGCTGACCGGATCGAAGAACGCGGTCAAGGGGTTGGGCTTTTTCCTCGGCGCGCTGCTGCTGGGTCTGGCCGGGTTTCATGGGGCGGTCTGGGGCATGGCGGCGGTCCTGGCGGTCATTCTGGCCGCCGTCGTGCTGTTTTTACCGGCAGGCCTGCCCGGCCGGATGAAGGCGGAGGAGGCGTGGGGCGGCTGGAGGTCCAAAGATGCGCGGGTCAACCGGCTGAGCCTGGCACGGATGTTCCTGTTCGGCGCGCGGGATGTGTGGTTCGTGGTCGGGGTGCCGGTGTATTTCCAGGCCGTGCTGTCGGACGGCACCGCCGAGGGGCGGCGCGAGGCGTTCTTTCTGATCGGCGGTTTTCTGGCGCTGTGGATCATCGGCTATGGCGCGGTGCAGGCGGCAGCCCCCCGCCTGCTGGGCGGCAAGGATCAACCCGAGGCGGCCACCGTGGCCAAGGCGATCCTGTGGGCCGGTCTGCTGGTGCCGATCCCGTTCGTGCTGGCGGCCATCGCCTGGGCGGCGGGCGGGCCGTCGCCCGCGCTGACGGGGGTGCTGATCGCGGGGCTTCTGGTGTTCGGCTTTGTGTTCGCGGTCAATTCGTCGGTGCATTCCTACCTGATCCTGGCCTTTGGCGACGCGCACCGGATCACCCGCGACGTCGGGTTCTACTACATGGCCAATGCGGCGGGCCGATTGCTGGGCACGTTGCTGTCCGGCCTCAGCTTTCAGATCGGCGGGTTGCCGTTGTGCCTTGCCACGGCGGGGGGATTGGCGGCGCTCAGTTGGCTGGCGGCGATGCGGTTGCGCGGCACGGGGCCGGACGCGACCGCATAGACCGCCCTGCCGGTTGACGTCGGGTAGGCGCGTCGCTATATTCGTATCTTAGAATGTATGCACACAAATTCGGTGCGATCAAACAAAGGATACGCGACATGAACGCGCAACGACTGACCATGCTGGGGGCCGGAGTGATCCTGCTGACCAGCCTGCTGCTTGCCCAGGTCAACGGGCAGGTGGATCTTACCAAACTGTCCTGGCTCTGGCTGTCGCTGTTCGTGGGCGTCAACCTGACCATCGCCGGGCTTACCGGGTTTTGCCTGATGACAAAGATGCTGAAGGCCGCCGGCGCCCGCTGAACCGGTCAGCCGAAATCGGCGCCCAGCAGGTCTGCGGGCATGTTCTGGAACGCGACGGGGCGCAGCCAACGACGGATGGCAAGGGTGCCGACCGACGTTGCACCGAAGCTGGTGCTGGCCGGATAGGGCCCGCCATGCACCTGCGCCTCGCCGACCTCGACTCCGGTCGGAAACCCGTTGGCCAGCAGCCGACCCGCCTTGCGTTCCAGCACCGGCAGCAGCGCGCGCGCCAGCGCAAAATCGGCCGCATCGACGTGCAGGCCGCAGGTCAACTGCCCCTCCAGCGCCGCCGCCACCGCCAGCATCCCGGCCTGATCGCGCACCCTTACGATCAAACCCAGCGGCCCGAACACCTCTTGCGCCAGGGTGGCATCCGCCAGCCAGTCCGCCCCCGACACCTGAAACAGCGCGGGTGACGCCTGCCGCGCCGCGCCGGCGGGGGTCAGCACCGCCTGCACCCCCGACGTCCTTGCAACGCGGTCACACCCGGCCCGATAGGCGTCGGCAATACCGTCGGTCAGCATGGTCTGCGCCGCCACCGGGGCCAGCGCCGCCTTTGCCGCCTCGACAAATCCCTGCGCGTCGGGCCCGTCGATCAGCACCACGATGCCGGGATTGGTGCAGAACTGCCCCGCCCCCAGCGTCAGCGACGCGGCCCACCCGGCCGCAATCGCCGCCCCCCGCGCCGCCACGGCGGCGGGCAGCAGGAACACCGGATTGACCGATCCCAATTCGCCGAAGAACGGGATCGGTTCGGGCCGACGGGCGCACAGGTCGAACAGCGCGCGACCACCCCGCAGGCCGCCGGTAAACCCCACCGCCCGGATCAGCGGATGCTGCACCAGCGCCTGCCCGATGTCGAACCCGGGACCTTGCACCAGCGAGAAAACCCCCGGCGGCATGTCGCAGGCCAGAATCGCGGCATGGATCGCCTGCGCCACGATCTCGCCCGTGCCGGGATGCGCCGGATGGCCCTTGACCACCACCGGACAGCCTGCGGCCAGCGCACTGGCCGTGTCGCCCCCGGCGGTCGAAAAGGCCAGCGGAAAGTTGGACGCGCCGAACACCGCAACCGGGCCTGTGGGGCGCTGGATCATCCGGATCTCGGGTCGGGGCGCGGGCTGGCGGTCTGGCTGGGCCGGGTCCACCCGCCGGTCGAGATAGTCTCCGGTGCGGATATAGGACGCGAACAGCCGCAACTGCCCGGTGGTGCGTCCCCGCTCCCCCTCCAGCCGCCCCGCAGGAAGCCCGGTTTCCGCCGTGGCGATCGCGGTGATCTCGGCCCCGCGCGCCTCGATCTCGTCGGCGATCCGGTCCAGAAACACGGCGCGCGCGGCACGGGATGTTGCGGCATATGCCGCAAACGCCGCCTCGGCCCCCTGACAGGCCGCATCGATGTCGCGCGGGGTGCCGGCGGCAAAGGCATGCGCCGGACCCTCAGCGGGGGCAGAGTGAAAAACCGCCTCCCCCGCAACCCAAGTCCCGGCAATCAGATGGTGTCCCGTCAGCATGATATTCCCCTAGAAGTCAAAGGCATCGACGGTGATCCGCCGCCCCAGCGTCATCGCGTCGGCCACATGCACCATCGGGGCCAGATCGACATCCGACTGCGCTTTCGCCACCAGCGCCGCCATCCGGGCATAGAGGGCCGGATATTCGCCCATGATGCTGCTTTCGCCCGCCACCACCCGGCCATCGCGTTCCAGCACATTGCCGCCCATCCGCAGCGCCAGCATGCCGCGGTCGGTTTCCACCTCGATGTCCCAGGTTTGCGGGCCGGTTTGCCGCCAGTCGAAATCGGCAGTGATATTGCCGTAGAAGGTCAATTGCGCCGCGATCGGGGTCTGCCGGTTGGCCGGAAATTCGAGGCTGGCGGCGGTCAGGTGCACCGGGCCGGGCAGAATCTCGGTCAGGATCGACAGGGCGTTGATGCCGGGGTCGAACACCCCCATGCCGCCGGGTTCGAACACCCAGTCCTGTCCGGGATGCCATTTGCGCACATCCTCGCGCCAGGTGATGTGGGCCGAGATCACCGCCGTGTCGGCCAGCCAGGCCTTTGCAGCCGCGACGCTGTGCGCCATCCGGCTGTGCCAGGTGGCATAAAGCGTCAGACCCCGGTCGGCGGCCAGGGCCTGCAGGGCATGCACCTCGGCCAGCGTCGCACCTGGCGGCTTTTCCAGCATCACATGCCGCCCCGCCAGCAGCGCCGCCTCGGCATAGGCATGGCGCGGCACGGGCGGCATGCACAGCGACACCGTGCCGATATCCGGCCGCGCCGCCAGCATAGCCGCAAAGTCGGTGTGGCTTTCGATGCCGTCGATCGTGCCGCTGCGCGAGACGGTGGCGGCCAGGTCCCAATCCGGGCTGGCGGCGAGGGCCGGCACATGCTGATCCCGCGCGATCTTGCCGATCCCGACCAGGGCGATCTTGCGAGCCATCAATGCGAATCCTTGCCGACCGGATTGCCCCGGCACCCCTGCAGGAAATCAAGGTCCGCCCCGGTATCCGCGCCCATCACATGCCGGTGGTGCAGCATCGCATAGCCGCTCGCGGGCCCGGCATCGCGCGGAGTCCAGGCGGCCAGCCGCGCCGCCAGGTCATCCTCCGACACCTCCAGATGCAGCCGCCGGTTCGGCACATCCAGCTCGATCATGTCGCCCGACCGCACCACCGCCAGCGGCCCGCCCGCCGCCGCCTCGGGCGAGGTGTGCAGGCAGACCGTGCCATAGGCGGTGCCCGACATCCGCGCGTCGGAAATGCGGACCATGTCGGTGATCCCCTTGCGCAGGATTTTCGGCGGCAGGCCCATGTTGCCAACCTCGGCCATGCCAGGATAGCCCTTGGGCCCGCAGTTCTTCAGCACCATGATGCAGGTCTCGTCGATGTCGAGCGCCTCGTCATTGATCCGCGCCTTGTAGTCGTCGATGTCCTCGAACACCACCGCGCGCCCCCGATGGGTCAAAAGGTGCGGGCTGGCCGCCGAGGGTTTCAGCACCGCACCCTTGGGCGCGAGGTTGCCGCGCACCACCACCACCCCGCCCGACTGGGTCAGTGCGCGGTCGGTCGGCAGGATCACGTCGTCGTTGTGGTTCACCACATCCTTGACCTGATCCCACATCGTCTCGCCGCTGACCGTCAGCGCGTCCTTGTGCAGCAGCCCCGCCTCGCCCAACCGTTTGATCACCACCGGCAGGCCCCCGGCGTAGAAAAACTCCTCCATCAGGTATTTGCCCGACGGCATCAGGTTGACGATGGTCGGCACGTCGCGCCCGCAGCGGTCCCAGTCGTCCAGGGTCAGGTCGACGCCCACGCGCCCCGCAATCGCCAGCAGGTGGATCACCGCGTTGGTGCTGCCCCCGATGGCCCCGTTGGTGCGGATGGCGTTCTCGAACGCCGCCTTCACCAGAATATCCGACGGTTTCAGGTCATCCTTGACCATCTGCACGATCCTGCGCCCGGTCAGTTGCGCCATGACGCGGCGGCGGCTGTCCACCGCCGGAATGGCCGCGTTGCCGGACAGCGCCATCCCCAGCGCCTCGGCCATGCTCGCCATCGTGCTGGCGGTACCCATCGTGTTGCACGACCCCGGGGAGCGCGACATCGACGCCTCGGCCTCGACGAATTCCTCCTTCGTCATCTCGCCCGCCTTCACCGCCTCGCTGAATTTCCACAGATGCGTCCCCGACCCCACCCGCTCGTTCTTGTAATACCCGTTCAGCATCGGCCCGCCGGTGACGACAATCGACGGAAGATCGGTCGATGCCGCCGCCATCAGCAGGCTGGGCGTGGTCTTGTCGCAGCCCACCATCAGCACGCAGCCATCCATCGGCTGACCGCGCATCGCCTCTTCCACCGCCATCGCCGCCAGATTGCGGAACATCATCGCGGTGGGGCGGAAGGCAGATTCGCTGGCGGAAAACACCGGCACTTCCACCGGAAACCCGCCCGCCTCGTAGATCCCGTTCCTGACCCTTTGCGCCAGATCATTCAGATGCGCGTTGCACGGCGTCAGTTCCGACCAGGTGTTGAGGATGCCGATCACCGGGCGGCCGTCGAACAGATCGGGCGGAAAGCCCTGATTCTTCATCCAGCCGCGATGATAGATGTTGTCCTTCGACGTGCCGCCGAACCAGGTTTGCGAACGCAGCTTGCGGGGCCAGGCGGCGGGTTTGAAGGTCATCGGGTCCTCACAGTTGTTTGACGGCGACAGCGCCGGGAACGGCGGCGGCCACGGCCAGCGGATTGCACAAGGGCAGGCCAAACTCCGCCGCCTCGATTTCGAACACATCGCCCGCCTGCGGCACGAGGCCAGCGGCAAAGCTGAGCGTCGCCGTGCCGAACATGTGCACATGCAGATCACCCGGCTGGCGGAACAGCGCGTATTTGAAGTGGTGATGCTCCAGATTGGCCAGCGTATGCGACATGTTCGCCTCGCCCGACAGGAACGGCGCCTCGAAGATCACCTGCCCGCCGCGCCAGACCCGGCTGGTGCCCCGCACATCCGCCGGCAGGTCGCCCACCAGAATCTCGGGCCCGAAAGATGCCTCGCGCAGCTTGGAATGGGCCAGATACAGATAGTTGATCCGCTCGGTCACATGGTCGGAAAACTCGTTGGCCAGCGCCCAGCCGACCCGCGCCGGGGTGCCATCGGCGGCGATCAGATAGATGCCGGCAATTTCGGGTTCCTCGCCGCCGTCCAGCGCAAAGCCGGGGCTGGTCAGGGCCGCACCGGGCGCGCGCGCCGTGTGGCCGTTGCCCTTGTAGAACCACTCGGGCTGCACGCCGATCTCGCCCGCGCCCGGCCGCCCCTCCTCCAGCCCCATGCGGAACATCTTCATGCTGTCGGTCAGCGCCTCGGCCCCGTCGAGTTTCGCATGCATCGCATCACGCGCCGCCGCCGACCCCAGATGGGTCAGCCCGGTGCCGGTCAGGTGCATGTGGGCCGGGTCGGGATGGCTGATCGGCAGGGCCAGCCGCCCCGCCGCCGCCAGCGCCGCCAGATCGACCGCCTCGCCCAGCCCATGCGCCGCGATGACGGCGGTCAGCGGCAAGCCCGCGCTCAACGCCTCGGCCGCCAGCGCGTAGGTGCCGGTGGCACCGCGCACCACCGCGGCCTCGGACCCCTCCCGCGCGACCACGGACAACGACCCGTCCACATTCAGAACCTGCGACAACAGCATGACCGGAAACCCTATTTCGATTTGTTGTAGACATCGAAGATCACGGCGGCCAGCAGCACCAGCCCCTTGATCACCTGTTGATAGTCAATGCCGATGCCCATGATCGACATGCCGTTGTTCATCACCCCCATGATCAGCGCGCCGACGACCGCGCCCAGGATCTTGCCGACCCCGCCCGACATCGAGGCCCCCCCGATGAACACGGCCGCGATCACGTCCAGCTCGAACCCCGCCCCCGCCTTGGGGGTCGAGGAGTTCAGCCGCGCCGCCACGATCATCCCCGCCAGCGCCGCCAGCACGCCCATGTTGCAAAACGTCAGGAAGACCAGCCGATCCGTCTTGATCCCGGAGAGTTTCGCAGCCTTCTCATTGCCCCCAAGCGCATAAATCCGCCGCCCCGTCGTCATGTTCTCGGTAAAGAAGGCATAGAGCACGGTCAGCACCGTCAGGATCACCACCACATTCGGCAACCCGCGAAAGCTGGCCAGCTTGGTGCCGACAAAGATCAGCGCCGCCGACACCACAAGGTTGCGGATGACGAAGATCGCCATCGGCTCGGGCGTCATCCCGAACGCCGCATCGCGCGCCCGGGCCCGCCAGCCGATCACCACGATGGCCAGCGCCGCCGCGCAGACCAGAACGATGGCGGTCATGTTGGGCTTGCCGACCCCGAACACATCAGGGATGAACCCGGTTGACAAGGACTGGAACGCCTTCGGGAACGGCCCGATGTTCTGCCCCGCCAAGAGCCACAGGGTCAGCCCGCGAAACACCAGCATCCCCGCCAGCGTCACGATGAACGACGGGATTTTCCAGAACGCGATCCAATAGCCCTGGGCCGCCCCGATCAGCAGCCCCACCCCCAGACAGGACGGCACCACCGCCCAGACCGGCCAATCCAGATTGACCGTCAGAACTGCGGCGACCGCGCCCACGAACCCCACCACCGACCCCACCGACAGGTCGATGTGCCCGGCCACGATGACCAGCAGCATCCCCAGTGCCATGATGATGACGTAGGAGTTCTGCAGGAACAGGTTGGTGATGTTCTGCGCCGACAGAAAATCGACGCCCTCGAACACCCGCACGACCACGACGAAGAACAGCACGATAGCGACCAGCGCCATCAGCATGCCGTTTTCGCGCAAATGCCCGCCCAGATGCCCCCCCAGATTGGGGCCGGTGCCCTTTGTCTCGCTCATGCCGCTTTCCCCTCGCCCTGCAGGATCAGGGCCATGATCCGCTCCTGACTGGCCTCGGCGCGCGACAGCTCGCCCACCAGACGGCCTTCGTTCATCACATAGATCCGGTCGCACATCCCCAGAAGCTCCGGCATCTCGCTGCTGATCATCACGACGCCGCGCCCCTGTGCGGCAAGGTCATTCATGATCCCGTAGATCTCGAACTTCGCGCCCACGTCGATGCCGCGCGTCGGCTCGTCCAGGATCAGCACCTGCGGGTCGGTGAACAGCCATTTCGACAGGACCACCTTCTGCTGGTTGCCGCCCGACAGGTTGACCACCTTCTGCATCACCCCCGGCGTACGGATGTTCATCGCGCGGCGGTAGTTCTCGGCGACTTGCGTTTCACGCCGCAGACTGAGGACGCCCTGCGTTGACACGCCGAACAGATTGGCCAGCGTGATGTTGCGCACGATGGGTTCTTCGAGAACCAGACCCAGCACCTTGCGGTCCTCGGTCACATAGGCCAGCCCCGCATCAATCGCCTTTGCGACGGTCGAGGTGTCGGCCACCTTGCCGCCCAACCGGACCTCGCCCGAAATGTTGCGGCCATAGCTGCGGCCGAACAGGCTCATCGCCAGTTCGGTGCGCCCCGCCCCCATAAGGCCGGCAATCCCGACAATCTCGCCCTTTCTGACATGAAATGCGGCGTTGCGGATCATCTGGCGATCCTTCTGCTCGGGATGCCAGACGTTCCAGTTCGTGACCTCCATCAGCGTCTCGCCGATCTGCGGGGTGCGTTCGGGATAGCGGTGCGCCATGTCGCGGCCCACCATGTCGCGGATGATGCGGTCTTCCGAGATGTCTGCCCGGTCGAGGGTGGACACCGTCGCCCCGTCGCGGATCACGGTGATCCGGTCCGCCACCCGGCCGATTTCGTTCAGCTTGTGGCTGATGATGATCTGCGTCACGCCTTGCGCCTTCAGTTCCAGCATCAGGTCCAGCAGTTTCTGGCTGTCGTTTTCCTGCAGCGCGGCGGTGGGTTCATCCAGGATCAGCAGGCGGACATCCTTGGCAAGCGCCTTGGCGATCTCGATCAGTTGCTGCTTGCCGACGCCCAGCTTTTCGACCTTCGTCGTGGGTGCCTCGGTCAGCCCGACCTTGCGCAAGAGCGTCTCGGTTTTCTGGAACGCTTCCGGCCAGTTGATCACGCCCCGCCGCGCCACCTCGTTGCCCAGAAACAGGTTCTCGGCGATCGACAGCAGCGGCACCAGCGCCAGTTCCTGATGGATGATGATGATCCCGCGATCCTCGGAGTCGCGGATGGTCCGACAGGTCAGCGGCGCGCCGTCATAGAGGATGGCACCGTCATAGGACCCATGCGGATAGACCCCCGACAGCACCTTCATCAGCGTCGATTTGCCCGCGCCATTCTCGCCGCAGATCGCATGGATCTCGCCCGGCTCCACGGTCAGGCTGACGTTGTCCAGCGCCCGCACACCCGGGAAGACCTTGCTGATCCCCCGCATTTCCAGAAGTGCCGCCATCTTTCCCCCCAAAGATGCCCGCCCCCGATGGTCCGGGGGCGGGCGGAAACCTTACTTCAGTTGGTCGGCGGTGTAGTAGCCGGACCCGACCAGAACCGCTTCATAGTTGGCGGCGTTGACCGGCTGGCTTTCCAGCAGGTAGGACGGCACGACCTTCACTCCGTTGTCATAGGTGGTGGTATCGTTGATCTCGGGCTCGCCGCCCGCCAGAACCGCATCGACCATCGCGACCGTCACTTTGGCCAGTTCGCGCGTGTCCTTGAAGATCGACGAATACTGCTCGCCCGCGATCATCGACTTGACCGACGGCACTTCGCAGTCCTGACCCGTGACGATCGGCATCTTCAGGTCGCCCGAGCCATAGCCCACGCCCTTGACCGACGACAGGATGCCGATCGAGAGGCCGTCATAGGGCGACAGCGCACCATGCAGCGGCTTGTCGCCATAGTTGGACGACAGCAGGTTGTCCATCCGGGCCTGTGCTACAGCCCCATCCCACCGCAGGGTGCCGACCACGTCCATGCCCATCTGACCCGACGGGATGACGATGTCGCCCGACGCGATCATCGGGTCCAGAACCGACATCGCGCCGTTGTAGAAGAAGAACGCGTTGTTGTCGTCGGGCGAGCCGCCGAACAGTTCCACGTTCCACGGCTTCACGTCGCCGAACCGCTCTTTCAGGCCTTCGACCAGGCTGGTCGCCTGCTGCACCCCGACCTTGAAGTTGTCGAAGGTGGCATAGTAATCAACCGAGCCGCTTTCGCGGATCAGGCGGTCATAGGCGATGACCTTGATGCCCGCAGCGGCCGCATTGTCCAGCGCGTTCGACAGGGTGGTGCCGTCGATGGCCGCGATCACCAGCGCCTTGACGCCCTTGGTGATCATGTTCTCGATCTGCGCCAACTGGTTGGGAATGTCATCCTCGGCATATTGCAGGTCGGTGGCATAGCCCGCCGCCGTGAACTGCTCGACCATCGAGGCCCCGTCCGAAATCCAGCGGGCCGAGGATTGCGTCGGCATGGCGATGCCGATTGTGCCCTTGTCCTGCGCGAAAACCGGCAGACCGGCGACCGACGAGGCAGCCGCAGCGCCGCCGAGCGCCAGAAGCGCCCTTCTTGAAAGTTGCATTGTCTTTCCTCCCTGGCCGCGCGGTGTGGCGGCATCATCCCTACGACCGTCCGGACCTTGCCCGGCCGTGCCGTGGCATGACTGTTGCAGGATGGCGTTATATCGGTCAAATGATGAAAACAGATACAAACATGGCAGAATGTGCATGAATTCATCGCAAAACCCTGATCTTCTGTTGCAACGCGGCCTGAAATTGAACCACCTGCGCCTGCTTTCCGCGCTGGCCGAGACCGAGCACATGTCGATGGCGGCGGCACAGATCGGCATTGCGCAACCGGCCGCCTCGCGCCTGCTGGCGGAAATCGAGCGGATCGTCGGCCATCCGGTGCATCTGCGCACCGGGCGGGGCATGACGCTGACGGCGGTGGGACGGGCCTTTGCCCGCCGCGCCCATCGCATCCAGATGGAGTTGCGCGACGCCGCCCGCGAGATGACCGAAGCGGTGGCAGGAGCGGCGGGGCATGTGCGGATCGGGTCGGTGACCGGCCCGGCCATCGACCGGGTGCTGCCGGTGCTGCGCAACGCGCGACTGACCGCGCCGCGCGTGACGTTCGAGGTGATCGTGGCCCCGTCCGACATCCTGTGCGAGCATCTGCTGTCCGGGCGCATCGACTTTGCCATCGGGCGCCCCCCCGAAGACGGCGGGCGCGCGTTGTTCGAGATGACCCGGATCGCCACCGAACCGGTGGCGCTGGTGGTCCGCCGGGGTCATCCGCTGGCGCTGCATCCCCACCCCGGCGGTGCCGACCTGCTGAGCTATGACTGGGTGATGCCTCCGGCCGAGTCGCTGCTGACCCGCACCGTTCTGGACCGCCTGCGCGCCCACGGGCTGCAGCCGCCGCCGCAGCGCCTGTCAACCGCTTCGTTCCTGCTGACCTTCGCGCTGCTGCAGCAATCCAACGCCATCGCCCCGCTCGCCCTTGCGGTCGCCAGCAGCTTTTCCCGGCTGCCCGACGGCCCCTATGCGATGCTGAACGTCGATCTGGGAATCGAGGTCGAGGCATTCGGACTGGTCACCCGCGCCGGTGCCGTGCTGCCGCCGACGGCCGCCGCAATTGCCCACGACATCAGGATGCTGGCGCAGTCGCCTTACGACTGACCGCCCGCGTATCCGGCAGGCCCCTGCAGCCTGCCACAACCTGCCCCTGTCGCGCGGCGGCACACCCCCGCCCGTTCAGGCCGGCACCGCGTCCACCTCGTAACACCACACCTGGAAGTCCTGCAGCAGATGCGGCCCGAACGAGTGGATCAGCGGCACATCCGCCGCGTCCCGGCCTTGCGCCAGCTTGACCCGCCCGATGCGCGGCTTGTTGTTGCGCGGATCGAACGTGATCCACCGCCCGCCCACGAACACCTCGATCCAGGCCGAAAAATCCATCGGGTTGCGCAACGGCACGCCGATGTCGCCCAGATGCCCGTTCACATAGCGGGCCGGAATGTTCATGCAGCGCAGCAGTGCAATCGCCAGATGTGCAAAGTCGCGGCACACACCGGTCTTTTCCTGCCACGCATCATAGGCGGTGCGGGTGTAGCGCGCGTTCTGGTAGTCGAACCGGATGTGGCCATGCACATAGTCGCAGATCGCCTGCACCCTGCTCCAGCCGGGCTGCAGATGGCCGAACATGTCCCAGGCGATCTGGCTCAGCCGGTCGGTTTCACAATACCGGCTGCCCAGCAGGTAGATCAGCGTGTCATCCGGCAGTGCGGCGATCGCCGTCTCCTGCGCGTCGGGCTCGACCGGATCGGGCAGGCCGCTGTCGGCCACGATTCCGTCCCCCCGGATCCGCAGCGACCCCGCCGGGGCCTCGAACCGCCGACACAGATTGCCGAACAGATCGCGATACATCCGGCTGGGCACGGCGGGCGTCAGCACAACCTCGTCAGGGTGCCGCAGATCGCTGCGCCGCTCGTCGCGCAGGGTCAGCAGGCAGATCATCGAGGTGTCCTGCAGGCAGGATACGGTGATGTCATAGCCAAATCGGATCAGCATTCTTTGTCTTCCTTCAGCAGGACTGCGAGGCCCGAGCCCGGCGCGTCGGGTCGGCCAGACGCACAAGCCCGCATCCCGGGCAGCGGTTCCCCGGTCGTGACGCCAAACGCTGCAGTTTACAACGATTCCGCGCATCTGCGCCCGATTGTAGCGGATGTTCCGGGCAGCTTGCCCGATTTGAGGGCGGCTGTCAGATGCGCCGCAGCCGGATCACCACATCGACGCGGCTGACCTGCATGCCGGCGGGGGCCACGGGCAAGCCCGAGATCGCAAGGGTCTCGGCAGGGGCGTCGCTGAGGGTGTGGGTTTCTTCCCAGTAAAAATGCGGATGATCATCGGTGCGCGTGTCGAAGTAACTGCGCGCGCCGTCCACCACGATCTCGTTGATCAGACCGGCGTCGCAGAACGCGCGCAAGGTGTTGTAAATTGTCGCGAGGCTGACCTTTTCGCCCGCCGCTTCGGCCAGCGCCGCCAGGCTTTCTGCCGTCACATGCCGGTTTTCCCCATCCCCGACCAGCAGCGCCGCCAGGGCCAGCCGCTGGCGCGTCGGGCGCAACTTGCCGCGGGCAAGCCAGGCGGTGCCCCGGTCACGAATGTCCTGATGGTTCAGCATGCCGTGTTCAACCCAAAAGCCCGCCCGTTGCAGAAATGCCTGGTGACCCGTCTTGCCACCCCCAAAGCCCGCAGCCGGGTTCATCCCCCTTATCAAGGCGCACCCAAGCCAACAACAAATGGCCGCAGGGATCGGCCTGTCAAGGCGAATCACTTCGGCCGTCCTCTGGCACCGGGGTTTGCCCGCGCCGGACAGACACCGCCGATCCGCCCGCGTGCGGTGCCCCGTTGGACTGCCGCGTGCAACCCGGCCTTCCTTGCGCGTTTTCCCCCCCGCCCTTGCCACCGCTTCCTGCCGGGTGCTACATGCAAGGCCACTGCTGCTGTTCAAGGAGACTGCCGCCGCATGGGTGATTATCCAACCAGCTTCGACAAGGCCGCCCTGCTGGCCTGCGCGCGGGGCGAATTGTTCGGGATTGGCAACGCGCAACTGCCCGAACCCCCAATGCTGATGATGGATCGGATCACCGACATTTCAAGTGATGGCGGCACGCAGGGCAAGGGCCATGTCACGGCGGAATTCGACATTCACCCGGACCTGTGGTTCTTCGGCTGCCACTTTCCCGGCAACCCGATCATGCCCGGCTGCCTTGGGCTGGACGGGCTGTGGCAGTTGACCGGCTTCAACCTGGGCTGGCGCGGCTGGCAGGGGCGCGGCTATGCGCTTGGCGTGGGTGAGGTCAAGCTGACCGGCATGGTGCGTCCGGACCGCAAACTTCTGACCTACCACGTCGATTTCACCAAAGCGGTGCAAAGCCGCCGATTGACCATGGGCGTGGCCGATGGCCGGGTTGAGGCGGACGGCGAAACCATTTACCTCGTGAAGGACATGAAAGTGGCCCTTTCCGCAAGCTGACATCGGAAAGACGTGTCAGCCCGCTCATTCGGCAACAGGAGGAACGCCCATGCGTCGCGTCGTCATCACCGGCCTCGGCATCGTCTCGTCCATCGGCAACAACGTGACCGAGGTCGAAGCATCCCTGCGGGCCGGCAAGTCCGGCATCGTTTTCGCACCCGACTATGCCGAGCACGGCTTTCGCTGCCGCGTCCATGGCGCGCCGAACATTGATCTGGCCGCCCACATCGACAAACGCGACCTGCGGTTTATGGGTGACGGCGCGGCCTACAACTTCATCGCGATGGATCAGGCGGTCAAGGATTCCGGGCTCGAACCGTCAGACGTGTCGAACGACCGCACCGGGCTGATCATGGGGTCGGGCGGGCCGTCCACCAAATCCTTCTTCCGCGCCCACAACATCGTGCGCGAAACCGGCAGCCCCAAACGGATGGGGCCATTCATGGTGACCAAGGGCATGTCGTCGACCAACTCGGCCTGCCTCGCCACGCCGTTCAAGATCAAGGGCGTGAACTATTCGATCACCTCGGCCTGTTCCACCAGCGCCCACTGCATCGGCAACGGCACGGAACTTATCCAGATGGGCAAGCAGGACATCGTGTTCGCGGGCGGCGGCGAGGAACTGGACTGGACGCTGTCGTGCCTGTTCGATGCGATGGGGGCGATGTCGTCGAAATACAACGACACGCCCGAAACCGCCTCGCGCACCTATGATGCGACGCGCGACGGCTTCGTGATCGCGGGCGGCGGCGGGACGGTCGTGCTGGAAGAGCTGAACCATGCCCTGGCGCGCGGCGCGAAAATCTATGCCGAGGTCACCGGTTACGGTGCCACCTCGGACGGCTATGACATGGTTGCCCCCTCGGGCGAAGGGGGCGAGCGGGCGATGCGGCTGGCGGTGGCCACCCTGCCGCCGGGTCGGCGGATCGACTACATCAACAGCCACGGCACCTCCACCCAAGTTGGCGACGTCACGGAAGTCGATGCGATCCGCCGGGTGTTCGGCCGCGGCACCACCCCGCCGATCGCCTCGACCAAATCGCTGACCGGGCACGCGCTTGGCGCGGCCGGCGTGTGGGAGTCGATCTTTTCGATCCTGATGATGACCAAAGGGTTCATCGCCGCCTCGGCCAACGTCACCACGCTGGACCCGGCGCTCGACCCGTCCGAAATCGTCACCACCCTGCGCGAAAACGTCGACATCGACTCGGTCCTGTCCAACAGCTTCGGCTTCGGCGGCACCAACGCCACCCTCGTCATGTCGAAATACCGCGACTGACCCAACCGGAGAGGAACGCCAGAATGGCCGATCTGATGCAGGGCAAACGCGGCCTGATCATGGGTGTTGCCAACGACCGCTCGATCGCCTGGGGCATCGCCCGCGCCATGCACGCCGAAGGGGCGGAATTGGCGTTCTCCTATCAGGGCGATGCGTTCGGCAAGCGGGTCGAGCCGCTGGCGGCCTCGGTGGGGTCGGATTTCCTGGTGGATGTCGATGTGATGAACGACGACAGTCTGGACGCCTGCTTTGCCGCGATTGCCACCCGCTGGGGCAGCCTCGATTTCCTGGTCCATGCCATCGCGTTTTCCGACAAGACCGAACTGACCGGCCGGTTCATCAACACCAGCCGCGAGAATTTCCGCAACTCGCTGTCGATCTCGTGCTTTTCCTTCATCGACGTGTCTCGGCGGGCGGCGGCGCTGATGCCCGGCGGCGGCTCGCTGCTGACCCTGACCTTTCAGGGGTCGAACCGGGTGACCCCGAACTACAACGTGATGGGGGTGGCCAAGGCGGCGCTTGAATCCGCCGTGCGCTACCTCGCCAACGATCTGGGGCCGCAGGGCATCCGGGTCAACGCAGTGTCGCCGGGCCCGATGAAGACGCTGGCCGGAGCCGCGATCGGCGGCGCGCGCGCCACCTTCCGCCATTCCGAGGCGAATGCACCGCTGCGCCGGAATGCGACCCTCGACACCGTGGGAGGGGCGGCGGTGTTTCTGGCGTCGGACTACGGGGCCTGCACGACGGGCGAAGTGCTGCACGTCGATGGCGGCTATCACGTCCTGGGCATGCCCCAGTCGGAAAACCTGTAAAGGACAGAGATCCGGGTTTCTGGGAGCCGGGTTTCTGGGAGCCGGGTTTCTGGGAGCCGGGTTTCTGGGAGCCGGGTTTCTGGAGCGGGCAGCGGGAATCGAACCCGCGTCTTTAGCTTGGAAGGCTAAGGTCTTACCATTACACAATGCCCGCGTCCGATGAGATCTATCACTGTGCGCGCGCAGGCTCAACACCCTGCGATGCAGGCCCTGCGGGGATCGGCGGTTGGGAACGGCATTGCGGCACGGCTGGCCTCGGAGCCCGGATTGATGCTAGTCTCGGTGGCGAACCAAACTAGGGAATCGCCATGGATCACGTCGCCCGCAAGTTCCGTGCAACGCCTTTTCTGGCCTTGGCTTCGCTGATCTGTGTCGCTGCGCTGCCGGGCGACGCGCAGGCCGGGTGCCGGGATCGGCCCACCGCCGCGGTGGACTGGACCGGCTGCTCGAAAGAGCGGCTGATGCTGAACGGCAGCGACCTGACGGCGGGGATTTTTGAAAACGCCTATCTGTCGGGCAGCGGCTTTGATGCGGCTCGGATGGCCGGGGCCAACCTGCAGCGCAGCGAACTGGTGCGCAGCTCGTTCAAGGGGGCGGATCTGACCGGGGCAAACCTGGAAAAATCGCTCGCCAGCCGGGCGGATTTCAGCGGGGCCACCCTGAAGGGTGCCCGGCTGGTCAAGGCCGAGTTTCTGCGGGTCAGGTTCGTCGGGGCCGACCTGACCGATGCCGACCTGAGCAGCGGCGACTTTTACCGCAACGATTTCACCGGGGCGCAGTTGGACGGGGCCGACCTGCACGACGCGATCATGCCGCGCACGGTGTTCACCGGGGCCACGATGGCCGGGGTCAACCTGACCGGGGCATTCCTGCTGCGGACGCGGTTTGATGGCGCGGACCTGTCGGCGGTCACCGGGCTGAAGCAATCCCAACTGAATCAGGCCTGCGGCGATGCGGCGACGGTGCTGCCAGCCGGGCTGACCGCCCCGGCGCATTGGCCCTGCCCGGCGGAATAGCGCCGGATCACACCGCGACCGGTTCGATCAGGCCCGCCCCGGTGGACCGGTTCGAATTGACGGCGACCCCCACCCGATGCCGCCGCAAGACGCCGACAGACGGTTTCATCAGCACCGCCGCCCCCCGCCCCGCCTCGCCCAGCCACAGCGGCCAGTCGGCGGCTTCCAGCACCACCGGCTCGCGGTCATGCACGCCCGCCATCGCCTCGCCGCCCTCGGTGGTCACAAAGGCGCAGGTATCGGTCTCGCCCCAGCGTTGCCAGATGCCCGCCAGCGCCATCGGCGCGCCATCCGCGCGGGTGAAATGCCACGGCAGCCGCGCACCGTCCGGCCCCGCCGACCATTCGTAAAACCCGCTCGCCGGGATGATGCAGCGCCGTGCCCGCACCGCTTCGCGGAACGCAGGTTTCACCGCGATGGTGTCGGACCGCGCGTTGATGATCAGCGGGCCATCGGTGGGTGTCTTGTACCACGTCGGCACGAACCCCCACCGCATCGCCCTGAGCCGCCGGATGCCGTCACTGGTGACCACCGCCACCGGATTGGTCGGGCAGATGTTGAACCGCGGCACCTCCGGCAGATCGTTGCCCGGCACCGCGTCGAACAGCGCCGCCAACGCCTCGTTCGGGTGGGTCATGGTGAACCGCCCGCACATGTCAGCCCGGAACCGGGTCCAGCCCTGCCAACGACCGCGCCCGCACCGCCCGCATCAGATCGATGAACCCGGCCACCTGATGCGCCGCCGTGGCATGGCCCTTTTCGGCCCTGGCCGCCGCCGCGTTCCCCACCACCCCCGCCGGATTCAGGTCCGACGCGATCCAGCCATAGCTGACCGGCCCGACCGGCGATATCGCCGCCCCTTCGGCACTCGACGCAAAATCCCGCGCCTGCCCCATGTCCACCACTCCCGGCCGAAACGCCAGCATCAGCGATGTCTCCATATCCCCGCCATGAAGGCCGAACGCGGCCTCGCGCGCGCCATAAAGGCCCGCAGGCGCACCGAACCCCGACCACTGGCACTTGACCGCCAGCATCCCCGCCCTGACCCGCAACTCGCGGGACAGGATCGAGATCAGGTCAAGGTTGCCGCCGTGGCTGTTGACGATCACGATCTTGCGCACCCCGGCGCGGGCCACCGACAGCCCGATCTCGACCCAGGCGCGCAACGCGGTTTCCGCCGACAAGGTCAGGGTCCCTGCGGCGAACAGATGCTCGTTCGACTTGCCCACCGCCTGCACCGGCAACACCCGCACGTCCAGATCGGCGGGGCACCGGTCGCGAAACAGGTCCAGCATGCCCCGCGCGATCCACGTATCGGTGCCCACCGGCAGATGCGGGCCGTGCTGTTCGATGGCGGCGGTCGGCAGCACGGCGATCACCGCCTCGGGGTCGATCCCGGCAAACTCCGCCGCGCGGAAATCGGCCCAATCCCGCGCAGTCATGACCGCGCCTCGACCATCGCAACCCTGCCCGCCCGCCCGATCAGCCGGTCCATCCGCGCCGCCACCCGCGCCAGATGGCGCGCCCGGCTTTCGGGGGTGGAACTGTCCATCAGATAATGCGCGGCGAACACCACCGTCTTGCCCGGCTTCAACAGAAACCCCACGCCGCGCAGCAGGGTCCGCTTGCCCGGTGCGCCCACCACCCGCGTCAACCACCAGCTTGCCCCGCAGGTGGTGAACACCCCCAGCCGGGTGATGTGATGCAGCCCCGGCCGGATCACCTTGTTCGCGCCGTCCGGCATCAGAAACGCCACATCCGGCAACAGCGCCCGGTCCAGCCAGCCCTTGAGCATCGCAGGCAACCCATACCACCAGGTCGGATAGACAAAGATCAGCGTGTCGCACCAGCGGATGTCCGCCACCTCCTGCCGCACCGGGTCCTGATTGGCCGGGCACTCCAGATACCCCGACCACTCCGACGCACTCAGCCGCGGATCAAAGCCCCGGGCATAGAGATCATCGACCCGCACCTCGGCCCCGGCGGCGCGCAACTTCTCCACCACCAGATCGCGGATGCCTGCGTTGAAACTCTTCGGATTGGGGTGGCAATAGACTACCAACGCGCGCATTCATAGCGCCTCCATCTCGCGTTGCACCGTCGCAAGATAGCGGCGGCGCCGATCCTCGGTCACCCGGTTCATATCATAAAGCGCCAGATACCGCAGCTTTTCGGGCCGGCAGACATGCCAGATCGCCCGGCGCACCACATGCCGCGGCGGGTCCCCCGCCATCACGGCGCGCATCCGCGTCCCCCCATAGGTCGTCACCGCGGCCAGCTTGCGGATATGCGTCAGGTTGGGCTTGACGAACCCGTCCTCCAGCCGGAACGACACGCCGGGCAGGAACACCCGGTCGAAAAACCCCTTCAGGATCGCGGGAAAGCCGAAGTTCCACACCGGAAACACCAGCACCAGCACCTCTGCCGCGCGCAGCCGGTCGACATAGCCCTGCACCGGCGTGGTGTTTTCCCCGACCTCGTGATACGCGCGCCGTTCGGCCGCCGTCAGAACCGGGTTGAACCCCTCGGCGTTCAGGTCGCAGTCGTCCACCTGCCAGCCACGCGCCTGCAACGTCGCCACCACGACCCTGTGCAAACTTGCGGAAAAACTCTCGTCGCAAGGATGCGCGAACAGGACCAGCGCCTTCGTCATCCTCCGCACCCGGCCCGACGGTCGGCTGCCTCCGGCGGGGATATTTCAGCCAGTTGGAACGGGACTTCCAACTGGTCCAAATATCCTCGGGGGGTGAATGGCCCTGCAAGGGCCAGAGGGGGGCAGACGGCCCCCCTTTCAGCGGCCCCGGTCATTCCGCCGCCTGCATTTTGGCATAGGCATAGACCCGGTCAAAGCCAAACGTGGGGTCATCCCAGGCGATCATCTTGCCGGGGTTCAGCAGCCCCTTGGGGTCCGCCTCGCGCTTGAAATCCAGTTGCCGGTCGTCCACCACCTGCCGCCCGCCTTCCTCCAGCGTGTAGCGGTGCGGGTTGAAGATCATGCAGCCGAGGTCCTCGTGGATCTTCACGATCTCGTCCAGCCGCGCCTCGGTGGTGAACCGCACCAGGCTGAGACCGGCGCAGACCACCCGGCCGCCTTCCCGCATCACCTCCAGATGCTGCATCACCTCGGGGCCAAAGGCCGCGCGCACCGCCTCGATCCTGTCCAGAAAGTCGGGGCCCGCATAGCGCACCTGCAGGTAGGTGATCGACGGGTCCACCTTGAGCGCCCGCAAGGTGGTGTGGTTCCAGCCGTATTCGAACACCGGCCCCGGCTCGCGCGGCCAGTCGTGCGCGTCGGACCGGTAGATCAGCCGCGCGAAAGGCCGCCGGGCGAGGAAGGTCAGGAAGCCGTCCATCGCATGCGGGGCCACCATCAGCCCCAGCACCGCCTGCCCCGGCGCCACATGCGGGCTGACCCGTTGGAAATAGTCCTGCGCTACGGGGGCCTCGAACACCGTCACCAGCTTTTTCAGAATGCCATCCTCGCCCCCCAGATCGGCGGCAAAGGCGGCGGCTTGCGGGAAAGTCTCGCAGGTCACGAACATCTCGACCCAGGCATAGGCCGGGGCCAGCGGCATCTCGATTTCGGTGATGATCCCGTTGGTGCCATAGGCGTGGCTGACCCGGTGCAGCTCTTCGCCGGTGAACTCCAGCACGCGGGGCTCCGCCTCCATCGTCACCACCCGCAGGCGGATGATGTTGCCCAGATCGCGCAAGCTGCCCCAGGTGACAGACCCTACCCCGCCCGAGCCGCCCGCGATGAATCCGCCGATTGTCGCCGTGGCCCAGGTCGAGGAAAACATCCGCAACTCCTGCCCCGACGCTTTGCACGCCGCATCGACGTCTTTCAGCAGGCAGCCCGGTTCCACCACCACCCGCCCCGGATGCACCACCTTGACCGCGCACAGGTTCTTCATGTGCAGCACACAGCCCCCCGCCAGCGGCATCGCCTGCCCGTAGTTGCCCGTTCCCGCCCCGCGCGTGGTCACCGGCACGTCATGGGCGTAACAGGCCTTCAGCACCTCGATCACCTCCGCTTCGGTCCGCGGGGCCACCACGAAATCGGCCGTCACATGATCGAGCCGCGCCTTCAGCACCGGCGAATACCAGAAGAAATCGCGTGACTTGGCCCGGATCGACACCGGGTTTTCGTCGATCTCCAGATGGGCAAGGGCGGCTTTGGCAGCAGAAAGGTTCATGGCGTTCCCATCAAGTGGTCAAGTTCAGCATAGTCGGGCAAGGTCCGGTCGATCGCGCGCCCACCGCGCAGCACCATGCGGTCGGATTGCGGGCGCGACAGCAGTTCCGACCAGCTTCGCGCGCGGAAAACCACCAGATCGGCGGCCGCACCGGGGGCCAGGCCGGGCGCGGCAAAGCCGCAGGCGCGGGCGGGGTTGCCAAGAAAGGCCTGCACCCAGTCGGGGTCGGAATGATCGAGATGCGCGATCCGCGTCGCCTCGCGCAGCACCTCCAGCATGTCCATGTCGCCGTAGGCATAAAACGGATCGCGCGTGTTGTCCGACGCGAAGCTGACGTTGATCCCGCGCGCCTTCATCTCGTGCACCAGGGTGATCCCGCGCGCGCGCGGCGTGCGGCCCGTCTGACGGTTCTGCAAGTAAAGGTTGCACATCGGCAGGCTGACCACATGCAGCCCGGCGCGCGCGGCCAGATCCAGCGTCGCCATCGCCTGCGGCTCGGCCATCCGCGCGACCGAACAGCAGTGGCCGACCACCACCGGCGCGGCATAGCCCGTCTCCAGAACCGCCTCGGCAATCGCGCGCAGGGTGTTCGAGGTCGGGTCCTGAGTCTCGTCCACATGGAAATCGGCAGACAACCCCCGGGCCGCCGCCATCCCGAGGAAGTCCCTGATCCGGCAGGCAAGATCGGGCAAGGGGTAGGTCACCATCCCCAACACGCCGCCATGCTTTGCCACGATGTCCGCCGTCTGCACGAAGGCCCCATCGGTCGAGAAATCCCCCGCGCCCACCAGACAGACCGCCTGCAGGTCGATCCGGCCGGCCCATTCCGCCCGCTTGGCGGCAAAGACAGGAAAGCTGATGGCATCCTGCGGCGCAATCGCGTCCAGATGGGTGCGGATCGCCTTTGTGCCATGGGCGAAGGCGCAGCGCAGCGAAAACTCCATCCGCGTCGCCACATCGTCGGCGGTCCAGCGCGCCACCCGGTCGGCCCCCACCGTGGTCAGCGCGCCCATGAAGGTGCCGTCGGGGTTGGGGCTGCGCGGCCAGATATGCCCCTTGTCGAGATGGGTGTGCATGTCGGTAAAGCAGGGCAACACCATCGCGCCGCCCATGTCGATGCCGGTGGGCGCATCGGCGACAATCGTGGACCCGAAGGCAATCGAGGTGCGCACCAGATCGCCCGGCAGCCCCAGCAGGCACGCCGGCACCGTCACATTGTCCAGCCGCAGCGGGCCATCTGGCAAGACCCTGAAATCGCTCATTCCCGCTTCACCGCGCTTTCGTGCCACTTGCGCAGGCACAGATGCGACAGGATCGACAGGCCCGCAAAGATCACCACCCCCGACACTGCGATCAGGATCAGTGCCGCGAACATCCGCGGGATGTTCAGCCGATACCCTGCCTCCAGGATGCGGAACGCCAACCCCGACCCGATCCCCCCGGTCCCCGCCACATATTCCGCCACGATCGCCCCGATCAGGCTCAGCCCCCCCGCAATCCGCAACCCCGACAGGAAATACGGCAGCGCCGAGGGCAGTTGCAGATAGCGCAGCGTTTTCCACCGCCCCGCGCCATAAATGCGCATCAGGTCGCGCAGGTTGCTGTCAGCGGAATTGAGGCCGAGCGTGGTATTGGCAAGAATTGGAAAGAACGCGACGATCCACGCGCACAACAGCAGCCCGACTGTTCGATTTTCGACATAGATGAAGATCAGCGGGGCAACGGAAACCACCGGCGTCACCTGCAGGATCACGGCAAAGGGATAGAAGCTCATCTCGGCCCAGCGGCTTTGCGTGAACAGAACCGCCAGCCCGACCCCGCCGATCACCGCCACCGCCAACGCCATGAAGGTGATCTGCAAGGTCACCAGCAGCGCGTCGAACAGGATCGGCCAATCCTTGATCAGCGTGGAAAGAACCCGCCCCGGCCCCGGCAGGATGTAATGCGGAATGGCGTTCCACACCACGACCCGGTCCCAGGCCACCACCGCCAGAACCAGCACGACGATCGGCATCGCCCATTTTCCGACGCCCTCGATCCGTCGCTGGCGCGCCGTCCTCGCTTCGTCGGCATCCACCAACGCCTCGGCCTGCGAAACCGCCTGCGGGTCGGGCCGGTCCAGCACGGTCATGCCGCCTCTCCCATCGCCAGCGCCAGCGCCTCGGAGGCGATGCGGCACTGCGCGGCGTAATCGGGTGACATGCGGAACGCCAGGTCGCGTGGATAGGGCGCATCCACGACCACCTCCCGGATCACCCGGCCCGGACGGGCGGCCATCACGATGACCCGGTCCGACAGGAACACGCTTTCGAACACCGAATGGGTGACGAAAATCACCGTGCAGCCGATCTGGCCGCGCAACTGCAAAAGGTCGTTGTTCAGCTTCTGCCGGGTGATTTCGTCCAATGCGGCAAAGGGTTCGTCCATCAGGATAAGTCGCGGGTTGGTCACCAGAGCGCGCGCGATGGACACCCGCATCTTCATGCCGCCCGACAGTTCGCGGGGATAGGCGTCGAGAAACCCGCCGAGGCCCACCAGTTCCAGCGCCTCGGTCACCTGCGCCTTCACCGATGCAAACGATTGCCCCCGCAGGCGAAACGGCAGCCAGACGTTCTGCGCCACCGTGGCCCAGGGCATCAGCGTGGGTTCCTGAAAAACCACGCCCAGATCGCCCGCCGCCTGCCCGCCCGACCACAGGATCCGCCCCGCCGTGGGCCGGGTCAGCCCGGCGATCAGCCGCAGCGCGGTCGACTTGCCACAGCCCGACGGCCCCAGCAACGAAAGGAAATCCCCCTCGTGCACCACCAGGTTCATCCGCCGCAGCGCCACCACCGCCCCGTTGAACGTCTTGTCGACGCCCTGCAGTTCCAGCAGTTTCGGACGCTGGCCCATCGGCAGGATCGGGCGGTTGACGGTCATCGCGGGCTCCGTATCGGGCGGCCGGGCGACATGCCCGACCGCCATCGCCAAAAGGACTTACTTCTTGAGGTCCATGCCGACGCCGGTGCCGACAAAGCTGGTATTGATCACCGAGGTCAGGTCGATGTCCCCGGCCACAACCCCCGCCGCCACCATCTTTTCGTAGAAGTCCTTGACCTTCGCCTCGGTCATCACGCCGATGCCCTTCTCCAGCGCGTCGCCCGAATCCACGATCCCCGCCTCTTTCATCTTCTCGATCCCGAAGGCGATCTGCTCGTCGGTCATGTCGGGATTGTCGGTCTTGATCATCGCATTGGCGGCGGCGTTGTCGCCGTAAAGGTAGGTGTACCACCCCTTGATCGACCCATCGACGAAGCATTTCACCACCTCGGGCTTGGTTGCCACGGTGTCGGCCATCGTCTCGATCAGAGTCGAATAGGTCGAATAGCCCGCATCGGCGATCAGCCAGACATCGGGTTTGAAGCCGCCTTCCTTTTCCACCATCAGCGGTTCGGACGACAGATACCCCTGCATGCCTGAGTTTTCATCCGCGATGAACGGTGCCGGGTTGAAGGTGTAGGGCTGGCGCTGTTCCTCGGTAAAACCGTAGGCCTTGATCATCCACTGGTAGAAGCTGGCATAGCCGCCGTCGCCGATCAGCAGGGTCGGCAGGGTCTTGATCTCTTCAAAGGATTTCACCTTGCCCGGATGGGTCAGGATGACCTGCGGCTCCTTCTGGAAACTGGCCGCCACCACCACCACCGGAATGCCTTCGGCGGCGGCGCTGAACGCCTCCAGCAGGTTGCCGCCCATGTTGAACTGGATCTTGCCCGCCAGCATCAGCGCGCGGTTGTTCACCTGCGGCCCGCCCGGCTGGATCGTCACGTCGAGCCCGCAGGCGGCATAGGTGCCGTCGGCAACCGACTGGTAGAACCCGCCATGCTCGGCCTGCGCCAGCCAGTTGGTGCCGAACACCACCGGCTCGTTGGCAACGGCAAGTCCGGCCGTCGCGGTCAGCACGGCCCCGGCAAGACCGGAAGCTGTCGTCATCTTGATGAAAGTCATGGTCCAAACCCTCTGGCTGATTCTTCCAAGATAAAGCTAGGTCACCCGATGGCGCAGACGACGCGCCGCGCATCGCCAATGCCTGTTCTGACACGGCAGCCCGAATGCTACGCGCAAACCACGCGCCTTTGCGCAAAATTTGCGCGCCTTGGCAGAAACTCCTGCGCCCGACGGCCGAGGCTTGGCTTTTGGCCCGCCGGGGCGAATGATCGCGCCATACCGAAGAAAGGCCCGCCGATGCAGATGCTGCAGCCCCCCGACATCGCCCCGCCCTTTGCCGCCTATGCCCACGGGGTCGCGGTGCCCGGCGGCGCGCGTCTGGTGGTGACGTCGGGCCAATTGGCGCTGGCCCGTGACGGCACGGTGCCCAAGGGGGCCCGCGCCCAGGCCGACCTGTGCCTGGCCAACTGCGCGGCCATTCTGGCACAGGCCGGGATGACCCCCGCCGACGTGATCCGGATCAACGCCTTTGTCACCGACCGTGCCGACATGCCCGCCTACATGGCGGCCCGCGATGCCTGGCTGGCCGGGGTCACCCGGCTGCCCGCGTCCACCCTGGTGATCGTGTCGGGCTTCACCCGCCCCGAGTTTCTGGTCGAGGTCGAGGTGACCGCCGCCGCCACATGACAAAGCCGCCCCGGCAAGGGGCGGCTTTGCGTCGTATCGTCAATCACTTCGCGGTGATCCGCCCGTCGGAATATGCAGTGTAGGGCCCGTTTGCCGCCAGATACTCGGCCACCACATCGGCGAGGTCAGGCCCGAAGTCATAGGCATTGGCCGCATCGCGGAACATCCGATAGCCATCGCCACCGTTGCGCACGAAGTTGTTCGACACCAGCCGATAGGTCTTGGCCGGGTCGATCGCCACAAAGCTGCCACCCTCCGCCACCATCACCTCCGAAACGCGGGCCCCCACCGGTGCCGCAGCGTCGAAGGTGAACTTCAGCCCCGCCACCTGCGGGAACCGCCCGGCGCCCTCGGCCACTTCGCTCACACCATTCTCCAGCGCCGCCAGCACCACCGCACCCGTCACTTCGAAGGTCGACAGCGTGTTCTGGAACGGCAGCACGGTCAGAACCTCGCCCATCGTCACCGGGCCTGCGTCGATCGAGGCACGCACCCCGCCGCCGTTCTGGATGGCGATGGTCACGCCCTGATCCGCAACCCGCGCCAGCATCGCATCGGCGATGAGCGTGCCCATCGCGCATTCCTTTGCCCGGCAGGAGTCGCGCGACCCGTCGATCTCGGTTGCGGCCTCGGCCACCACCCGGTTGCGCACCTCCTCCAGCGGCCCGGCCAGTTCAACCACCCGCGCCACGGCGGCGGCATCCTCGGCCACACTCGCGTCCAGCAGCACCGGCTCGCCCGACGCCGACACCAGCGCACCGGCGTCGTCGAACACCACGTTCAACTCGCCCAGATATTTGCCATAGGCATAGGCCTGCACGATGGCCGTGCTGCCCACCATCGTCGGATAGGGGCCCGCCGCCCCTTTTGCGACATTCGACAGCAGCGTATGGCTGTGCCCGCCGATGATCACATCGACCCCGGTGGTCTCTGCCGCGATCCGCAGGTCGTTGTCGTAGCCAGAATGGCTGAGCAGGATGATCTTGGTGATCCCCTCCGCCGTCAGCGTGTCGACCTCCTGCTGCACGGCCCCCACCGGATCGGTGAAATTGATGCGCGGCCCGGGGCTCGCCAGTTCGGCATTGTTCTGCGGTGTCAGGCCGATCAACCCCAGCTTTTCGCCGTTCTTCTCGATCACCACCGATTTCAGAACTTCGCCAGCCAGCAGCGGCTCGGTCGAAACATCGGCATTTGCCATCAACAACGGAAAGTCCACCGCATCGGCAAAGGCGCGCAGCGCCTCGGGTCCATTGTCGAATTCGTGGTTGCCCACCGCCATCGCCTCATAGCCCATCACCGTCATGAACTCGGCCGAGGCCGCGCCGAGATACTGCGTGTAAAACAGCGTGCCCTGAAACTGGTCGCCACCATCCACCAGGATCGAATTGTTGCTGCGGGCCCGCGCCTCGGCAATTGCCGTCACCAGACGCGCCACACCGCCAAAACACGCGCCTGCCGCGGCATCCTCGGCCGAGCATCCCGAATCATATTTCGAGATCTGCTCGAACCGGGCGTGAAAGTCGTTGGTATGCAGGATGGTCAGCGCATATTCCGCCTGCGCCGCCCCGGCCGTCAGCGCAAGCGCCGCGGCGGTTCCCAGAATGTTGCGTAGCATGACAAGGGCCCCTTCTTTGACAGAGATGAGTTTCGGCAGATCATCCGGCGGCACAGCCTTCGGCGCAAAGCCTGCCTTCCCTCCGTTACACCGCCATGACAATCCGCCCCGGGTACGGCCCGTGGCGCGGGCATTGACCAATCGGCCCGCACAGGGCATGCACCTGCCATGCTGATCCTGAAAATCTTCCGCCGCCCCGAATGGAACGCGTTGCGCGCGGCCGGCAGCACCTTGGGCGCGCCCGTCGACCTGACCGATGGCTATGTCCACTTTTCGACGGCCGCTCAGGTGGCCGAAACCGCCGCCCGGTATTTCGCCGCCGAAAGCGATCTGGTGCTGGTGGCCTGCGACGCCGACCGGCTCGGCCCCGCCCTGAAATGGGAGGCCTCTCGCGGCGGCGCGCTGTTTCCCCATCTCTATCGCCCGCTGACCCTCGCGGACGTGGTCTGGGACAAGTCGCTGCCGCTCGGGGCCTGCGGGCACATCTTTCCCGAAGGTCTGTGGTGAGCCTTTACGAACGCGTTGCCCTCGCCGCCCTGCACCGGCTTGACCCGGAAACGGCGCATGGCTGGAGCCTTCGCGCCCTGCAAACCGGCGTCGTCCCGCTGCCCGGCCCGATCACCGGGCCGCGCCTCGCCACGACGCTGGCCGGCATGGCGCTGCCGAACCCGATCGGCCTCGCCGCAGGCTATGACAAGAACGCCACGGCCCTGGCCCCCCTGTCGCGCGCGGGCTTCGGCTTTCTCGAAGTGGGTGCCGCCACCCCCCGCGCCCAAACCGGCAACCCCCGCCCCCGCCTGTGGCGCCTGACCGAAGATCGCGCCGCGATCAACCGCTTCGGTTTCAACAATCAGGGGGCCACCCCGATCGCGGCCCGCCTGCGCGCCCGCCAGCCCGGCCCGGTGCCGGTCGGCCTGAACCTTGGCGCCAACAAGGACAGCCCCGACCGCGCCGCCGATTTCGCGTCGGTGCTGGCAACCTGCGGTCCTTACGTCGATTTCGCCACCGTCAACGTCTCCTCCCCCAACACCGAGAAACTGCGCGACCTGCAGGGCCCGGCGGCCCTTGCCGCCCTGCTTGCCCGCGTCATGGAAACCCGGGCGAGCCTGGCCCGCCCGATCCCGATCTTCCTGAAGATCGCCCCCGATCTGGACGAAGACACCCTGGCGCAATTGGCCGAAACCGCCCTCGCCGCAGGCATCCACGGCATCATCGCCACCAACACCACGCTGGACCGCAGCGGCCTGCGCAGCCGCCATGCATCGCAACCCGGCGGCCTGTCGGGGGCGCCGCTCTTTGAACGCTCGACCCGCATCCTTGCCCGACTCTCCGCGCTGACCGACGGCAAACTGCCCCTAATCGGGGTCGGCGGCATTGCCACGCCCGAACAGGCCTATGCCAAACTGCGCGCCGGGGCTTGCGCCGTCCAACTCTACACCGCGATGGTCTACGACGGCATCGGCCTGATCGCGCGCCTCGCCCACGGCCTGGACGCGCTGCTGGCCCGCGACGGCTTCGCCAGCCCCGATCAGGCCACGGGAACCGACCGAGCAAACTGGCTCTGACCCATCATCTGTTCAAAAATATCCTCGGGGGGTGAGGCCGCAGGCCGAGGGGGGCAGACAGCCCCCCTGCTGTCCTTGCGGCTCAGAACGCCCTGAACGTCATCGTGGTCAGTGTCCGCACGATGCCGGGAATGTCGAACAGCCGCTCCGACAGATAGCGCCCCACATCCTCGCCTTGCGGGATGTAGACCTTGGCGATCAGGTCATACTCGCCGCTGGTGGAATACAACTCGCTGACCACCTCGCGGTCATAGACCGCCGTCGCCACCGCATAGGTCTGTCCCGGCACACAGCGGAACTGCACGAACACACAGATCATTCCCCACCTCCCTCGCTTTGCAACGCCAGTGCGGCAGGTGCCCGCACCAGATCCTCGACCCCCAAGGCCACCTTGGGCAGGCCCAGCCGGTTGCGCACCACCCAGAACAGCCGCTTTTCCGCCCGGGTGATCGCCACATAGGCCAGCCGCTTCCACAGCGGCAATCCCGCCTCCGACCGCCCCGACTGCGCCGCCGCATAGAGGTCGGGCGCAAACACCTGCACCTGTTCCCACTGGCTGCCCTGCGCCTTGTGGATCGTCACCGCCGCCCCGTGAAGAAAGGTCGCCCCCATCGTTGCGGCCGACGGGATGAAGGGTTCCTCCTCGTCCGGCTTTTCGATCTTGATGATGGATGCGGCCGACACCTGCGGCTCTTCCGCCCCCACCACATGCATCCGCGCGAACCCCGGCCTGCTGCCCAGACCGAGGTAGATCACCTGCGCCCCCTTGATCAGCCCGCGCGCCTCAAGGTCGATACGCTTCTTGCGATGCTTCAACGGCAACTCGATCCCGTCGCAGATCAGCGGCTCGCCCGGCAGCAGCGCATCCTCGGGCGCGCCATACGCGCCACGGAACGCCTGGATCAACCGCACCCGCGTCGCGTTGCGCCACACCAGCACCGGCGAGCGTGCCATCAGCCCGGCATCGACCCGTTCGGCCCAGACCACCCGGTCATCCTTCGCTGCCGCAGCCTGGACCAGCGTTTCGAACTCGTCAAACCGCAACCGCTCGTCGGCCAGCGCATGCGCCAGATCGAGGATCGGGTTGTCCTCGGCCTGCCGGTGGATCCGGCTCAACACCAGCCGCCGCCCCTCTGCCAGCCGGTCGAACACCATCTCGCCCGACAGCCCCACCGGGGCCAGTTGCGCGGGGTCGCCAAACAGCACCAGCGTCGGGAAAATCTCTTTCAGATCCTCGAACTGGCGTTCGTCCAGCATCGAGGATTCGTCGACGAACCCCACATCCAGCGGCTCTTCGCGCCGCTTCCATCCCTTGATGAAATCGCTGCCCTTCAACCCCGCCGCAGCCAATGCGCCGGGGATCGACGCCACCTGCGCAAAGAACGCAAAGGCCCGGTCCAGCGCCACATCGGTCAACCCCTCGACCGCCGGGCGCGTTCCGACCCCGGTCAACCATTCGGCGATGCGTTCGTATTGCGGGTCATAGACCGGCGTATACAGGATGCGGTGGATCGTGGTCGCAGGCACCCCGCGCAGCCGCAGCACGGACGCCGCCTTGTTGGTCGGGGCCAGCACGGCCAGGGTGCGCCGATCCTTGCGACGCCGCCCTTCGTAGTCGCCCGACACGACGTCGACCCCCGCCGCCACCAGCGCGCGATACAGCGCGCCCAGCAACATGGTCTTGCCCGACCCCGCCTTGCCGACCACCGCCAGCACCGACGCCCGGCCTTCGGTCGGCAGCGTCAGGCCATCGTCCAGACTGATCCCCATCGTCTGCAATTCGGCGGCAACCCGGTCGAATGCCTCGGCCTGATCGGCGGAAAAGGTGAGGGCTGGCGCAAGGTCTTGCATGCTGCCGACCATAGGCGACCGCCCCGCCCAAGGCCAGAGCGGCCCCGGCCCCTAGTGCGATTTCGTCCCCGGCGGCACGTCATCTTCCGGGGGTGCCGTGGCGGCACTGCGCGCCACCTCGTCGCGCGCGACCGCCAGCGTCTCGTCCGCCTTGATCGCAAGCGCCGTCATCCCGTTGGCCAGCGCATAGGCCTTCAGGTCGGTCAGCACATCAAAGATCCAATCGTGACGCATAGATACCCCTTGCGAGGTGCAACGCCCCGCACAACAGGGATACCATTCAACTGCCGGACGAGGGTATCCGGAGATTGGTAAACACAGAATTCACCAATTGGAGACAACGGCTCCAAGCCGAAGACCCCGGCGGATTTCCCGTCGGGGCCGAACGACGGACCGACCGTGACCGGGTCAGGCCTCCCGGCTGGCCTCCAGCGTGTCCTCGAAGGTCCGCAACCCGGTGCGCGGGGCCTGCACCAGCACCGCCATGTTGCCGGGTTTGTGTTCGTTGCGCCGCATCTTGACATGCGCCGCCGGAATCTCGGCCCAAGGGAACACTTCCGACATGCAGGGGTCCAGCCGACGTTCCAGCATCAGCTTGTTGGCCGCAGCCGCCTGTTTCAGATGGGCGAAATGGCTGCCCTGCAGGCGTTTCTGATGCATCCACATGTAGCGGACGTCAAACGTGCAGTTGAACCCGGTGGTCCCGGCGCAGATCACCACCATGCCGCCCTTCTTGCACACCAGCGCCGACACCGGAAAGGTCGACTCGCCGGGATGCTCGAACACCATGTCGACGCTGATCCCCTTGCCGGTGATGTCCCAGATCGCCTTGCCGAACCGGCGGGCCTCTTTCAGCCAGTCGTTGTATTCAGGCGTGTTGACGGTCGGCATCTGGCCCCAGCACTTGAACTCCTTGCGGTTGATCACGCCCTTGGCGCCCAGACCCATCACGAAATCGCGCTTGTCCTCGTCGCTGATCACGCCGATCGCATTGGCCCCCGCCGTGTTGATCAACTGGATCGCATAGGACCCCAAACCGCCCGACGCGCCCCAGACCAGCACGTTCTGCCCGGGCTTCAGGTCATGCGGCTCGTGCCCGAACAGCATGCGATAGGCGGTGGCCAGCGTCAGGGTATAGCAGGCGCTCTCCTCCCAGGTCAGGTGGCGCGGGCGGTGCATCAGTTGCTGCGCCTGCACGCGGGTGAACTGGGCGAACGACCCGTCCGGCGTCTCGTATCCCCAGATCCGCTGTGTCGGCGAAAACATCGGGTCGCCGCCGTTGCATTCCTCGTCGTCGCCATCGTCCTGATTGCAGTGGATCACCACCTCGTCACCGACCTTCCAGCGTTTCACCTTGTCGCCGACCGCCCAGACGATGCCGGACGCATCCGACCCTGCGATGTGATAGGGCTGCTTGTGGATGTCGAACGGGCTGATCGGAATCCCCAGACCGGCCCAGACCCCGTTGTAGTTGACGCCCGCCGCCATCACCAGCACCAGCACCTCGTGGCTGTCGATGCTGGGGGTATCCACCACCTCGATCTGCATCGCGACATCCGGCTCGCCATGCCGTTCGCGCCGGATCGCCCAGGCATGCATCTGTGCCGGCACATGGCCCAAGGGGGGCATTTCGCCCACTGCATACAGGTCTTTCACCGGCGCGTCGTAAACGGCGATTGCCGAATGGGTATCCAGGGCCATGGCGTTCTCCTCTGGCGATGCCGCGCCGCAGAACCGACGCTGATTTTCCCTCAGATACGAACCTCTGCGCAACTTTGCAATAGTGTGCGTTGGTTTTTTGTAATTTTATGTCTGCCGCGTCGCAGAAAATCCTTCCAGTCGCTGCAGAACGGGGGCGGCGTAAAAGGCCAGCAGCGCGCGCCCCGTTTCCTCCACCGCGCCATCCGGTGCCACGATACCCCGCGCCACCAGCGCCGCCATCCCGTCGGCCACGCTTTGCGCCACCCCCGGCGGCGGCAGTCGCAAATCCGCCCCGTCCGCCTCCAGCCGCGCCACCAGCGCCGCAACGCGGTCCTGCAGCGGCCCGTCCCCCTGCATCAGGGCGGCTGCGACCAGCGGCACCGCCGTCACCGGCACCACAAGCCCGATCGCGGTCATCAGCCGCTGCCCCAACGCCTCCACATCGCCCGCCCCCGCCGCCAGAAACGCCCGCAGGCTGACCGGCGCGCCAAATCCTGCGGCCGCCGTGCCGAACCCCGGAAACCGCCCCCGCAGGATGCGCCACACCAGCCGCAGCGTGAAACCCGCAATCGTCAACGGCCGCGCCCGAAACCGCCGGGTCCCCTCGGCCTGCGCCTCGGTCAGCAGGCGGTCTTCCAGCACCCGGTCATAGGCCAGGCCCACCGGCACGAACACCACGTCGCGGCCCCCCGGCTCGAACCCCTGCACGATGTAGGACAGCAGCCCCATCCGCGCCGCGCCCACCCGACCGTCGAGCGACAGCCCACCTTCGGGAAAGATCGCCTGCGTCACGCCTTCCGCCGTGATCATCTGCACATAGCGCGCCAGAACCCGGCGATAGAGCGTGTTGCGGCTGCCGCGCCGGATGAAATAGGCCCCCATCGCGCGGATCAGCCGGCTCAGCGGCCAGACCTGTGCCCATTCGCCCACCGCATAGGAAATCGCCGACCGCCCTGCCACCAGCCAGGTCACCAGCACGTAATCCATGTTGCTGCGGTGGTTCATCACGAAAATCACCGTGGCGCGCGGGTCGATCTGCTCCAGCGCCTGATCGACCTTGCCGATCCGCACCCGATACAACGCCTGGCTGACCCACCGCGCCGCATGGGTGGCAAATCCGAAATAGACCGACGCCGAAAAGCCCGGCACGATTTCCCGGGCATAGCCTTGGGCCTCGGCAAAGGCGACTTCGCCCGGAACGCCGGTTGTCGCGGCATGCTCCGCTACCGCCTCCATCACGCGCGGATCGTAGACCAGCCGCACGATCATGTCCTTGCGCCGGGCCAACCGGAACGGCTCGATCTTGCGGTCCAGCCGCGCGTTGACACGGGCGACAACCCGTTCCATCCGGCGGCGCAGCACCCATCGAACCCCCGGCCCGATCACCCGGTCCAGCGCCGCCACCGTTGCCAGCACCAGCACCGCGATCAAGACCCAGACCGGAAGTTCCACCGTGCCGCCCATACCGCGATCCTAGGGCAGCGGCGGGTTCCGGTAAATCCTCAGGGCTGGTAATAATAATCGCTCATCTGGCAGACATTCACGCCCTGCCGGGTCAGTTCGGTGCCGTCCACAAAAATCGCGCGGAAATCGAACAGGCAATAGCCTTTCGAGTTGGCGAAGTTCAGCTTCATCGACGACCCCGAGGCCAGCGTCGAGGAACCCATCACGTCGTTGCCCCAGCGGGTGGACCCGGTGTTCGTCGAATAGAACCGATACAGCGTCAGTCCGGTGTCGTTGTGGATGCGCAAGCGCATGTCCTGCGCCTGTGCCGCCCCCGCCGCCAGCATGACCACCAGCGCCGCCAGAATTTTCCGTGTCATGGGAACCTCTTACCCCGTCCTCTGCCCCCTTCCGTCCGGGGCCGCAGTGCCAGCTAATCCCGATGCCGCCGGGCGATCAATGCGAATTTCTGGTGTGACGGCATTTGTCATGCCGCACTGCGGCGAATTGACAGCGCCACATTCTTTCGCCTATCTGATCGGCAACGCAAGAAAATTGCCAAACGCGAGTCGCCCGATGACCAAAGTCGCCCCCAAAGACGCTCCCTGGCTGTTCCGCACCTATGCGGGCCATTCGACCGCCGCCGCGTCGAACGCGCTGTATCGCGGCAACCTCGCCAAGGGGCAGACCGGGCTTTCGGTGGCCTTCGACCTGCCGACCCAGACCGGCTATGACAGCGACCATATCCTCGCGCGCGGCGAGGTTGGCAAGGTCGGCGTGCCGGTGGCGCATCTGGGCGACATGCGGGCGCTGTTCGCCGATATCCCGCTGGACCAGATGAACACCTCGATGACGATCAACGCGACGGCCCCCTGGCTGCTGGCCCTGTATATCGCGGTGGCCGAGGAACAGGGGGCAGATGTGGCCGCGCTGCAGGGCACCGTGCAGAACGACATCATCAAGGAATACCTTTCGCGCGGCACCTACATCTGTCCGCCGAAACCCAGCCTTCGGATGATCACCGACATCGCGGCCTATACGCAGAAACATCTGCCGAAATGGAACCCGATGAACGTGTGTTCCTATCACCTGCAAGAGGCGGGGGCCACGCCGGAACAGGAACTGGCCTTTGCGCTCGCCACCGCCTGCGCGGTGCTGGATGATCTGAAAGGGAAAGTCGCGCCCGAAGATTTCCCGTCCATGGTCGGCAGGATATCGTTTTTCGTCAACGCCGGAATCCGCTTTGTCACCGAACTGTGCAAGATGCGCGCCTTCACCGAACTTTGGGACGAGTTGTGCGAAACCCGCTACGGCATCACCGACGCGCGGTTCCGCCGCTTCCGCTACGGCGTGCAGGTCAACTCGCTTGGCCTGACCGAACAGCAGCCCGAAAACAACGTCTACCGCATCCTGCTGGAAATGCTCGCCGTGACGCTCAGCAAAGACGCCCGCGCCCGCGCCGTGCAACTGCCCGCCTGGAACGAGGCGCTCGGCCTGCCCCGTCCCTGGGATCAGCAGTGGTCGCTGCGGATGCAGCAGATCCTCGCCTATGAAACCGACCTCTTGGAATACGACGACCTGTTCGACGGCAACCCCGCGATCGAGCGCAAGGTGAACGAATTGAAAGACGGCGCGCGCACCGAACTGGCGCAGATCGACGCAATGGGCGGGGCGGTGGCCGCCATCGCCTACATGAAGGGCCGTCTGGTCGAATCGAACGCCGACCGGATCGGCAGGATCGAGACCAAGGAAACCACCGTGGTCGGCGTCAACCGCTGGGTCGAAACCACGCCCAGCCCGCTGACCTCCGGGGATGGCAGCATCATGCAGTCCGACCCCGATGCCGAGGCCGACCAACTGGCCCGGCTGACCGCCTGGCGCGCATCGCGAGACGGCACGGCGGTGCAATCCGCTCTCGCCGCCCTGCGCGACGCGGCGGCGACCGGCACCAACATCATGCCGCCGTCGATCGCCTGCGCCCGCGCGGGCGTCACCACCGGCGAATGGGGCGAGGCGATCCGCGCCGCCTTCGGCGAATACCGCGCGCCCACCGGCGTGTCGCGCAACCCCAGCAACCGCACCGAAGGGCTGGAGCCGATCCGCGAAGCGGTCGCCACGGCCGCCGCCAAACTCGGCCGTCCCTTGAAGCTGCTGATGGGCAAGCCCGGCCTTGACGGCCATTCCAACGGCGCCGAACAGATCGCCGCCCGCGCGCGCGACTGCGGGATGGAAATCCATTACGAAGGCATCCGCCTGACCCCCGAACAGATCGTGGCGCAGGCGTTGGCCGAACAGCCCCATGTGATCGGCCTGTCGATCCTGTCGGGCAGTCATGTGGCGCTGGTGGCCGATCTGATGGCCCGCCTGCGCGCCGAAAACCTGACGACCCCGGTGATCGTCGGTGGCATAATCCCTGACGCCGACGCGGCCACCCTGCGCGGCATGGGTGTGGCGGCGGTCTATACGCCGAAGGATTTCGAGTTGAACCGCATCATGTTCGACATCGTGGCCTTGGTAGACCCCCCGCAGATCGCCGCGCAATAGCGGCGCGGGCCGCATGACGTGCCGGGGTCACCGCGGTGGCGCGGGTTTGCAGGCCCGTTCTGCTGAGGTAAAGGCCAACCACCCGCGCGATCCGGGCCCGCGGGACATCCGACGACGGGCAGCGCAGGTGGGGGCTGGCGAAACCCCGTCCTGTCCGGCTATGACAAGGGCATCGCCATGCCCCTGAAAGGTTGACCCCTTGGCCCCGACCCCCGCCGCCCGCTCGAAGGACCAGCCATGAAGCACCGCCAACTCGGGGCGGGCGGCCCTTTGGTGTCCGCCATCGGACTGGGCTGCATGTCGTTCGGGGGCATCTTCGGGGCGACCACCACGCAGGAAAGCCTGCACTGCCTCGATGCGGCCCATGACGCCGGGATCACGTTTTTCGACACCGCCAACATCTACGGGATGGGCGTGTCGGAAACCGTTCTGGGCCAATGGCTGACCACCCGCACGCCTGCGGTCCACATCGCGACCAAGGCCGCCATCACCGGCGGGGCGGACCGCCGGTTCGACAATTCGGAACCCCACCTGCGCGCCGAACTGGAAGGCTCGCTGCGGCGGCTGGGGGTCGATCATGTCACGCTGTTCTACATCCACCGCCGCGAAACCGAACGCCCGATCGAAGAGGTGGTGCAGACCCTGCAAACCCTTATTGCCGAGGGGAAAATCCTGGGCTACGGCCTGTCGGAAATCGCACCCGGAACGCTGCGGCGGGCGCATTCGGTTCATCCTTGCATGGCGGTGCAGAACGAATACTCGCTGTGGACCCGCCAGCCGGACCTTGGCCTGATCCAGGCTTGCGCCGACCTTGGCACCGCCTTCGTGCCATTCTCGCCCCTGGCACGCGGGGCGCTCGGGCGCGACAATCTGGACCCGGCGCGTTTTGCGCCCGGCGATTTCCGCGCGACGATCCCGCGGTTCCATGCCCCGGACTGGCCGCTGAACCTGACCCGGATCGACGCGTTCCGCGCCTATGCCGCCGATCGGGGGGTCAGCACGCCCGCCCTTGCCCTCGCCTGGGTCCTTGATCGGGGCCCGCACCTGATCCCGATCCCCGGCACCCGCAGCGCCGACCATCTGGCCGACTGGGCCGGGGCGTCCGACCTGACCCTGACCGACGAAGACCGCGCGCAGATCGCGCGGCTGGTGCCGGTCGGCTGGGCGCATGGCGACCGCTATGGGCTGGATCAGGCGATCACCGTCGAACGCTACTGCTGACGCCGGTTACACGGCCCCTGCGGCAAGCCGTTCGAAGATCGCCAGAACCTCGGCCTCGCTGGCGCGTTCGATGGCCCCGTCATGAACCGCATCGCGCGACCAGACCCACGACTGCGCCGGGTCGTCGCGCATCGCCCAGGCCCCGAACAGCCGCTCCTCGACCAGACGGCGGGTCAGGGGGCGCACTTCGATATGGCGATCGTCGCGGCGGATCCGGGCATAGGCGGCCGCAACCGCCTCGGCCGGGCCTTCCAGCAGTTGCAGATACAGGTCGTCACGGCAGATCAGCGCCCCCGTGATGTCATCGCGCGCATTGCAGCGCCGCGCATCCAGCAGAATGCCCGACAGCATCCCGGAATCGAACCCGAACGGTCGCGAAGCATAGGTCAGTTGCAGCAGTGCCATCAATCGTCACCCTTCCCGGCCCTGCCTGATCGGCCGACCGCCCGCTCCTCCCCCCATGCGCGACCGGGGGACGGCCCCCGGAACTCCGGGATAGCTTTAGCCAGAAAGTGCGGGCGCTTGCCCCACCCTGTCAACCGTCCTGTGCCTGTCTGCGCCGTTGCCCCGGCAGGCGCCGACCCTTGCTGCGGCTGCGTTCCGATCGCCGCGACCACGCAGGGCCCGCGTCACCCGCCACCCGTCCGTTCAGCCTCTGCTGGCCCAGATGTTTCGCGTCGCGCCGGTGTCGAAATCAAATCCGAACGTCTCGATGTCGCGCGCATACCAGTCGGCAACGATCTGCAGCGTTTGCGGCGTGTAATACGACGTCCAGTCAACGCTTTCCCCCTTGCGCGTCACATTGCGCGGCCTGATCGGGGTGGACAGGGCAAAATAGGCCGTGCTTTCATCGGTCAGGTTCTCCTGCCGCAAGAGGTCGGCGCAGATCCGGCCCGTCTCATCGGTCACATAATCGACCTGCGGATACCATCCCCGCGCGGCGCGGTGCCAGAAGAACGGCCGGTTGCCGTCCTCGTGCCGGGTATCGAGGAAGGCTTCGAAACTGTCGGTGGTGACCCCGGCAAAGCGCGACCCCTGTTCGGCAACCAGTTTGGCAAAGCGAAAGCGTGACACGACGCGGGCCCAGGGGTTGCGCAAGATCGCCACCGGCTGCAGCCGCCGCACGAGCCAAGGCTTTATATCCCGCAGCCGGGCATGGGCGATGCCGTGATGCTGTCCGGCCTCTCCCATCGCCCGGCGCAGGGCCAGCAGATAGTCCCGGTCCCGCAGGAAGGTCTTGTGCACCCCCACCATCTTCCACCGCAACTGGGGGGCTGCCCGCATCGACACCCCGGCGTTCTTGGGGATATGCACGAACAGATAGCGCGCCAGGCCCGAATGAACCGCCAGAGACGCCCGCAGGTCATCCATCGTCACCAGCGGCACATGCGCCAGAGGACCGACCTGCGCGGCGGGGGTGACGCGCGTCATACCACCCGGTCGACCATCATGTGCTTGATCTGGGCAATCGCCTTGGCCGGGTTCAGACCCTTGGGGCAGGTTTTGGTGCAGTTCATGATCGTGTGGCAGCGATAGAGCTTGAACGGGTCTTCCAGCGCATCCAGCCGGTCACCGGTCGCCTCGTCCCGGCTGTCGATGATCCAGCGGTAGGCGTGCAGGAGTGCTGCGGGGCCAAGGTAGCGGTCGGAATTCCACCAGTAGCTGGGGCATGAGGTCGAACAGCAGGCGCACATCACGCATTCATAAAGCCCGTCGAGCTTTTCGCGGTCCTCGATCGACTGACGCCATTCCTTGGCCGGACGGTTGGTCTTGGTTTCCAGCCAGGGCATGATGCTGGCATGCTGGGCGTAGAAATGCGTCAGGTCGGGCACCAGATCCTTGACGACCGGCATGTGCGGCAGCGGGTATATCTTGATGTCGCCCTTGACCTCGTCCAGCCCATAGATGCAGGCCAGCGTGTTGATCCCGTCGATGTTCATCGCGCAGGACCCGCAGATGCCCTCGCGGCAGGACCGACGGAAGGTCAGGGTCGGGTCGATTTCCGTCTTGATCTTGATCAACGCGTCCAGAACCATCGGGCCGCAGGTGGCGGTGTCGACGAAATAGGTGTCCACCCGCGGGTTCGCCCCATCGTCGGGGTTCCAGCGGTAGACCTGCACCTTGCGCACATCCTTGCCCTCCGGTCGGGGCCAGGTCTTGCCGGTGCGGATTTTCGAATTCTTGGGAAGGGTCAGTTGGACCATGGTTTCCTCTTTTTTACGATCTTGCCCACATTCTTGAGCAGTAGGGATCTTGTATGCCAGTTCAGGCGGCGCAAACCCGAGGCCGTCCGGATCGTGTCCAGCCCGACCGCGTCAAAGGTGCCGGACAGGGCGGCCAAGGATTCGTGGGACAGCCGTCCATGCCGGCCCGAATAGTCAAGCCATGCGGCGACTTCCAACGCCCTGACCGCCAGAAACTCCGCCTCGGACCAGTGGCGTTTCAGATCAAGGCCAAGGTCGGCGAAAGCGGCGAACAGCGCGTCGGTGTCGTAGAAGGAAATCCCCTCGGCATCGAGCAGGCGCCCATCCGCACTGATCGGCGCAGCAAATCGGCTGCCGACGTCGACGTACCGCAAGGTCTTGCAGCGTGGGATCAAGACATCCCGCGCCAGCGACTTTCCGATGCGCCGCCGCAGAACCACCACATCTTGCGCGATCTTGCCAAGCAATTGACGACCGTGCATCGCGGACCCTTCCGAGAACACAACGGTCGATGCCCCGGCATAGGAGGCGAGTTGATCGGTCAGGCTGGCCTGTGCAGGGTCAAGGACAGACACACCAAGAGATCGGAGGACCCGCACCAGGTAGCCCTCTCCGGCATGGGCACCCTTGCCTTTCTGAAGCTGGCCCGCCCGCGTCACAAAGAGAATGTCGTTGGGTTTCGGCACAAGGCCGTTGCGCCGCATGATCGTGTCCAGCAACCCCAGATAGTGGTCTGGCGGCCCCGCCCGGTCCAACCGTTCGGCCTGCGGTGCGCAGCGCAGTTCCGCCACCATGGTCGGTTCGGTGACAACCTTGACTTGCGATCTTGGCAGGCCGTACCAGTCGATGATCGACCAGAAATACCCTGGCAAATCCCGGGCATCGCCGCCGGGATAAGTGACGAACAGGAAAAGGTCATCCGGCCGCTCTGCGATCGATTCGACAATGCGGGTCAGGTGATCCGCGATCAGATGGCCGAAATGATGCTGAATGAAGCCACCCCAAACGCAGGGTTGCCTTACCGCGGCATGAGGGCCCGGATAGGGGTGCGGTGCCCGGTCCACTGGTTTGTGCCGGTTGAAGCGGACAGGCCCGCGGGTTTCAAAATCGGGCCAGATGGGCCCTCCATCGACAAGCATGCCACCGAAATACAACTCGCGTGGCGGAACCACCGGGATTGCGTTGAACCGACGCATCCGGGATTGGCCCTCGCGGGGCAGAGGTGCTTTTGCAAGCGACACCTCAGCCAAGGTGGCACCCGGCGAGACAATCGGAGGTGAATTCCAGTTCGTGCACAGCTCGAACCCGCCCGCCCGACCCATACCCTAGTTCGACCGACGCGCGCGGCCTGTCGGCAAGGCGCGCCGGGTCCAGACACACTTGTTCCGCCTGTTCGACCGGCTCAGGTCCGCAGGCAGCGAAGCTCGCCAGCAACGCAACCGGGGCAAGGGAACCGGCGGGGCTCATCCGTCACCCTTTCAAGGGCGGCACGCCGGCCGCGGCAAAGCAGGTCTGGGCGGCCGGGCGCGCCGCGATGCCGCGGATGGTCTGCACGGTCAGCGTCCCCGCCTCGACCCCCAGATCGCGCGCAAGGCCCTGCTGTTCGGCCGGGCTGGCGGCATCCAGGATACAGGCGGTCGCCGCCTGCGCGGGGCCTGCCGGCATGTCGACGTTGACCACCGGAAACACCACCTGTTCCGCCGCGCGCCGCACCGCCTTGTCGGCGATCACCTGCGGATCGCAGGCCGCCAGAAGCACCAAGGCGATTGCCGCTCGGTGCATCAGTAGACACGGGCCTTGGGCGCGATCTTTTTCAGATCGATCCCGCCCTGCGCCTCCGTCGTCAACGGCTCAAGATGCACGGGCCGGGTGGCCAGCCGCACCTGCGCGCCGTCGACGTAAGCCAAACTGTGGACCCGCCAGTTCACGTCGTCGCGCGCCGGGTGGTCTTCCTGCGCATGGGCGCCGCGCGATTCCTTGCGGGCCTCGGCGGCCACGATGGTGGCCAGCGCGTTCGGCATCAGGTTCTGCAACTCCAGCGTCTCCATCAGGTCGCTGTTCCAGATCAGGCTGCGGTCGGTCACGTGGATGTCCGCCATCCGCCCGGCAATCGCCTGCATCTTGGTCACCCCTTCGGCCAGCGTCTTGTCGGTGCGGAACACCGCCGCGTCGGCCTGCATGGTGCGCTGCAGGTCGGCGCGGAGCGTCGCCGTCGGCACCGACCCCGCCGCATGCCGCGTGGCATCGAAGCGCGACAGGGCGCGGTCAACCTCGGCCCGGTTCACCGGAGCGACGGGGGCCTTCGGATCGACCACCTGACCCGCCTTGATCGCGGCGGCCCGCCCGAACACCACCAGATCGATCAGGCTGTTCGACCCCAGCCGGTTCGCGCCATGCACCGACGCACAGCCCGCCTCGCCCACCGCCATCAGGCCGGGAAAGATCGCATCGGGGTTGCCGGGCTGGGGGTTCAGAACCTCGCCCCAATAGTTGGTCGGAATGCCGCCCATGTTGTAATGCACGGTCGGGATCACCGGGATCGGTTCTTTCAGCAGATCGACGCCGGCGAAGATCCGCGCGGATTCCGTGATGCCCGGCAAACGCAGTTCCAGCGTTTCCTTCGGCAGGTGGTTCAGGTTCAGGTGGATGTGGTCCTTGTTGGGCCCCACGCCGCGGCCTTCGCGGATCTCGATCGTCATGCAGCGGCTGACCACATCGCGGCTCGCCAGATCCTTGTAGGTCGGGGCATAGCGTTCCATGAACCGCTCGCCTTCGGAGTTGGTCAGATACCCGCCCTCGCCCCGCGCGCCTTCGGTGATCAGGCAGCCCGAGCCGTAGATGCCGGTCGGGTGGAACTGCACGAATTCCATGTCCTGCAGCGGCAGGCCAGCCCGCGCCACCATCCCGCCGCCATCGCCGGTGCAGGTGTGGGCGGATGTGGCGCTGAAATAGGCCCGGCCATAACCGCCGGTCGCCAGGACCACCATCTTGGCGTTGAACACATGCAGGCTGCCGTCATCGAGCTTCCACGCGACCACGCCGGTGCAGGCCCCGTCGGTGATGATCAGGTCGAGCGCGAAATACTCGATGTAGAATTCCGCATTGTTCTTCAGGCTTTGGCCATAGAGCGTGTGCAGAATGGCATGCCCGGTGCGGTCGGCGGCGGCACAGGTGCGCTGCACCGGCGGGCCTTCGCCGTATTCGGTGGTGTGCCCGCCAAAGGGCCGCTGATAGATTTTCCCATCCTCGGTCCGCGAGAACGGCACGCCGTAATGCTCCAGCTCGTACACGGCCTTCGGGGCCTCGCGCGCCAGATACTCCATCGCGTCGCTGTCGCCCAGCCAGTCCGACCCCTTGACGGTGTCATACATGTGCCATTGCCAGCTATCGGGGCCCATGTTGCCAAGGCTCGCCGCGATGCCGCCCTGTGCGGCCACGGTGTGCGACCGCGTCGGGAACACCTTGGTCACGCAGGCGGTGCGCAACCCCTGTTCCGCCATGCCCAAAGTCGCGCGCAGGCCGGCACCCCCGGCCCCCACGACCACCACGTCATAGTCATGCACTTCATACGGATACGCCGTCATGTCAGCCCCTTACAGCGCGATGCGGACAAGGGCGAAAAGCCCCGTCGCGGCCACCACGGTCGCCAAAGAAATCGCGAAGATGATCAGCATCTTGCGCGTCGTGCCCTGGACATAATCCTCGATCATCACCGTGGCCCCCATCGCGAAATGCCGCATCCCGATCACCAGGATCATCGCGGTCAGGATCGCCGGAAAGGGCCGCGCGAAGGTGGCCAGCACCGCCGAATGATCCTGCCCCAGGGCGCGGCCGAAGATGACCACCCAGACCGGCACAAGGAAAGCCAACCCCACCGAAGACACCGTCATCGACCAGTGATGCGCCGTGCCAGTGTGGGACGCACCCCGCCCTACCGCCTGCTTGCGCGCCGTCAGATACCGCATGTCCGCCCCCTCAGATGATCAGAATGGTCAGCAGGGTCAGCACCACCGACCCGCCGATGCAGCCCCAGCCCAGCATTTCGGCCGTCGCGATGTCCAGCCCGTGGCCTGCGTCGAAATACAGGTGCCGCAGCCCCGCCAGATAGTGATACCACACCGCCCATAAAGACGCCGTGAACGCCAGGTCCCCGAACCAGCTTGTCGCGATCCGGTCGGCCACTGCGAAATAGCCGGGGCTGGTCGCGGCGGCCAGCAGCCACCACACCGCCAGCACGATCCCCACGATCAGCGCGTTGCCGGTGATCCGTGTCAGGATCGAGGTGATCGAGGTCAGTTGCGGGCGATAGATCTGCAGATGCGGCGACAAAGGCCGCCCGATCCGCTTTGCGTCTGCCATGTCGCATTCCCTTTTTCGCTGGCGCGGTGCCGACCCTGATGAGTGGCCGCAGCGCGACGTTCTGCCCCTCTGTTCATAGCGCACAAATCGCGCCTGTCACGGGTTCATAGGCGAAACAACCGCCCCGACCGTTGCAAAACCGGTGTTTTTCACTTTTGTGATCACAGATATTTTTCGTGTGATCACAAACTCCGCCGGGGCGCGCAACGGCGGCGCACCCCTTTCTATCGGGCCTGGAACGAAGTGTCCCAGGTCAGCGAAACCCCGATGTAGCTGTCGACATACTCCGTTCCGTCGTAATAGCGCACATCGACCGCCGTCTCCGCGCCAAGGGCATAGGTCGCCCCGAAATCCCATTCCTGCTGATCCTCGGCATCGGCGACCCCGTAGGTGCCATAGCTGACCGAAAGCGACAGCTTGTCGGTCGCGGCATAGGCCAACCCCAGATACACGTCGTTGAGATCGGGATTGATGTAATGCGACAGATCCAGCGACCCCGACAGCTTGTCGGTGATCGAATAGCCGATCCCGGCATCGAACACCGTGTAGTCGCCCGGATCGTTGAAATAGGTCCGCCGGGTGGCATCGACGTAATAGCTCAACCCCCCCGCCGTTTCCGACCTGTAACCGATGTAGACGTCCGACTTGTTGTCCGCCGGATCACGCGCCAGCTCTGACCAAAGCCCGGCAAAGAACCCCGACGACTCGACCTCGAAATACGAGTTGATGTCGCGGGTATCCTCGGTGTCGGGTCCGTCCGGGTTGCGCTCGTATTCGATCGCGCCGCCGCTGTTCACGAAAACATCCTGCGCCAGGGCCGCACCGGCAGGCACAGCCGCCAGGATCAGCGCGAAAGACACGTGTTTCATCATGCTCAAACCCCTTTATCTGCCATGGAATAAAAGCACAAAATCGACCTGACATCCATCCGTCCCGCACCTTATCCCGCGCGATGTTGCCGCCACGCAGCAACGGGTCGCCGATCCGCCGTCAGACCGGGATCAGGGCCCAGTAGTCGAGGTCCAGCAGCACGTCGGGCAGGTATTTCCCCTCCGCTCCGCGCAGCGCAAAGGCCGCAGCCGCGTGCTTGACCGCCACCGTCCGCAGCCGGATCGCCCCCACCCCCGCAACCCCGGTCGCGGCGCGGTCCAGAACCTCGGACCAGGCCCGCACTGTGTCCCCTGCAAAACACGGGTTCACATGGCTGCCCGCGTTGAGCGCGACCAGAAGCTGCGCATTGGCCAGCCCGTTGAACGACAGCGCCCGCGCCAGCGAGATGATGTGCCCGCCATAGACCAGCCGCCGCCCGTCGGGGCGCTGCGTCACGTCGAAATGCACCTTCGACGTGTTCTGCCACAACCGCGTCGCAAACAGATGGTCCGCTTCGTCGATGGTCACGCCGTCGACATGGTCGATCCGCTCGCCCACTGCATAGTCGCCCCAGCGGTGCCGCTCGCCCGCCATGCCGAAATCATAGCGGCTGAAATCGAGGCCCGGCGGCACCACCAGCGCTTCGGGCGCCACCGCCGCTGCCAGGACAGGCACCACCGGGTCCGGCGCGGGCGCGTCGGGTCGGCGTTTGCGCACCATCACCCACCGCACATATTCCAGCACCGCCGCGCCGCCCGCATCCACCCCTCGCGTGCGCACCCAGATCACCCCGGAGGCCCCGTTCGAGTTTTCCTTCATCCCGATCACCGTCGACACCGACCGCAGCGTTTCCCCCGGATAGACCGGGCGCATCCAGCGCCCCTCGGCATAGCCCAGATTGGCCACCGCGTTCAGGCTGATGTCGGGAACCGTCTTGCCGAACACCACATGAAAGGTGATCAGATCGTCCAGCGGCGCGGTGGGCAACCCGCAGCCTCGGGCAAACTCATCCGACGCGTGCAGCGCATGCCGCGCCGGATAGATCGCGTGATAGAGCGCCCGCTCGCCCCCGGAAACCGTGCGCGGAACAGCGTGGGCGATCACCTCGCCCAGCCGGTAATCCTCGAAAAACCGCCCCGCACTGGTTTTCATCGCCCTGTCCTCTTGCACCGGGCGGGGTTCTCCCCGCCATTTCGTCACGCCTCGCCCGGCCTGATTTCAGGGTCGTCGGTGCCGGGCATCTCCTTCACCACTGCCTGCCCGCACCTCATCACGCCCCGCGCGCCGTCAAACGCATAGGTCGGCCCGCCGTGCAGCCACCACCCCTCGGCAAGCGCCGCGGATACCTTGTGACAAAAGGCAGCCGTGTCGTCGTCGGACAGAAACCGGTACTTCTGCATCAGGAATAGGACCCCAGAAACACCGAATGCCCGGTCCATTGGTGGATCAGCGCGATCACCCCATACAGCACGACCGTGCCCGCCAGCCCCATCGCGTCGCCCTTGATCCCGCGCCCGCCGACCGGCCGCAGCCAAGGACCGGCCCGGTTGATCACCACCATCTCGGCCAGCGCCCAGACCGCGATCCCGCCGAACAGCACCAGCGACGCCACATCGCCGTTCACCAGCAGGTGCGAGCCGCCCCAGATCACCGTGCCCCACAGCATCGGGTGCCGCATCCGGGTGTAAAGCGTGCCCTTGGTGCCGCCGACGCTGTAAAGAAACACCGACACCAGCATCAGCGTGTTGTTCAGATGCCCCATCCCGGCCATCGGCGTATAGACCGGCACCCATTCCGCCGCCCGATATCCCACCACCATCACCACCACCGACAGCAGCAAGACCCCCGCCACCAGCCCCTTGCCCCGATCCCCCATCGCCGCGCGCTGTGCGGGGGCCACCCGTTTGAACAGGTGCGCCGCGCACCATAGCAGCAGTCCAGCGATCAACAGGGTCATGTCATGCCTCCTGGCGGTTCATCGCGGCAATCGCCTCGGCCCGGGCCAGAGTTTGCCGCGCGGTCACGATATGCAGGTTTTCCACGATCCTGCCATCCAGAACCGCCACGCCCCTGCGTTCTTTCTGCGCCGCGGCGAATGCCTCGATCTGCCGCCGCGCCAATGCCAGGTCGTCGGACGACGGCGCGAACACCGCGTTGGCAATGCCCACCTGCGCCGGATGGATCAGGCTCTTGCCGTCGAACCCCATGTCGCGGCCCTGCTCGGCTTCGGCCCGCAACCCCGCCTCGTCGCGGAACGCGTTGTAGACCCCGTCGATGATCACCCGGCCATGCGCCCGCGCCGCGAGTAGGCACTGCCCCAGACTGGCCAGCAGCGGCATCCGGTCGGCCCGGGCACGGCTGCCCAGGTCGCGCGCCAGATCGTTGGTGCCCATCACCAGCCCCTGCAGGCCCGGATGCGCGGCAATCGCGGCGGCATTCAGACACCCCTTCGCGGTTTCCAGCATGGCCCAGACCGGCTTGCCCGGCATCAGCGCCTGCACCGCGTCCAGATCCTCGGGCCCCGAAACCTTGGGCAGCAGCACCGCGTCCACACCCGGATGACCGGCAAAGGCCTCGGCATCGCGCCGCCCCCAGACGGTGTCCAGCCCGTTGATCCGCAAAAGGCGCACCCGCGCCCCGAAATCCTGTTCGGTCAGAACCTTTGCCAGCAGGCTGCGCGCGGCGTCCTTTTCGTCCACCGCCACCGCGTCCTCCAGGTCGAGGATCAGCGCATCCGCCGCCACCTCCACGGCCTTTTGCAGCGCCCGCGCGGCAGAGCCCGGGATATACAGAACCGACCGGAACGGCCGCTTGTCAGGGGACATGATTCTTCTCCGCAACTTTATTGCGCAAAAAGGCATCATTTCGGCACAATCGGCAAGGATAAAATGCCGCGTTGCAGCATGAATTCCGCCCGCCCGCCCGTTTAACCGTTTCTGCGCGAACCGGGTGCAGGCTTGCACATGACGCCAGCCCGGCGCCGACCCGTTGGGGCTCGCCCGCCGAGCCCGGAAAGGCAGATGATGACCCGGATGCTTTTTGCCCTGTCGCTCGGCTTTGTCGCCCTGATCCACGCGACGCAGGCCCTGCACGCCCAAACCGCCCCACCGTCAGCCCCGCAATGCGCCCTGCGTCCGCAAGTGATCGAGATCCTTGCGCGCAAATACGGCGAAACCCGCCGCAGCATCGGCATCGCCGCGAACAACACCGTGATGGAGGTGTTCGCCAGCACCGACACCGGCACCTGGACCATCGCCGTGACCCTGCCCGACGGCCTGACCTGCCTGATGGCCAGCGGGCAGGGCTATGAATCCCTGTCGGGCGAGCTTCCGGCAAGAGGCGATCCCGCCTAACCCGCCACCGCATCCCCGATCAGCTTGATCGACACGGCAAACAAGGCCCAGATGACCAGCCGGAAGAACAGCCTTTCCGGCAGCACCCGCACCAGCCGCACCCCGCCGAACACCGCCAGAACGGCGGCAGGCACCATCAGCGCCGAAACCCGCAGGTTCTCCACCCCCAACTGCCCCAAGGCGTAATAGGGGATCAGCTTGATCGCGTTGATATAGGCAAAGGAGAGTGTCGCCGTACCGGCAAACACCGCCTTGGGCAGCCCCAGCGGCAGCACGAACACCTGAAACGGCGGCGCGCCGGCGTGGCTGACAAAACTGGTGAACCCCGCGATCACCGACCAGAACAGCCCCGGCCCCGTCTCGGCCCGCCGGCGCAGCCGCTCCACCGGTGGCTGCAGCAGCAAAGCCCCGGCAAAGATCAGCCCGATCGCCCCGACCAGCCCGGTTACCGCCCGATCCGACACGACCGAGGCCGTGGCCCAGCCGATGCCGACCCCCACGGTAGCCCCCGCCATCACCAGCCCCACCACCCGGCGGTCGAACGCGCGGCGATAGGCATAAAGCCCGAACATGTCCGACACGACGAACACCGGCAGCAGCAGCGCCGCCGCCAGAACCGGCGAAATGGCCAGGCTCAGCAGCGGCACCCCCAGCATCCCCACCACCGGCAGCCCGCCCTTCGACAGCCCGACCAGCACCGCCGCCAGTATCGCCATCGTCCAGAAAAACCCGCCGTCCATTGCCGCCCTCACTGCTGCCGCGCTTTAGCGCAAACATCGCCTGTCAACCAGACGGAACGACGCAAGCCCGTGCCGCCACCCTTGCGCGGGGGGGGGATTTGGGCTTACCCAAGGGTCAATCTCAACCGACACGAGGATCAAACCCATGGCCAGACCCCGGATTGCACTGATCGGCGCGGGACAGATCGGCGGCACGCTCGCCCATCTTGCCGCGATCAAGGAACTCGGCGACGTCATCCTGTTCGACATCGCCGAAGGCACGCCGCAGGGCAAGGCGCTGGACATTGCACAATCCGGCCCGTCCGAAGGGTTCGACGCGTCGATGAAAGGCGCGAATTCCTATGCCGACATCGCCGGGGCAGACGTCTGCATCGTCACCGCCGGCGTGCCGCGCAAACCGGGGATGAGCCGCGATGACCTTCTGGGCATCAACCTCAAGGTCATGAAGGCCGTGGGCGAAGGCATCAAGGAACACGCCCCGAACGCCTTCGTGATCTGCATCACCAACCCGCTCGATGCGATGGTCTGGGCGCTGCGCGAGTTTTCCGGCCTGCCGCACCACATGGTCGTCGGCATGGCGGGGGTGCTGGACAGCGCCCGGTTCCGCCATTTCCTGAGCCTTGAATTCAACGTCTCGATGCGCGACGTGACCGCCTTCGTCCTGGGCGGGCATGGCGACACCATGGTGCCGCTGACCCGCTATTCCACCGTGGGCGGCGTGCCGCTGCCCGATCTGGTGGCGATGGGCTGGACCACCCAGGACAAACTCGACGCCATCGTGCAGCGCACCCGCGATGGCGGGGCGGAGATCGTGGGCCTGCTGAAGACCGGATCGGCCTTCTATGCCCCCGCGACCGCCGCGATCGAAATGGCCGAGGCGTTCCTGAAGGACCAGAAACGCCTGCTGCCCTGCGCGGCTTACGTCGATGGCCACTTCGGGCTGACCGGCATGTACGTGGGCGTGCCCACCATCATCGGCGCGGGCGGGATCGAGCGGATCGTCGGCATCACGATGAACGAAGGCGAACAGGCGATGTTCGACAAGTCGGTGGATGCGGTCAAAGGCCTGCTTGCGGCCTGCCGCGCGATCGACCCGTCGCTGGCCTGACCTTTCGGCGCGGGCGGATCAGCCCGCGCCATCCTGCCGCAGGGCGCGCCGCGAATCAGGACAGATTGACGCAGACGGACGGCTTTCCCTGCCGGGGAAAAGCCGAAGCCACTCTTGTGATCACAATTTTTTTTCCTGTGATCACAAATGTCGCTTTTCTGCGCGCGCCCGCACTTCCCGTTTTGACTCTGCCCGTTTTCATGCCATCACGCGGCAACACTCCTGCGTTGACATGCACATCATCCTGAAACGGGGCCCCCTATGAACATTCACGAATACCAAGCCAAGGCCCTGCTGCGCAGCTATGGCATCCCGGTATCGGACGGTCGCGCGGTGATGCGCGCCGAAGAGGCCAAGACGGCCGCCGGGGAGCTTGATGGCCCGCTGTGGGTGGTCAAGGCGCAAATCCACGCAGGCGGGCGCGGCAAGGGCAAGTTCAAGGAACCCGAGGCGGGAGAAAAGGGCGGCGTCCGCCTCGCCCGCTCGGTGGGCGAAGCCGCCGAGTTTGCCCGCCAGATGCTGGGGCGCACGCTGGTGACCGTCCAGACCGGCCCTGCGGGCAAGCAGGTCAACCGCATCTACATCGAGGACGGCAGCGACATTGCCCGCGAGCTGTATCTCGCGATGCTGATCGACCGCAAGACCAGCCGGATTTCGATCGTCTGCTCCACCGAAGGCGGCATGTCGATCGAGGATGTGGCGCATGACACGCCCGAAAAGATCCTGTCCTTCGACGTCGATCCCGCGGCGGGCTATTCCGACTTTCACGGCCGCCGCGTGGCCTTTTCGCTGGGGCTCGAAGGCAACCAGGTCAAACAGTGCGTCGCCATCGTGAAGGCGCTCTACAGGATGTTCACCGAAAAAGACATGGAGATGCTGGAAATCAACCCCCTCGTGGTGATGACCGACGGCAACATGAAACTGCTCGACGCCAAGATCAGCTTTGACGGCAACGCGATGTATCGCCACGCCGACATTGCCGCCCTGCGCGACGAGACCGAGGAAGACCCCAAGGAGCTTGCCGCGTCGAAGTTCGACCTGAACTACATCGCGCTGGATGGCGAGATCGGCTGCATGGTGAACGGGGCGGGCCTGGCGATGGCCACGATGGACATAATCAAGCTTTACGGTGCCGAGCCTGCCAACTTCCTTGACGTGGGCGGCGGGGCGACCAAGGAAAAGGTGACCGAGGCGTTCAAGATCATCACCTCCGACCCGAACGTGAAGGGCATCCTCGTCAACATCTTCGGCGGCATCATGCGCTGCGACATCATCGCGGAAGGCATCATCGCGGCGGTCAAGGAGGTGGGCCTGAAGGTGCCGCTGGTTGTCCGCCTCGAAGGCACCAACGTCGATCTCGGCAAGGACATCATCCGCAAGTCGGGCCTCGACGTGATCGCGGCGGACGACCTGAAAGATGGCGCACAGAAGATCGTGAAGGCGGTGAAGGGATGATCCGCGCTCTCGCCCTGACCTGCCTTCTCGCCGCTCCGGCGGCAGCACAGGACCAATCCATGCTGCAATATCTGTTGCGTGACCTGAAATCGCCCGACAGTTCCGCCGTGCTGCAGGCCGCCATGTCTGCCTGCATCCTTGGCAACGGTCAGCCTGACGCCATCGCAGCGCCTTTCCTTGCCGAAGGCTGGACCCGCGAAGATGACAGCGACGCAGGCACCGTCATGCTGGTTCCACCCACGGACGATGAGGAGGTTCTCGTCACCCTCTATGACGGTGGCCTGATCTGCGATATCACCAGCGAGGTTTGGGGCACCGATGTGGCCCTCGCCGCGATTCAGATCGGGGCGGGCATCGCGGGCCTGCGGCTCGACAGCATAGACAGTGCCGACGGCTGCATAAATGTCAGGCTCACCGATACCGTGACGGCAGGCATTACGTCATCTGGGCAGGATCCTGTCTGCATTTCGGAAGAAACCAGTTCCATCCGGCTCACATACGCTGGCGCAAACTAAGCGCGACGCAAAGGATCAACTCATGTCCGTTCTCGTCAACTCGAACACCCGCGTGATCTGCCAGGGCTTTACCGGCAGCCAGGGCACCTTCCATTCCGAACAGGCCATCGCCTATGGCACGAAAATGGTCGGCGGCGTGACCCCCGGCAAGGGCGGCGGCAGCCATCTGGACCTGCCGATCTTCAACTCGGTGCACGAAGCAAAAGCGGCGACAGAGGCCAACGCGAGCGTGATCTACGTCCCGCCGCCGTTCGCCGCCGACTCCATCCTGGAAGCCATCGACGCCGAGATGGAGCTGATCGTCTGCATCACCGAAGGCATCCCGGTGCTGGACATGATGAAGGTCAAACGCGCGCTGCAGGGGTCGAAATCCCGCCTGATCGGCCCGAACTGCCCCGGCGTGATGACCCCCGGCGAATGCAAGATCGGCATCATGCCCGGCAGCATCTTCTCCAAGGGCTCGGTCGGCGTCGTCTCGCGCTCGGGCACCCTGACCTATGAGGCGGTGAAGCAGACCACCGACGTGGGCCTCGGGCAATCCTCTGCCGTGGGCATCGGCGGCGACCCGATCAAGGGCAGCGAACATATCGACATCCTGGAAATGTTCCTCGCCGACCCGCTGACCCATTCGATCATCATGATCGGCGAAATCGGCGGCAGCGCCGAAGAGGACGCCGCGCAGTTCCTCGCCGACGAACGCCGCGCCGGCCGCTGGAAACCGACCGCAGGCTTCATCGCCGGGCGCACCGCCCCCACGGGCCGCCGCATGGGCCATGCGGGTGCCATCGTCTCGGGCGGCAAGGGCGACGCGGAATCGAAAATCGAGGCGATGAAATCCGCTGGCATCATCGTGGCCGAAAGCCCCGCCCATCTCGGCGAAGCCGTGCTGACCGCGATCAAGGCGTAGGGCGGGGTTCACCCCGCCACCTTCCCACCCCACCACGAGGCACCCGATGACCGAACATTCCCCCACCGCCGCTTTCGCCGCAGGGTCGCATCTGGACGGGGCGAATGCCGATTACATCGACCAGCTTGCGGCGAAACACGCCACCGACCCGGCTTCCGTCGACGCCGCCTGGGCCGACTTCTTCAAATCCCTCGGGGACACCGAGCTTGACGCCAAACGGCAGGCGCATGGGCCGTCCTGGGCGCGGGCCGACTGGCCGCCGCAGCCCGCCGACGATCTGACCGCCGCCCTGACCGGCGAATGGCCGGTGGTGCCCGACGCCAAGGGGGCGGCGAAGAAGATCACCGAAAAGGCCGCCGCCGTCGGCGTGCCCGTCAGCCAGGACCAGATCCAGCGCGCCGTGCTCGACAGCATCCGCGCCATCATGCTGATCCGCGCCTACCGCATCCGGGGCCACCTTGCCGCCGACCTCGACCCGCTCGGCATCGCGGCCAAGGGCAACCATCCCGAGCTTGACCCCGCCTCCTATGGCTTCACCGAAGCCGACATGGACCGCCCGATCTTCATCGACCATGTGCTGGGTCTGGAACATGCCAGCATGCGCCAGATCATCGAGATCGTGAAACGCACCTACTGCGGCACCTTCGCGCTGCAATACATGCACATCTCGAACCCCGAACAGGCGGCCTGGCTCAAGGAGCGCATCGAAGGCTACGGCAAGGAAATCGCCTTCACCCGCGAGGGGCGCAAGGCGATCCTGAACAAGCTGGTCGAGGCGGAGGGTTATGAAAAGTTCCTCCACGTCAAATACATGGGCACCAAACGGTTCGGCCTTGATGGCGGGGAAAGCCTGATCCCGGCGATGGAGCAGATCATCAAGCGCGGCGGCAATCTGGGGGTGCGCGAGATCGTCATCGGCATGCCGCACCGGGGCCGCCTGTCGGTGCTGGCCAATGTCATGCAGAAACCCTACCGCGCGATCTTCAACGAGTTCCAGGGCGGCAGCTTCAAACCCGAAGACGTCGACGGCTCGGGCGACGTGAAATACCACCTCGGGGCCTCGTCGGACCGCACGTTCGACGGCAACACCGTCCACCTCAGCCTCACCGCCAACCCCAGCCATCTGGAGGCGGTGAACCCGGTCGTGCTCGGCAAGGTCCGCGCCAAGCAGGATCAGGCCAGCGACACCGACCGCCATCAGGTGCTGCCGGTGCTGCTGCACGGCGACGCGGCCTTCGCGGGCCAGGGCGTGGTCGCCGAATGTTTCGGCCTGTCGGGCCTGAAGGGCCACCGCACCGGCGGCACCATCCACATCGTCGTGAACAACCAGATTGGCTTCACCACCGCGCCCAGCTACAGCCGCTCGTCGCCCTACCCCACCGACATCGCCCTGATGGTCGAGGCCCCGATCTTCCACGTCAACGGCGACGACCCCGAGGCGGTGGTGCATGCCGCCCGCGTCGCGGTCGAATTCCGCCAGAAGTTCCACAAGGACGTGGTGCTCGACATCTTCTGTTACCGCCGCTTCGGGCACAACGAAGGCGACGAGCCGATGTTCACCAACCCGGCGATGTATGCAACGATCCGCAAGCAGAAGACCACGCTGCAGCTTTACACCGAACGCCTCGTGCGCGACGGGCTGATCCCCGAAGGCGAGATCGAAGACATGAAGGCGGCGTTCCAGGCGCGCCTGAACGAGGAATTCGAGGTCGGCCGCGACTACAAGCCGAACAAGGCCGACTGGCTGGACGGTCGCTGGAAAGCCATGGCGCCGAAGGATCTCGACAACTACCAGCGCGGCGACACCTGGATCAAGCCCGACACGATGGCAGATGTCGGGGCCGCGCTGACCCGGGTGCCCGAAGGGTTCGATTTGCACAAGACCGTGGCGCGTCAGCTCGATGCGAAGGCGAAAATGTTCGAAACCGGCAAGGGCTTCGACTGGGCCACCGCCGAGGCGCTGGCGTTCGGCAGCCTCGTCGTCGAAGGTTATCCGGTGCGTCTGTCCGGTCAGGACTGCACACGCGGCACCTTCAGCCAGCGCCACTCGGCCTTTGTCGACCAGACGACCGAGGAACGCCACTACCCGCTGAACCACATCCGCGCCGGGCAGGCGCGGTATGAGGTGATCGACTCGATGCTGTCGGAATATGCAGTGCTGGGGTTCGAATACGGCTATTCGCTGTCGGAACCCAACGCCCTGGTGATGTGGGAGGCGCAGTTCGGCGACTTTGCCAACGGCGCGCAGATCATGTTCGACCAGTTCATCAACTCGGGCGAGTCGAAATGGCTGCGGATGTCGGGCCTCGTGTGCCTCTTGCCGCACGGGTTCGAAGGCCAGGGGCCGGAACATTCCTCCGCCCGTCTGGAGCGGTTCCTGCAGATGTCGGCGCATGACAACTGGATCGTCGCCAACTGCACCACGCCGGCCAACTATTTCCACATCCTGCGCCGCCAGTTGCACCGCGACTTCCGCAAGCCGCTGATCCTGATGACGCCGAAATCGCTGCTGCGGCACCCGATGTGCATCAGCAACGCCGAAGATTTCCTCGACGGCTCCACCTTCCACCGCGTGTTGTGGGATGACGCCGAACGCGGCCAGTCGGCGCTGACGCTGAACGCGGACGCCGACATCCGGCGCGTTGTGCTGTGCTCGGGCAAGGTCTACTACGACCTTCTGGCCGAACGCGACGCGCGCGGGCAGACCGACACCTATCTGCTGCGGGTGGAACAGCTTTATCCCACACCGAAGAAATCGCTGACCGCCGAACTGGGCCGCTTCAAGGGTGCCGAATTCGTCTGGTGTCAGGAAGAGCCGAAGAACCAGGGCGCCTGGACCCACATGGACCCGGAGCTTGAATCCATCCTGACCGACATCGGCGCGGCGCACACCCGCGCCCGCTATGCCGGCCGCGTCGCCTCTGCTTCGCCCGCCACCGGCCTTGCCAGCCGCCACAAGGCCGAACAGGCGGCCCTGGTGGCCGACGCGCTTGGCCCGCAAGCCTGACCCTTTGCCGGGGCCCGCCCGCCCCGGCCCGCAACCCGTGAACGCGCACCGCGCGCAGGAGATCAAGATGACCGACGTGATGGTGCCTTCCCTGGGCGAATCGGTATCCGAGGCAACCGTATCCACCTGGTTCAAGAAGCCGGGCGATGCGGTCAAACAGGACGAGATGCTGTGCGAGCTGGAAACCGACAAGGTGTCGGTCGAAGTGCCCAGTCCGGTTTCTGGCGTCCTTGCCGAAATCCTTGCCCCCGAAGGCACCACCGTCGCCGCCAACGCCCGTCTGGCCATCGTGACCGAAGGCGCGGTTGCCACGGCAAAACTCTCGGCCACCGAGGCCGAACGCGCAGGCTACGCCGCCGAGATCAAGGCCAACGCCCCGACCCCCGCCACGCCGTCCGCAACCGAAGCCGAACGCGCAGGCTATGCAGCCGAGATCAAGGCCAAGGGCAAGGACGTCGAAGACGCGCCATCGGCCAAGAAAGCGATGGCCGAAGCCGGGCTTTCTCCCGATCAGGTCACCGGCACCGGCCGCGAAGGCCGCGTGATGAAGGAAGACGTGGCCCGCGCGGTCGCGACCCCTGCGCCCGCCCCGGCCCCGGCCCCGGTCAGCATCCCCCGCGCCCCCGTCCCCGCCGACGACGCCGCGCGCGAGGAGCGCGTCAAGATGACCCGCCTGCGCGCCACCATCGCGCGCCGCCTGAAAGACGCGCAGAACACCGCCGCCATGCTGACCACCTACAACGAGGTGGACATGTCCGGCATCATGGAACTGCGCAACACCTACAAGGACATCTTCGAGAAGAAACACGGCACCAAGCTCGGATTCATGTCGTTCTTCGTCAAGGCCTGCACCCACGCCCTGAAAGAGGTGCCCGAGGTCAACGCCGAAATCGACGGGCAGGATGTGGTCTACAAGAACTACGTCCACATGGGCGTGGCGGTCGGCACACCGTCGGGCCTCGTCGTCCCGGTGGTGCGCGACGCCGACCAGATGGGCTTTGCCGCCATCGAAAAGAAGATCGCCGAACTTGGCCTGCGCTCCCGCGACGGCAAGCTGACGATGGCCGACCTGCAGGGCGGGTCCTTCACGATTTCCAACGGCGGCGTCTACGGCAGCCTCATGTCCTCGCCTATCCTGAACCCGCCGCAATCGGGCATCCTCGGCATGCACAAGATCCAGGACCGCCCGGTGGTGGTGGCAGGTGCGATCGTGATCCGCCCGATGATGTATCTCGCCCTCAGCTACGATCACCGGATCGTGGACGGCAAGGGGGCGGTGACGTTCCTTGTGCGGGTCAAGGAAGCGCTCGAGGATCCGCGCCGCCTGCTGATGGACTTGTAGCACGGCCCCGGTGCGAACGGGCGTTTGCCGGCACCGCCCCCGCGTCGGGATTGCCGGAGTCCTGCGGAACAGTTAAGATTCCGGCAGCGGTCGACGCGGACCGGTCGGACAAAGCCGGACAGACGGCCCCAGAGGAACATCGTGCGGACCCCGTATTTTTTCGTCCCCCTGCTGTCGCCGGCCTACCGCCGCGGCCGCACCCTGTTGCGCAGGGTATCCTACCGGGGCGATGCAGTCTGGTGTGCGGTGTGCCAACAGGGCTTCGGCGGCTGGATCGGTCGGCAGGCGGTCGGGTGCTGCCCGAACTGCGGGTCGGCGACACGGCAAAAGCTGGCGGCACTTCACATCGCCCGGCAGTTTGCCAGCGGCACCGCAACTATCCGCGTGCTGATCTTCGCCCCCGACGAGGGGTTGACCGCACGCCTGCGCAGGATGCCCGGCTTCCATGTCACCACGGCGGATGTGTCCGCCCCCGATGTCGACCACCACTGGGACATTACCGCCATCGACGCGCCGGATGCCGCCTTCGACCTCGTCCTGTGCTCGCATGTGCTGGAGCATGTGCCCGATGACCGCGCCGCGCTCGGCGAGCTTCGGCGCATCCTGTCGCCGCAGGGCACTGCGATCATCCAGGTCCCCTATGCCCGCGACACCCCGACCACTGATGAAGATTTTTCCGAGATGCGCCCGGCAGAGCGGGTCCGGCGGTTCGGGCAGTCCGACCATTGCCGGGTCTACGGCCGCGATCTGGTCGATCGGATGACGGATGCAGGCTTTGCGGTCGAGGTTCTGACCCCGGTCGCGACCATGACCGAGGCGGAACGCGCCCGCCTCGGCGTCTGGAACGATGTCCTGTTCATCTGCACGCCCGGCGATGCCCGGCAGACGGATCGCAGGGCCGATGCCTGACCTGCACAGCCCCCGCTGCGCGCGCCCGCAGAACCGCAGCCGCCGGTGTGCAACGGGCTTCGGCAGCCCCGCGTCGCCAGCCCCATGACCCGCACCCGGCGAGCCATCGTGGTCTGCGTCCGCAACGAGGGGCTCTGGCTCCTCGAATGGATCGCCTATCACCGCGCGATCGGCTTTGACCGGCTGTTCGTCGCATCGAACGATTGCACCGACGGGTCCGACCTGATGCTGGACCGCCTGCACGACCTGGGCGAGGTGATCCACCTGCGTAACTCCGTCCCGCCGGGCGTTTCGCCGCAGGAGGCGGGCTGCGCGCTGGCCCTCGCGCACCCTGCCATGGCCGATGTCGAATGGCTGTTGCACATCGACATCGACGAATTCCTGCATGTTTCCGCCGGGGCCGGGCGGATCGATGATCTGCTGGCGGCGGCCGGGCCCTGCGACTGCATTGCCATCTCGTGGCGGATGTTCGGCTCGGCCGGTCGGCGGATCTGGGACGGCGGGTCGGTCCTTGAAACCAACACCCGCAGCGAAAGCTGGCTCAAACGGGGGCGCTGTCTGCAGAAATGCCTGTTCCGCCCCGAGAAATTCGGCAGCATCTATTCACACATGCCCAAAGACCCGGTCGGCCGCGACATCGTGCTGAAGACCCCCGCGGGCGTGGTGATGCCGAACGACGCGCTGTTCGAACCGCGCCAGGCCCGGCACAAGACGGCCCCGCTGAAGGCCTTTTCCTGGGCCGTGGCCGATATCCATCATTATGCCGTGCGGTCGCTGGACGTGTTCCTGCTGAAGAACATCCGCGGCGACGGTCTGGCGATCAGCCATCAGAAATACCTGCGCGGCTCGCCGTTCTGGAACATGGCCGAACGCAACGAGATCGAGGAGACCGCGATCCTGCGCCACCTGCCCGACGTGCAGCACCGCCTTGCAACCCTGCGGGATGACGCTTCCCTCGCCGATCTCGAACGGCAGGCGCTCGCGGCCTTCGCCACCCTGCGTCACCACGTCCTGATCGAGGAAGGCCGGTTCGGCTGGAACGACCCGGACACTCCCGATTTTTCAGAGGCTTCCCAATGACCCCAGAACTCACCGCCCTCGCTCTCGCGGGCCTGCTGCAGGCCGGTCAATTCGGGCTTTTCGCCGTGCCTGCGAACATGGAACTCGGGGTCGGCTACACCTCGTCGGCCCGCGACCGCCCGCCGTCCAAACCGATGTCGCCAGTCACCGGCCGCCTGCAGCGCGCAATGAACAACCATTTCGAAGGGCTGATCCTGTTCACCCTCGCCGTGGTCGTCGTGACCCTTGGCCAGCAGTCCACCCCCACCACCCAAACCTGCGCCTGGATTTACCTGATCGCGCGCGTCCTCTACATCCCGGCTTATGCCTTGGGTTTGCGGCCGTGGCGTTCAGTGGTCTGGGGGGTCGGGTTTTTCGCCACGCTGATCATGATCGTGGCCGCCCTGATCTGAAAAACGTATGCACAGGGGATGCACAGCCGGCGCACGGCACGCAGACGCCCAAAAATGAAGGAAAAGACCAATGGCTAGCTTTGACGTGATCATCCTTGGCGCCGGCCCCGGCGGCTATGTCTGCGCCATCCGCTGTGCGCAACTGGGGTTGAAGGTGGCGGTGGTCGAGGGGCGCGAAACCCTGGGCGGCACCTGCCTGAACATCGGCTGCATCCCGTCCAAGGCACTGTTGCACGCCAGCCATTCCTACCACGAAGTGCATGAGAACTTTGAGAAAATGGGCCTGATCGGCGGCGCGCCGACCATCGACTGGGGCAAAATGCAGGCCTACAAGCAGGACGTGGTGACCGGCAACACCAAGGGCATCGAGTTTCTGTTCAAGAAGAACAAGGTGACTTGGTTGAAAGGCTGGGGCAGCATCCCCCAACCCGGTCAGGTCAAGGTTGGCGACGAAGTCCATCAGGCGAAAAACATCGTGATTGCAACGGGTTCCGAGCCATCCAGCCTTCCGGGCGTGACGGTGGACGAGGTGGTTGTGGTCACCTCCACCGGTGCCCTGACCCTGCCTGCGATCCCGAAAACGATGGTAGTGATCGGGGCCGGGGTGATCGGACTGGAAATGGGCTCGGTCTACGCCCGTCTGGGCACGCAGGTCACCGTGGTCGAATACCTCGACGCGATCACCCCCGGCATGGATGCCGAGGTTGCCAAGACGTTCCAGAAAATATTGACAAAACAGGGGTTTACCTTCATCCTCGGGGCAGCGGTGCAGGGCGTCGAACCCGCCGATGGGGGGGCCAAGGTCACCTACAAACTGCGCAAGACCGAGGCCGTCGAAACCCTTGCGGCCGATGTGGTGCTGGTGGCGACGGGGCGCAAACCCTACACTGCTGGGTTGGGGCTGGAGGCTCTCGGCGTCGAGATGCTGCCGCGCGGCCAGATCAAGACCGACCACTTCGCCACCAATATCAATGGCTTGTATGCCATCGGCGACGCGATCGCCGGCCCGATGCTGGCGCACAAGGCCGAAGACGAAGGCATGGCGCTGGCGGAAATTCTTGCGGGCAGGCACGGCCACGTCAACTACACCACCATCCCCGGCGTGATCTACACCGCCCCGGAAGTGGCGAACGTGGGGGCGACCGAAGAGCAGTTGAAAGAGGCGGGCATCGCCTACAAGGTCGGCAAATTCCCCTTCCTGGGCAATGCGCGGGCCAAGTCGGTGTTTCAGGCCGACGGGTTCGTGAAGATGCTGGCCGACAAGACGACCGACCGCATCCTGGGTTGCCACATCATAGGCCCGGGTGCCGGCGATCTGATCCACGAAGTCTGCGTCGCGATGGAATTCGGCGCGTCGGCACAAGACCTTGCGTTGACCTGCCACGCTCACCCAACCTATAGCGAGGCTGTGCGCGAGGCGGCCCTTGCCTGCGGCGACGGGGCGATCCACGCCTGACCTGCCTTCGCCTTCACCTGTGTGTGCTCCGAAATTGTTCTGCACGGCCGGTAATTCACCCGCAATATCGGGATTTGCTGGGATCAGCCCTTTTCCCGCGGCTGAGCCGGTAGGAACTGACCCTCGCGGTGCCACCAGCGGGACGGAGCTGACAGGCTGGTTTGGCGGTCCGGCGGGAAGTGGGCGCGGATTTCGTCGCGAATTGCTTTTGACCTGTGATCGGCTGCGGCGGTGAGGCCATCGCAAGGCATCCGCGCTGCTACGACCGCGAGGACATGATCTTCGATCCGATCCACTACCTTCCGCTGATCGAGAAGAAGATCAATGCCATCGACCATTCCATGCATCTTCGGGCTGCGCAGCATGATGACGATGGCGCCGCTGTCGGGATCATGACGCATGGCTGCCTCCTGCGATCTGGGCACGCAGGCCGTCATAGCGTTCGACATTGGCCTTGGGCTCGCGGCGCAAGGTCAGCGCCTTCGGCGTATCGATGTTCGGGCCCGCCGTCTTGCCGTCAACCAGCCGGTGCAACAGGTTCAGCACATGGGTTCTGGTCGGCACACCCTCGGCCAGCGCCAGTTCCACGGCAGTGAGCACGGCCTGTTCGTCGTGCTGCAAGACGAGGGCGAGGATGTCGACCATCTCGCGGTCACCGCCAGGCTTGCGCAGCATCTGCTCCTGCAACTGCCTGAAGGTCGGCGGTAATTCCAGAAACGGTGCGCCATTCCGAAGCGCCCCGGGCTTGCGTTGAACGACCGCCAGATAGTGCCGCCAGAGGCGCGCGCGCCGCTGCATCTAATGTTCGGCGTGTTGTCGGTCCTGTTTGCGCTGGTGAACTTCAACCACGCCGGCATCCCGGGTCTTGGGGAACATCCGCGGGTCTCTCGCAACGGCCGCAACGTCGGGATTGCGTTCGGGCCGGTCTGGACGGCCGCCGCCCTCTTCAACGTCTGGGCCTTCATGGGCGCGTAAAGCAACCGCGGGTCTTTGGCCCCGCAAAGGAAAGAACCTGAACATGACGGATCAAATCCTTCTCAAGGGCAGCCTTGTCCTTGTCTTCGGGGTCTGGCTGACCCTCAAAATCCAAACACGGAGCTACCAGCAAGAGGCCGAAGTGACCCAACCCTTCCGCATCGCGATGTATGTGGTTGGCGGCTATTTCGTGCTGGCAGGCTTTCTGGTCGACTTTCTGGATCTGGTCTTCCCGCCGTGGGTCACGCCGGTTCCGATCACCAACACCGAGAACTGGATCTGGGCCAAGCTGATCGCGACGAACTTCACCTTCACCCTGGGGCTGATGTTCCTGGCGATGGGGGGCCTGAAGAAGATCAACACCGTCTGGCTGACGGCGATCCTGTTCATGTTCCTCTACAATGTCCGCAACAGCTTCATCACCTTCTTCCAGATCGGGGTGCCCGAACCGACGGGCGGCTATGGCTGGCTGTCCGTGATGGACGGGTCGATCATCTGGCCCGCAACCGCCGCCGTTCTTTACCAACTCGCCAAGGCCCGTCCACGCGATCTCCCCCGCGCCCTCGCGCCGGACTTGGAGAAAGCGATTCGGGCGCTGAACCCCCCGCCCGCGCGGTTGGCAAGATGCAGGGTGCCGCCTATCTGTTCGGTCAGCGCCTTGGTGATGGCAAGGCCAAGCCCGGCACCTCCGGTATCGCGGGATCGCGAGGTTTCGAGCCGGGTGAACGGGTCGGTCATGCGACCGAAAAACGCCTCCGGCACACCAGGGCCGTCATCCCAGACCTCGATCTCGACCGCCTCGGACGTGTTTGCGGTCAGAACCAGATCGGCCGTCCCGGCATAGCGCAGCGCGTTGTCCACGAGATTGTTGAGAATGCGGGTTAGTTCCGGGGTCGCCACCGTGACCTCAACCGCGCGCGCGGCGATGCTCAGCCTGACAGGCGCGCCCGTGTCCTGCCTGCGCGCCACGAAATCCTGAAGCCAGCTTGTCAGATCGACCCGCTCCGATACCGGTCGCCGCGTTGCGGCATGGCCGAGCAGCAGCGTGTCTTCGACCAGTTGCGTCATATCCTCGATGTCGCGAATGGCCTTATCCCGTTGCATCGCATCCTCGATGAATTCGCTGCGCATCCTGAGCCGGGTAAGGTAGGTGCGCAGGTCGTGTGCGACCGCGGCAAGCGTCGAGGTGCGTTCGATCGTCAGTTGCACAAGCTTCGAGCCGGCGAGGTTCAGCGCCGCCGCGAGGTCGCGCACAGGTTTGGGGCCGATTTCCGGCAACGGCTTGAGGGCCGAAGCGGCGCTTGCAGCTTCGACAAACCGTTTCGATGCAACGGCAAGCCGGTTGAGTGGCCCGGCGTAGGACAGGCTGGCCCAGGTCATCAAGCCGATCAGCATCAAGCTGAGCAATCCGACGACGATCGCCAAGCCGTAGAGGCTGACCAACCTGCGAAACTCGGCGCCGCTCTCGATCACGAGGCCCGCCCCGTCGGCCAGCCGCACCACGATGATTAGATCGTCGGCCAGCGTCGCTGTCTGCCAATCCCGGATACCGCCACGCCTACGTTCGTAGACGCTGAACGGCCGATCGCCCAGCACATCTGCATAGAGCGCGATGATCGGGACAAAGACCTCGATCGGGTTCTCGACCGGCGGGGTGGCGGCGAAATCGGGGATCAGCGACAGGCGCATTCCCTGCGAACTGGTGGCGTCCAGGGCGAGGATGCGGTCTTCGGGGCCGAGCTTGTCCATCAGTTGCGCGGCGGCTGCGGCCTGGCGGACCATCGGCGGTGCCCTCAGGCCCTGCCCCATGTCGCCGCCGAGCCGACTCAACACGGTGAGGATCGAGACGTTCATCACGGCGGCTGCGACGACCGTCACGATCAGCGTGCGCATCCCGAGCCTGCGGACCTGGGCAAACGGAACGGTCAACGACCGGAGTCTCGCGGAGAGCGCCTTCATTGCGATCCCCTCACAACTTCGGCGGGTGAACGCGGCTGACATCGGCCGAGAACAGATAGCCGTCCCCCCGGATCGTCTTGATCAGGGCTTCCCCGCCCCCGGCGGCCATCTTGCGGCGCAACCGCGACAGCTGGACATCGATCGCCCGGTCGAAGGTGTCGGCGCTGTCGCCCCGGGTCCAGTCGAGAAGTTGTTCGCGCGACAGTACCCGCCGGGTCCGTCGTGCGAATTCGGTCAAGAGGGCGAACTCGCCGGATGACAGCGTGGTTTCCGTGCCGGACGGGTCCACCAGGCGACGACCATCGACATCGAGGGTCCAGCCGTCAAACGCCAGGATCTCGCGGCCATCGGCCTGCACGGACGCGACGTGTTGCCCCCCAATGAGGGCCTCGACCGGATCAGACACAGTCGCGCCCTGTGACCGCCGCCGCAGGATCGCGCGAATGCGGGCCACAAGCTCGCGCGGGTTGAAGGGTTTTGACAGATAGTCGTCGGCCCCCACCTCCAGCCCGATGATACGGTCCAGTTCTTCTCCCTTTGCCGACAGGACGAGGACGGGGCGCAGCGGCGCGACCCGGCGGCAGATCGACAGCCCGTCCTCCCCGGGCATCATCAGGTCCAGAACGACCAAATCCGGCTGAAAGCTCTCGACTTCCTGGTCAAATGCGGCACCGTTGCGATAGCCGCGCGGCTCAAACCCCTCGCGCGCGAGGTAGTTCGCCACGAGGTCCCTAATCTCGTGGTCGTCCTCGACGATGGCGATGCGCGGCGCGTCCGGCTTGTCCTGTCCGTGGTCCTGCGTCATCCTTACCAGACCTCTTTCGTTCGAGTGTCGTTGAGAAACCAGCACGGGGCCGGTTCCAGTTTTGTCATGCTACGGCATGAAGTTTGCCACGCGATGGCAGGTTGCAACAAACTGAAACAGAAAACCCGCGTTCCATGGGCGTCTTGAAACCCAGCAGACATTCGGACGAAAGACTCGTCTGCAAGAATGTTGCCATCGCAAAGACGCCCCGCGCCAGGGATGCCGGGTGCCAGCTTCGGAGTACGTTCCATGCCACACTTTTTGAAGACCCGCGCCACCACGGCCGCGCCCCTTTGCACCGCAGCGGTGATCCTGTTTTCCGCCCTCAGCCTCAGCCTCGGTCTGGCCGCCGGCCCGACGCATGCGGACGGGCTGGTCATCCGCAAAGGCGTTGCGGTCGACGACAACGGCGTCGCCGCGAGGTCGCGCGCGGGCGTGACCAACGGCGAAGGCGAGGGCGCATTCCGCCGGGGGGGCGTTGCCGCCGATGGTCAGGGAAACGGCTTGGCCAGGTTCGGCACCTGTGCCAACGGACAGAACGGGTCCGGTTGCCGCGGCGGATCGGCCAGCTGGAACGCGGACGGCTCGTTCACGCGGAACCTTGGCACCGAGGCTAGCGGCGAAAACGGTTCGGTCAGCAGTCGGCGGTCCCTGACCCGGGACTCCGATGGCAACCTGACCGGTGCAAGCAGCGTCGATGCCTCGGGCAAGAACGGCTCCTACGCCGGCGACGCGTCGCTCGACGACGGCACCTATAGCCGAGACGCGACCTATGCCGACGACGAAGGTCAGTCGGCTTCGGTCGACAGCACCTACGAGCGCGGCACCGGCGGTTCGCGCAGCGTGACCTGCATCGACGCCAGCGGTGCCGTGGTTGCTTGTCCCTGAGGCCATCCCTCGGCGGGGAAAGCCCCGCCGATCCCTTTTTCGCCGGACTTCCAACCCAACCTACGGAGAAACCAGATGAAACCGACGATCAAGACCTTCTGCTTCGCCCTCTCGCTCCTTGCCCTGCCGATGGGTGCCGCCCAGGCGCAGGACATGTCGGCGGCCGACAAACAAGCGATGCTGGAGAACATCCTGCGGTCCGACAAGAACAACGACGGCGCCATCAGCCGCAGCGAATTCGAGACGCTGATCAAGATGAACGCAGACGACAACCTCGGCCGCGCTGCGATGGTCAAACGGATGGGGGCCTATGACGCCGCTTTCGGCCGGATTGACGGGAATGGCGATGGCTTCCTGACGCAGGAAGAGATGAAGGCGCTGGCCGAAGAGCGCCAGGGCTGAAGGCTGACGGGGGGCTTTCCGGGCCAGCCCGCGCAGCCCCCCGACAGCGCTTTGCATAGGATTGCGGGAGAATGGCGATGAGACTTGTCATTACGGGGGGTCTGGCCGGGGTCGTCATCCTTTGCCACGTGCCGCAGGCGTCTGCGCAAGCCGGCGGAGGCGGGCCCTTGAAGCAGCGCATCCAATCCAAGATTGAGGCCGAGGTGGCGCAGAAGAAGGCCGAGGCGGAAGCGCAGATCGAGGAAAAACTGGCGTCTATGCCGAACCCCGCCGAGGTTGCGCAGATCCGCCAGGTGCAGACCGCGCTCAACTTCTTCGAATTCGACGCAGGCCCGGTCGATGGTGTGATGGGCGAACAGTCGCGCACCGCGATCGAAGGCTATCAGGCCTATCTCGCCTATCCGGTGACGGGCCAGTTGACCGAAGCCGAAGGGCAGTTTCTTGTCGGCTCCTACCAGAAGGCGCAGGAAGACCCCGCCACGACCCAGAAGGTCGCCGGGGCACATCCCGACGGCATCAAGGGGCTGTTGCTGGTTTACCGAGACGCGATTGCGCAAAAGGGCACGGTGGCGGTCGGCGTCATGCCGACCTTCAGCGTGCCTGTCGCGGGGGCTGCGCTTTCGGATCGCTGCCTGAAACTCGCCGAGGCTGGCCCGGGCGCGATAGCAGGCGCGAACCCGGCCCCGAAAGATAGCGCCACCCTCGCGCTCAGCCTCGCGTTCTGCGCGGCGCGCGACGTGGTCATCGCCGAAAGCACGGCAGCGGCAGCCCGGGCAGTGGGGTTCACCCCCGCGCAGATCGAACAGCAGTGTCTTGGTTTTGCGCCGGCCCTCGCATCCCTCGTGGCCCTTCTGCCGGAAAACCCGCCCGGCGATGTCGTCTCCGCCGCTTCCGCCTTCATCGAGCGCACCGGGCAGCCGCCGGAGCAAATGGCCGGGATCGCGGCGACCTGCCTTGGCGTCGGTTACCGCACTGACCGCATGGACCTTGCCATCGGTTCGGCGCAGATCCTGTCGGGGCTGGGACAGGCCACCTATGGCGAACTCCTCGGGCATCATCTGGCGCTTGGCTTCGGCGCTGGCCCACGCCCCGACCTCGGCCTGGCCTGGTATGACTGGGCGTTTGCGACGGGCGACAGCGCCCAGTGGGGCGCTGATGCCCCGGACCGCGTTGCGCAGATCCTCGCCGCAGCCAACACCCTGAACCAGCCGAACGACGGGTCTGCGGCGGCAACCGGAGCCACGATGCCCTCGTTCACGGTTCCGCCGACCAAGGAATAGGCACCTCAGACCGGCGCGGCCAACGGCTCGTTGCGCGCCGGTCCCGGGTGATCCCTGACGATCCGGCCATCCTCGAGCGTCACGATGCGATCCGCCAGATCAAGGATGCGCGGGTCGTGGGTCACCATGACGGTTGTGGTGCCGCGCGTTCGGCCAAGCTCCTTGAATAGCTGCACCGCCGCCATGCCGCTGACCTTGTCGAGTGCTGCCGTCGGCTCGTCGGCAAATATGATGTCGGGGTTCGACACCAGCGCCCGCGCGATCGCCACGCGCTGTTTCTGCCCGCCTGACAGGTTTCCGGGCAGGTAGTGCAGCCGCTCTCCCAGTCCCAGAAGGCCCAACAGGTGATCCGCCGCCCGCGCATGCCGGGCTGGATCGCCCCGGCCATGGACCTGCAACCCCATCATCACGTTCTGCCGCGCTGTCAGGCTGTCATGCAGGTTGTGGGCCTGAAAGACAAAGCCGAGACGGCGGCGCAGGTCGACCCTCAGCGCCTCGTCCGCGCCGCAAAGCTCGTGTTCCAGCAGCATCACGCTGCCACTGCCCACCTCGCGCAGGCACCCCATAAGCGTCAGAAGCGTCGTCTTGCCAGACCCCGATGGCCCCATCAGGATCGTCAGCGACCCGCGTTCAACCGCGAGGTTGACATCGAACAGCGCCTGTTTGCTGGCCTCGCCTTCGCCGAAGAAATGGTCAAGGTGCCGGACAGTGATTACGGGTTCGGTCATGATCGCCTCAGAACAGGTCTGCCGGCTGGGCCGCAGCAAGCTTGCGCATCGCCAGAATTCCCGACAGCGCGCAGGCGAGGATCGTGCCGACGAACACCGCCACGGCACGCTCGGGCGTCATGAAGATCGGGATGTTGGTGAGGTAGGCCAGCGTCTGGTAGAACAGCGCCGAAAACGCCAGTCCGGGCCAGAAGCCGATCGCGGCCAGGATGATCGCCTCTTCCAGGATGATGCCGATGAAAAAGCCCTGGCGGAACCCCATCGCCTTGAAGGTGGCATATTCGCGCAGGTGGTCCGCGACATCGGCCGACAGCACCTGATAGGCGATCACGATGCCGACCACCATTCCGATGACGACGCCGAAGGCGAAAATAAGGCCGGTTGGGCGTTCGGTCATCTGATAACGCACCTCTTGCGCCATCGCGTCGGTCACGGCGCGGATGCGCACTGTGTCGGGCGGATAAAGCTGCACCAGTTCGGCTGCGACCCGCTCAGGATCGGCACCGGGGGCCAGCGCCAGCAGGATGTGGCTGGGTGTGGCAGAACTGCGCTGTGGAAAGAGGTGAAAGAAGGTCTGGTCCGATACCAGAAACACGCCGTCGCCGCCGAACCCGCCACCGATCGAGACGTTGCCCACGGCGCCAAGCTGGCGGTTCTGGATTTCGAACGGCACCGGTGCGTCGGGGGTCGCCCCGACAAAGCTGCGCATGTCGACAAAGCGGGTCAGCGTGTCGACAAGGGCGGTGTCCGACAGGGACAGGCTGACGAGCGGCGCCGCGAGCGCGTCGTGAAAGAAGGAACCTGCGTCCGATGCCAGGCCGAAGAACTGGATCGACGAGGAGGCGTCATGCCCCGAGATCCAGGTCGAGCGGCCCATGTAGATCGGCGTGCCGCCGGGCACATCCGGATGCACCAGAGCCTGAAACAGCCGCTGCCGTGGCAATGTTGCCGCATCGGTCAGCGTCTCGGACTCGACGGGCGACAGGATCAGCAGATCGGGCTGGAACAACCGGTAGGGGATGGCCACGGATTCCGCCATCGACCCGGCCAGACCCAACTGCACGAAAACCAGCACATTTGCGAAGGCCACCCCCGCAAGTGCTGCCAACAGACGCCCGGGATTGTGCGTGAGTTGCAGATACCCTACCGGCAACCGGCCAAGAAGGCGCGCGAGGAACGCCGTCATTGTCCGGCCCCTTCCGCAGGAACGGCAATTCGGGCCACGACCTCGAGGTTCACATAAGCCGCGGCCCGGCCGCTGGACGCTTCGTCCAGCACGACCGTCACCAGAAGCACCCGTGCATCGGTATTGGCCGAGGGATCGTCCGCCGTGACGCTCTGCCGCCCGACTAGCGTGCCGATGCGCGCGACGGTGCCGTGCAGCGGCTCCTCGCCGAGAACGCCGGAGACAAGCGACACATCCTGCCCGATCGCGACGCGCGGCACCATGGTCTGGAACACCTCGAGTTCCGCCTCCATCCGTGCCGTGTCGCCCATCCGCAATAGCCCGTCGGCGGGCGGTCGCTCACCGGCCCGCGCGGCAACCTCGATGATCGTGCCGTCCTGCGGTGCAAGAACCCGCGCCCGGTCGAGGTCGCGGCGGGCCTGTTTCACCGCAGCCTCGGCGGCGGCCAGATCTGCCGTTGCCAACGCGATGTCCACCGGCAAGCCTTCCGGCCCCGGCCGGTACCGGGTCAGCGACGCCTGCAACCGATCGAGGTCGGCGCGCGCCATATCGACCGCCCGTTCGGCATCCTCGAGAATGGCCTGCGTCGTCGTCCCTCGGTCGAACAGGCTCTTCACTCGCGCCAATTCGCGCTCAGCCGCCCCAAGCGATGCCTGTGCACCCCGGATTTGTGCATTCAGCTCGGCCTCGGTCGCCTCGATCTGAACCCGCACCTGATCCAGCGCGGCACGCCGGATCGCAAGCGTGCTTTCCGCGGTGGTCAAGGCCGCCTGATACAACGTGAGACTGTCGAGCACGGCCAGAACATCCCCTTCGGCCACGACGTCGCCCTCTGCGACCAGAATCCGGTCCAGACGCGCATCGCCGGCGCCCTGCGGCAGCGCGACAGAGACGACCCCGCCATCGGGTTGCAGGCGCCCTAGTGCGACGACATCCCCGACAGCCATTGCGGCAACCCGTTCGACGGACGGCACGCGGTCAACCGGCAGCGCGATCGGTTGCCTTGCCCCGGCACCGGGTTCGAGCCTGGTCAAGTCAAAGACCGCCCGCAGGCCAGGACCCTGGAAATAGAGTCCGAGGACACCCCCGAGGAACAGGACAAGAACGAGGATCAGGATCCGCAGCGGCCAGCCCACCCTGCGACGCGGTGACGGCTTGAACGACGCGGGATCCTTGCCATTGTCGAGCAGCGGCAGTTTCCCAGGTGCTTCGGGCTCATCTGCATTCGGAGCGGATGCGTTCATGATTTCCTCCACGGGTCGCGGTCTTCAGGCGGCAAGACCAGGCAAGTCTGCTGCGGTCGGGCAGGCAGCGCGCGCCGCATCGCTCCGGTCGAAACGGGCGGGCAACGGAACGATCGGGTCTTGCGACCGCGCCCTTGCAGGACGGACCGGCATCGAAATAGGTGCGAGGCGTAGGGCTGTGCAGGTCATCTTCCCGTCCTTTCGAATGCCGATGCGTTGGCATGGCGAAGCGTTGCACCTCGGTCACTGGGCCGGTGAACCCGGCCGGGAACCCCGACGGTGCCAAGGGACACGAACGATGTTTCACGGATATTTCAGGCGCAGGACAGAATGCGGCCAAAGGTCATGCGCGACGCGGCTTGTCAAACAACGTAGCAACACATCTGCAAATCTGGACACAAGGGCCAGATCTCTTCATCCTTGGTGCGACCCACCAGATGCCCGGACTGAAAAGCTCGTGTTCGACACAGCCGGATATTTGCATGATTCTGCACGAAGTTCCGCAGAGGCCGCCGCGATGAACCACCGCAATTTCACCCCCGAAGACCCGGCACTGCCGATGACCTATCCCGGCTTCGTCTTTCGCGTGCTCTGCACCGAAGGGCACGCGCCTTCTGCGTTGCTTTCTGGGACCGGCTTGACTGCCGACAGCTTTGCCGATCCGAATTTCAGACGCGGCTTTGCGCCTCTGCGCCGGTTGCTCCTGAATGCGATCGAACAGTCCGGCGATCCGCATCTCGGGATCAGGCTGGCCAAGAAGTTCCAGCCGACTTTTTTCGGGCTTCCCGCCTACGCGGCGATGAACGCCGGGCGGTTCAGGGACGGCCTGGAGGTATTGAACCGCTTCTTCTTCCTCGCGTTCCCGGCAGTCGAATTCAGGTTTCCCGATGAAGGTGCAGAATTAAACGACGGCGACGTCGCCGTGCGGTTGCGTCCCAAGTTTCCGTTCACCGGCATTGAATACTTTGCGTCCCTCAGCGCACTTGTCGCCTGCGCAGGCCTTTTCAGGGCGATAATCCGGATGGACGATGTGGTCTCGCGGGTGGAAACGACGACTTCCGAATCCGTTTCCCCGGCGTGGCGTGATCGACGTGGCGGCCCTTCCCGGCGTGCAGGTGAACTGAGCCTGAAAGCGGCACCCCGCCGGTCTGCCGACATCATGTCTTCGGGCGGTGCGTCGAAGTCGGAAGCAATCTTGCCCGACGACAGGGAATTCCTCGGACCGCTCGAGTGGGCCTTACGGTCTACATTCGACCAAGTCCCAAAGATTTCCAGAGTCTATGACCTGCCACGGGATTTTTCCTCCATCTGCGATTAGAGTCCGCCCCCTGGAGAGGACGGACGATGAAGCGAACGATACGAACCGAAGAGCAGATCCTTGGGATCTTGCAGGAGCATGAGGCCGGTGCGAAGTGTGCCGATCTCTGCCGCAAGCACGGGATGTCGGAAGGCACGTTTTATGCCTGGACGGCGAAGTAGTTCGCCTTGAACAATCCGTTCAGGGTGATGTGACCGCCTGATATTGGCGACCCGGGTGGTATGCTGCGTTCAGAATTGCGACGACAATCCAAGCAAGCCAAGCCCTGAGGTGGGCCAGGATCTTGCGGATGTTGTGGCCGCAGGCGCAGAGTGCGGCGAACAGGGCGTCGCCGATGGTGCCTTTCAACGGGCATCTCGACAAGCGACCGTCGGCTTTCATGTGGCCGATTTCGGCCTCGATGGCGCTTCGGCGGCGGAGGTCTGCGATCAGTTTGGGTGTCAGGCCGCGCCTCGTGCCGCTGATCAGGACGCGGGTCCTGTTTTCATCGTGACCACGGTATCCGCGGTCGACGACCGCGAGGTCGGGGCGCTGGTCGGTCAGGATCGAGACCTGTTCGAGGGCCTGTCTCAGGGTGTGGCCGTCGTAGGGATTGCCCGGAAAGCTGCGCATGCCGACCACAAAACCCTCGTCCAGCGTGGTGGCGACGCTGACCTTGCAGCCGAACTCATAGCGCACCCTGGCCTTGCCCTTGGAGATGCAGTCGACCTGCGTCTCGTGCAGGGCGTAGATCTTGTCGGCCCCTTTGGGCGGCTGATGCAGCAGTTGCGACACGAGGGCGAGCTTGGCGATGATGCGATCCCGCAGGCCGCCCTCGGGGATAGGCGATGGCCTTTTCCATCACGGTCGTGTCGACCGCCACGCGCTTGGCGCTGTCCTCGTCGATGGCACCAGATTTCTGGCCGACCCGGATCGTCTGAGTCAGCAGCCATTCGACACCTTCCTCGCCGATCCGGCCCCTCCAGCGGGTCAGCGAGGACGGATCGATCGGCATGCGGTGCTGGAAAAAGGTCTCGCCCGTCAGGTGCTGGTAATACGGGTTCTCGACCCAGCGCGAGACCACCGCCTCATCCGACAGCCGGTAGGCGTGCTGGAGATACAGCAGCCCTCGCGACCAGCCGCGGTTCAGTTGCGGGCCGCCCCTTGCCAGACGGAAAGAACCCGGCCCATTCGCGTTCGAACACCTCCCAGTCGATCAACGCCGCCAGTTTCACCAACTCGTGCCGCTGGTCGATCATGTCGACAAGCCGCGGACGCAGCAGATCATCTTGTTCGGGAGCGCGCGGGCGATGCTTCATGGGCAAAACCAAAATTGCAGGGTTTCGCTGCAAATCACACAAAACCCTGCGGGCCATGGCGAGAAGAATCCCGGCGTTTCCGCTTGAAATCAACGAGATGGGGGTTGTTCAGGGCGAACTAATACGGGTTCTCGACCCAGCGCGAGACCACCGCCTCATCCGACAGCCGGTAGGCGTGCTGGAGATACAGCAGCCCTCGCGACCAGCCGCGGTTCAGTTGCGGGCCGCCCCTTGCCAGACGGAAAGAACCCGGCCCATTCGCGTTCGAACACCTCCCAGTCGATCAACGCCGCCAGTTTCACCAACTCGTGCCGCTGGTCGATCATGTCGACAAGCCGCGGACGCAGCAGATCATCTTGTTCGGGAGCGCGCGGGCGATGCTTCATGGGCAAAACCAAAATTGCAGGGTTTCGCTGCAAATCACACAAAACCCTGCGGGCCATGGCGAGAAAAATCCCGACGTTTCCGCTTGAAATCAATGAGATGGGGGTTGTTCAGGGCGAACTACATAGTCCAGTGACTTCCAGCCAGTCGTGCGGCCCACAAAAATGCGCTGCAAATCCTCTTTCTGCTCGGTCGTCTGCCACGTTGATCCCAGATATGGCGGGTTCCCGCAGATATACGTCTCCCCGCCCTCATTCTCGAAGTCGATCTGCGCCTGATCCAATGGCGTATGGAACAGGTCCTCTGCGTGATACCGCACCCCCGTCCCCGTGGGCGGGCAGATCGACAGCTAGTCCAGCCGCAGGGCATTCCCTTGTGTGATCCAGTTCTGCGCGTTCAGCGGCAGGAACTCGGCCCGCGCCTGCACCTCGCCGCGATAGGTCACGTCGCACTGGAACTCGGCGATGATCAGCGCCAGACGGGCGATTTCCGCGGCAAAGTCGCGCAGCTCGATCCCGCGGAGGTTGGTCTTGGGGATGGCGGTCTTGGCGTCAGCCTCGCCCCGGCGCTGGTTGATCACCGCCTCGATCGCGCGCATTTCCTTGTAGGCGATTACCAGGAAGTTGCCCGATCCGCAGGCGGGGTCAAACACCCTGATCTTGGCCATCCGGTTGCGCAGGTTCAAAAGCTTGCGGGGGTTGTCGCCCGCCTCTTCCAACTGCGCGCGCAGGTCATCGAGGAACAGCGGGTTAAGCACCTTCAGGATGTTCGGCACCGAGGTGTAGTGCATGCCCAGCGCGGACCGCTCACCCTCATCCGCGACGGCCTGGATCATGGAGCCGAAAATGTCGGGGTTGATCTTGGTCCAGTCGAGGCTGCCGATGTGCAGCAGGTAGCTGCGCGCGATCTTGGAAAAGCGCGGAACATCGGTGTCGCCCGAGAAGAGGCCGCCGTTGACATAGGGAAAGGCGTTGGCCCAGTTGCGCAGGTCAGCAGTGGGGCGCAGGTCCAGCCGAGTGTTCATCGCGCGGAAGATTTCGCTGATCACCCAGTTGGTGTTGGTGCTGGCGGGGTCGCTGAATTGGCTGACGGTGGAAGTGAACAGGGTGCCGCCGTTGAAGATGCCGGTGTCTTCGGCGAAGAAGCAGAAGATTAGCCGCGCCATGAAGTGGTTCATGTCATGGCGGCGCGCCTCGGTCCCCCAATCGGGGTTGTCCTTCAGCAGTTCGACATAGAGCCGGTTGAGACGGCCGGTCGCCTTGATGTCAAAGGCGCTTTCGCGGATCTGCTAAACGGTGGTGATGCCTGCCAGCGGTAGGAAGAAGCCAAAGTGGTCGTGGAAATCGGGATAGGCGCAGGCGACGGGCGGGTCGTCCGAGGTGAGGTCCTCGGCCTCCAGCGTTTCGCCATCGGTGGCAAGGATGAAGCGGGCCTTGCCCTTGGTCCTAGCGGGGCTGGAGCGCAGGGCCGCAATGGTGGCAGTGGTTTGGCCTGGTGCGCAGGTGGCGATATGGATGTTGTTGGTCTGAAGGACGCCACCAAGATCGGACTTGTTCGACACGCCGCTGCGCAAGCGCTTGAGGGTGGTATCCTTGTTTCCGAAAGCTTCAAGAAACTGGAAAGGGAATTCCTGCCGGTCAAAGGGATTTTCGGCCAGTTCAGAAATGGCCTGTTCGATTTCAACGGCATTCATTCGGCATTCCAAGGGTTGATCACGCGAACACCGCAGCCGTCGAAATCCTTGATGTTGCGAGTGGCAATAGGGGCATCTGTGGCGCGGGCGATTGCGGCGATCTGGCAGTCGGCCTCGGCAACGGGGCGGCCAGTGGCGCGGCGCTGAGCGGCGATTTCGGCATAGGACTTGGCGGCCAGGCTGTCGAAGGGCAGGACACGCGACTGGAAATCCTGATCGATCATCGCGTCGATGGCCAATTGCAGCCGGTCCCGGCGCTGGCCGTCGGGAAGAATTGCGACGCCCGTGCGGAGTTCTGCTTCGGTGATTGCCGAGATGAACAGATCGGCCGCGTCATGTTGGCCGAACCAGTCCAGCACGATCCGGGCTGGTTCGGCGCGCATCAATTCGGAGATTACGTTGGTGTCTAGCAGGATCATCGATCACTCGAAATCCGGCGTGGGGCGCATCGGGCTGCGTTTTGGTGGCAGAACGTCGATGCCGCCCACCGCCGCGAACCGGGCATGGATGGCCTGGCCGAGGTTCTTCGGAGCGTTTGGCTGGCCGACAACCTGCCGCAGGATATCGCGCGCCTCCTCCTCCATCGACCGGCCATGCTCAGCCGCGCGGACACGCAGGCGGCGCTTTACATCATCGTCGAGGTTCCGAATCGTTATGCTGGCCATGGCACCCTCCGGTTGCAATGCCGATGCTAGGCAATGATTGCAGTGCAATCAAGCGACGATCGACCGAACAGCGTGTCAATCGGCACGCAATCCCGACCCCGTATCGGCACCCAATTTTGACCCCCCCTTTGCGGTGTCGAGATCAGGGCCTGAGCCGACGGAACTGATCACAGAGTGGAGGCGGGTCAGGCCCTGATCGGGGTCGGGCGCGGTGCTTGAAGCGCCAGGATTCGTTGCCGGTCTCGACGATCTCGCAGTGGTGGGTGAGGCGGTCGAGCAAGGCGGCCGTCATCTTCGCGTCCCCGAAGACGGTCGGCCATTCGCCGAAGGCGAGGTTCGTGGTGACGATGATCGAGGTGCGCTCGTAGAGGCGGCTGATGAGGTGGAACAGGAGCTGCCCGCCGGACTGGGCGAACGGCAGATAGCCGAGCTCGTCGAGAAGGACGAAGTCCATGCGGGTCAGATAGTCCGCCATGCGGCCCTGTTTGCCGCTGCGGGTCTCGGTCTCCAGCCGGTTGACCAGATCGACGACGTTGAAGAAGCGGCCGCGGGTCCCGTTTCGGATCAGCGCGCGGGCGATGGCGATGCCCAGGTGGGTCTTGCCGGTGCCGGTGCCGCCGATCAGCACGACGTTGCGCTGGTCGGACACGAAGCCGCCGGTGGCGAGATCACGCACCAGGCCTTCGTTGATCGGTGTGCCGGTGAAGTCGAACGCCTCGATGTCCTTGGCCAGCGGCAACTTGGCGATGGTCATCTGGTAGCGGATCGATCGCGCCTGCTTCTCGGCGATCTCGGACTGCAAGAGGTCACCCACGATGCGGGGCGGCTCGTGCTGGCGCTTGATGCCGGCGGCCATGACCTCGTCATAGGCGCTGCGCATCCCGTAGAGCTTCAATGTCCCCATCAGGTCGAGGATTTGGGTGCGTTCCATGTCGGGTTGTCCTCCTGAGGCTGTCGTAGCGGGCGCAGTCGGCCACGGGTTTGTGGGTCAGGCGCAGCGCAGTGGGGGTCAGTAGAAACGGTGGCGGGGTGGGGTCTTGCCGTCGCGCCAGGATGTTGATGATGACCGGGGCGGAATGGACGCCTTGATCGAGGGCTTCGCGGCAGGCGGCCTCGACAGCCTGCAGCCCGTCGTCCCGCACACAGGTCAGGATCTGGACCATCTGGCGATCGCCATCGTCACTGCCCTTGAGCTTGCGCCGGATCGCGGCCATGGCCTGCGGCAGCACCCAGTCCCGGAACGGCGCACCATTGCGCAGGGCGCCAGGTTTGCGCGCCAGAACAGGCACATAGTGCCAGGGGTCATAGACCGTCTGACCCCGACCAAAGGCACGCGGATGTTCCGCGACCACCACGCCGTCCTGCCGGATGACGATCCGATCCGCATAGGCATGCACATCGACAGGCCGCCCGACCGCCGTGGCCAGCACGGAATACTTGTTGTTGTCGAACCGGACCGTGCATGTCTTCGACACGGAAGCGGGCACGCTGTGGAAGCCGTCGAAGGGGCCGACATAGGGCACCAGCTGCGGCCGCTCGGCTTCGAACATCTCCCAGATCGTCCGGTCGGTCTGTTCGGGATGGCGGTGCGCCTTGGCATAGGCCACGCATTTGTCCATCAGCCAGGCGTTCAGCTCTTCCAGGCTTTTGACCCGCAGCCGGGGCGTGAAGAACCGCTCGCGCACCAGCCCGACCTGGTTCTCGACCTGGCCCTTCTCCCAGCCAGAGGCGGGCGTGCAAGCGACAGGTTGGACCAGATAGTGGCTGCACATCTGCAGGAAGCGGCGGTTGTAATGCCGCTCCTTGCCGGTGAACACCGCCTCCACCGCGGTCTTCATGTTGTCGTAGATGCCCCGGGTGCAGGTGCCCTTGAAGAAGGCAAAGGCCCGGTCATGGGCATCGAACACCATCTCCCCTCGCCATTGTCCTCGGACCAATGGCGGACAATGGCTCGATCTCGCGCATGTAGGCCCGCACGAACATCATCCAGCTGTGGCACAGCCGGACATGGGCCACCTTCACGGTGACCGTCACGCCCGAGATCAGCACAACCTCGTGGCTCCAGTCGAATTGATAGGCCTCGCCCGGCGCATAATAGAGCGGCACATAGGCCTCGGCCGTCGCAGCCCCCCGGTTCACCTGTGCCCACCGCGGCGGTCTTCGCACGGCGCCTGAAAACACGCTGGCCGCACTTCGGCAATGTCGCGCGCGTGGCGCTGGGGCGGCCCAGATCGACGTGCGACTGACCTTGGACCATCGGCTGGTGCTTGTGCACGACGCGCGGATTGATCGCACGACCTCTGGGGCCGGCCTGGTCGAGAGAATGTCGCTGGACAAGATCAAAGGCGTCGATTGCGGCGCCCGGTTCGGCCCCGAATGGGCGGGCGAGCGCGTGCCGACGCTGGAGGAGGCGATCTCGGTCGCGGTCGAGATCGGTCTGATCTTGCGGGTCGAACTAAAGACCTATGGCCGGGACGACGCCGTTCTTCGGGCGCTGGAGCGTGCCGTCCACGCAGCGGCCGACCCGTCCATTGTCTTGTGTTCGTTCGATCATATCCAGTTGGCCGCTTGCCGCAGGACCTTGCCAGACATCGCAACGATGGGGCTGGTCCAACTGCGCACCCCAGCCGTCGGCGCGATCATCCAGGCGGCCGATCTTCAGGGCATTTCCGTGAAAGATGAATGGTTTGACGAAGCCATGGCCGCCGCCGCCCATTCTGCCGGCGCTGCCGTTTCCTGCGCATTTCCACTGCCCCGCGACATTTCTGCCCCGGATGCCGAAGAGGTCCGCCGAACCGACACGATCCGCGCCTGGTGCAGGCAAGGCGCGACTGACATGCTGACGACCGATGACGTTCTCGGCATGTCCGAGCTGCTTTGGGGCAAAGGTGGTGCAGACCCGGCACCACCCTTGACTTGAGTCCAGACTTTCCATGCAAGCGCGGTCATTGGTCTGCCTCCAACCGGGTCGCCTGCGCCTCGTTGCACAGGAACGGGCCACATCGCGGACAAGGCCCCGCAGAATCATCGCTTTGCGCCTTAAAATCGATTCTGCTCTCGCCAATCCGGCACGATCTGCGGTAGCATACGTGCAGGAGGTTTGCGATGACCGAAGCCCGTTCCCTGACCTCGCGCGCGCATGCCAGCATCCGCGCCATGGTGTTGTCCGGCGAATTGCCTCCCGGCGCACGCATCCAGATCGACATGATCTGCATGAAGCTTGACATGGGTGCCAGTCCGGTGCGCGAGGCGTTGAGCATCCTGTCGTCCGAGCAGCTCGTCGTGCGGCACGAACAGCGCGGCTTTCGTGCCGCCGATGTCAGCGCCGAGAATTTTGCGGTGCTGCTGGAAACGCGGTGCAGGATCGAGGGTCTGGCCTTGCGCGATGCCATCGCCAGCGGCGATGCCGCCTGGGAAGAGCGGATCGTCATGCTGCGCCACCGGTTGGGCACCTTGGATCGCAGCATAATGCCCGAAGCCTGGGAAAACGCGCATCGTGACTTTCACGCGGCGCTGATCGCCGCCTGCCCGTCGCGCTATTTGCTGGTGTTTTGCGGCCAGCTTTACGATCTGGCGGTGCGCTATCGCAACATCGCGCGCTTTGCTCCCCTTCCGGCGCGGCGGATCGAAGCGGAACATGCCGAGATCGCCGAGGCCGCACTTGCGCGGGACGCTGATCGTGCGGTGGTGCTGATCAATGCCCATTACCGCACGACCGGTGCGTTCCTGTTCCGGCAATTGGCCGAGGCCGAAGCCGCGATGCCCGCCGTCGGCTGACCGGCGGCGGCGCCGTTTCAGGGGCAGCGCCGCGCTCCGGGTTAGGCCGGGGGCAGCACGAAATCGAAGTCCACCAGGCTGAACCCCTTGGCCAGCCGTTCGGCGGCGACGAGGTCCGGGTCCAGTTCGGCGGGGGTGCCGGGGCGATAGACCATCACCAGATCGCTGCGCACCCCAAAGACGGCGTCGCGGTCAAGATAGGGATCGTCACTCGGGAACACCTCGGTCACCAGCGGGCGATGGCCCTGGGCCTGGATGATGAAATGCAAATGCGAGGGGCGCCAGGCCTGCCGACCGGTGGCATTCAGCAGATCGCCCACCGGCCCATCGGTGGGCACCTTATAGGGGGCCGGCCTGATGGTGGACACGCAATAGCGCCCGTCGGGTCCGGTCGTCATGGCCATGCGCAGGTTGTATTCTGCCTGTTCCGCATCCTGTCCCGAATAAAGGCCGTTCTCGGCGGTCTGCCACATCTCGATCCGCGCGCCAGCGATCGGGTCGCCCGCCATGCTGCGCACCTGCCCCTGGATGACCACCGGCACGCCCGGGTTGCTGCCGATCAGGTCACCGCCCACCGGGACCTCTGGGGCACCCAACACATGGAACGGCCCCAGCACCGAGGAACTGGTGCAGCCCTGTGGCGAATTTATCATGTCCACCAGCGAGCTGAGCCCGAGCACGTCGGAAAACAGCACGAACTCGTTGCGGTCCGGGCCCGAGATTTCGCCGGCGCGGGTCAGAAGCTCTAGCCCCTTGCGCCATTCCGCATGGGTCAGCCCCACCTCGTTGGCGAAGGCATGCAGGTGCCGCACCAGAGAGGTCAGCACTTGTTGCACGCGAGGGGCAGTTTCGGGGCCCGAAAGCGCCAGAAGTGTTTCGGTCAGGGTGTCGGGGGTCACGTTGCGCATGGGCGGCTCGCGGTTGGCGGGGGTCAGGGCAGAAGGGCGGTTGACAGGAACGGAAACCCGATCAGGATCAGCAGCACCGCCAGCATCACCGCGGCAAAGGGCAAAGCCCCCATGAACACGTCGTTCAGCGAAACCTCGGGGTTGTTGATCGTGCTTTTGATCACAAAGCATGAGATTCCAAGCGGCGGCGTCAAAAGCCCGATCTCGGCGCCGATCACCACGATGATGCCGAACCAGACCAGATCGACACCCAGTGCCTCCATGACCGGCAGAAACAGCGGCACGACGATCAGGATGATCGATGCGGTATCAAGGATGGTGCCAAGAAAAAGCAGCAGCACGACCAGGACGATCATCACCCCGGCAAAGCCCATCTGTTGCGTCGCAAGAAAGTCACCCAGCGCGTTCGGCACCCCGGCGATCCCCAGCATGCGGCTGTAGATCGAGGCGGCGGTGATCAGAAACAGGATTGCCGCGGTGATGTGCCCGGTTTCCAGCAGCGCGTGCCAGAACCCGGCCAGATCCATCCGCCGTCGCGCAATTGCCAGGACCAGCGCCAGTGCCGCCCCGGCGGCCCCGGCCTCGACCGGGGTCAGCCAGCCGGTGTACATCCCGCCCAGCACCGCCAGCACCAGCCCGGCCAGCGGTGCCACCAGCGCCGCCATCTCGCGCCCGCCCAAGAGCGGTCGGTCGACGTCATGACGCGCGACACCGCCATTGACCACAAAGCCCGGCGTCACCCGCGCCATGACCAGGATCGCGGCAATGTAGGCTGCCGTCAGCAGAAGGCCCGGCAGGATGCCTGCGATGAACATGTGGCCGACCGACTGTTCGGCGACGATGGCATAGATGATCAGCATCGCCGAGGGGGGGATGATCATGCCCAGCACCGAAGACCCGGCCACCACCCCGACCGCAAACCGCTTGTTGTAATTCAGCTTCAGCATCTCGGGCACCGCGACCTTGGTAAAGACCGAAGCCGAGGCGATCGAACTTCCCGTCACCGCGGCGAACAGCGCATTCGCCCCCACGGTGGCCATGCCGACCCCGCCCGTGACGCGGCGGAACAGGCTGTCCATCACCTTGTAAACATCCTCGCCCAGGCCTGCACGCGACACGATCAACCCCATGAAGGTAAAAAGCGGGATGGTCGCGAACGAGTATTCCTTGACGCTGTCACCCACCGCGACCTTCAGCAGCGACAGCGCAAGCTCGAAGTCGTCCCGCAAGATCCAGATCGTGACAAAGGACACCAGGCCCAACGCAATCGGGATGTAGACCCCAAGATAGATCATCGTGACCATCGCCACGACCGAAACAAGGCCGATCTCAAGCGGGCTCATGCGGCTTGTTCCTCATGGAGCGGCCGATCAGGATGCTGCCGACCGCCGATCACCTGGGTCAGAAACAGCAGGCTGGCCAAGAGGCTGGACAAGAGGATGACCAGATGGATGGGCCAGTAAGGCGCGACGAACATCCCCGGTGTGCCCATGAAGGCGCCCGAGGCCCAAGAGCGCAGGAACTCGGGCCAGATCGCCCAGGCGATCAAGGCCATGAACACCATCGCGGCGGCGTCGATCACCCGGGCCAGCAGCCGTGCAAGCGTCGAATTCCGCGCGGCCAGCATGGCAAGAAAACCGTCCGAGCAGGTCAGCCGGTTGGTGCGCACCACATCGGGCAGCTGCAGAAAGACGATCATCACCATCAGGAATTGCACCAGCTCGAACGTGCCCGCGAACGGCGCGTGGAACAGGTTTCGCATCACGACATCAGCACAGATCGTCGCCACCAGCGCCAGAACCATCAAGGTGCCGGTGGCATTCGCAAGTTTGGCCAGCGCCGAAAGCCCCCGTGCCACAAGGGACGTAGCCTGCGAAAGCGGGGGTGTTGCGGGGCTGGCCATGCGCGTTCAGGCCTCGTCTGCCCAGTTGCGCGCCGGCGTCTCTCCGGCGGCGATCAGCTTGGCCACATAGGCCTTTAGCATGGCCGTGCCGTTCTTGCCCGCCGCGTCCAGCTCGGCGGCCCATTCCTTGGCGATGTTCGGCATCGTCTTGGCCCAGGTGTCGCGCTCTTCGGCCGACAGATCCGTGATCGTGCCCCCGGCCGCAACATAGGCCGCCTCGGAGTCCTTTGCCACCGACATGGCGACCTCTGCCACCCTGTCGCGGTAGGCGACAGCGGTCTCGCGCAGGATCGCCTGCACCTCCGGGGTCAACGTGGCCCAGAAATCGGCGTTGACGGTCAGCGTCTTGCTGTTCACCGACCCAAGGTTGGCGCGCAGCATGAAGGGGGCGACCTCGGCGATGGCAAAGGTGTTCGCTGCCTCGGGCCACAGCATCGCGGCATCGACCACGCCGGTCTGCACCATGTTGTAGAAATCCGTCAGCCCGCCGCGCACGCCCACCGCGCCGTCCAGCCCTTCAAGGTAGCGCAGGTTATAGCCCGCCCCAGCTACCTTGAGCCCGGCCAGATCGCCAAGCCCGGCCATCGCGGTCTTGCCAAACAGCTGATAGCTGTCAAGCACGACGGCCGTGGCCAGGTAGATCTGGTTCTCGGCGGCAAATTCGGCGGCCATGTCGGGGAACTCGGCGGCAATCTCGTCCACGGCGCGGGCCACGATCCGCGCATCCGAAGAGATGAAGGGCGTCACCGCCGCAATCGCCTGGCTGGGCAGTTCCGAGGCGTGAAAGATCGTCGTCACCACGCCCATGTCGCCAAGACCCAGCCGGATGCCTTCCAGCACGCCGCGCGGGTTGACGACGGCGCTGCCATAGCTTTCCTGAAAGGTCATCTGCTCAAGCCCGGCGGCGGCCAGGCGGCTGTTGACCTCGGGCAGGAAGAAATTGCTCATCTCCTGCAGCCACATGGAGCGTTCGGGATAGCCGTCGATCACGGTCACTGTCCGGCCCTGCGCCCGTGCGGGCAGCGCCGACAGGCCAAGGGCCGAGACGCCGGTGGCAAGAAAGCTGCGTCTGTTGAATGCGGTCTTCATGGGATTCTCCTCCTGGTTGGGGTTGCTGCATGCCGGTCGTGGCGCCGGCTTTGCGTTAGGGTTTGGCCGCAGTGACGGCCGGTCAGACGAACTGGCAGGCCTCCTCGAAGGGCAGCCGCGGCAGTTTGCCAAACAGCGCCGTCTCGTCGCCGTAGCCGAGATTGAGCAGAAAGTTCGAGCGCAGCTGCGTACCGGCAAAGAAGGCCGCGTCCACCGCCGCATTGTCGAACCCCGAGATCGGCCCGCAATCAAGCCCGATGGCCCGCGCGGCGATCATCATATAGGCCCCCTGCAGCGTGGCGTTGCGCGCCGCAGTTTCATCGATGTACTTGGCCTTGCCCTGGAACAGTGGCTTGCGATCTTCGTGCGGGAACAGGAAATCCAGCCGGTGCCAAAACGCCAGGTCGTCGGCGATGATCACGGTTACGGGCGCGCTCAGCACCTTGTCCACGTTCTTGGGCTTCAGCGACGGTCGCAGCCGCGCCTTGCCCTCGGGCGTGCGCACGAAGATGAACCGGGCTGGCGAGCAGTTCATGCTCGTCGCCCCCTGGCGGGTGATATCATAGATCTGGCGCAACTGCGCATCGGTGACCGGGCGGTCCTGCCAGGCATAGTGTGAGCGCGCCTTGCCAAGAATCAGATCGATCCCTGCCGCACCAAGCGCGGGCAGATGCGCGCGCATCGCGCGGACCTCGGCCTGGGCTTGCGCCCGCGGATCGGACAATTGCGCGTCAGGCACCCGGGCGGAGGGGGTTTGCGGGGCGGGCATCGTCATTGCGCCGCCATCCCGCTCACTTGCGCCTCAGCGACGATCTCGTTGCGGCAGATGCCGATCCCCTCGATCTCGACCTCGACGACATCGCCCGGCCGCATCCAGACCTGCGGCGTGCGCGCATGACCGACGCCGGGCGGCGTGCCAAAGGCGATCAGGTCGCCCGGCTCCAGCGTCATGATCTCTGACACGATGGCGATGGTGCGTGCCACGGGAAAGATCATGTCGGCGGTGTTGCTGTCTTGCAGGACGCGCCCGTTCAGCCGTGTTGCGATGCGCAGCCCATGCGCGCCCTTCGGCACCTCGTCGGTGGTCACCACCACGGGACCGATGGCCCCGGTCGCGTCAAAGTTCTTGCCCGCCGTCCATTGGTGGGTCTTGCGCTGATAGTCGCGCACCGATCCGTCATTGAACGTGGTATAGCCAAAGACATGGTCCAGCGCCTCTGCCTCTCCGATGTGGCGACCGCCCTTGCCGATCACCACCATCAGTTCCGCTTCATAGTCGAAGGTGGTCGAAACACCGGGCAGCACCATCGGCGCATCTGATGCCATGATCGAGGTCGGCGCGCGCAGGAACATCGCCGGATAGTCCGGTACCGCATAGCCGCCCTCGCGGGCATGCTCGGCATAGTTCAGCCCCAAGCAGACGATCTTGCCCGGCCGCGCCACCGGCAGGGCCGGACGGACCTCTGCAACCGCACACGAGAGCGCATCTGCCGCAGGCACGGGCAGCGCATGGCCGGCAGCAACCGCAGCAATGACCGCTGTCAGGTCGCCTTCGCCCAGATGCACCGCTTGTCCGTCCCGCACCGCGAAATGCTGCACCGATTCCTGTCCGGGAAGTCTGCCTGCTAGCAATTTCATGACTCTACCCTTCCCTTCGCCCTCATCCACAACTTACCTTGTTGTTACAGGCGAAAACCGACTTGTCAAAAGAAAATCGATATTTTATGGCTATGATAAGAGCTGAGGGCCGCGTCCATGACCAAAGATAGTTCGCTGACGCGCATCCTGCGCAATGTCCTTGGGACGGCGGCGTTTCAGCGGCTTTGGGGCGATGGGCTGCAGACGGCGCAGGATGATCCCGTGGCGCTGGGGCGGCTTTTGCTGTCGACGCGGGGCGAGGTATCGGGGCAGGCCATCGCTGATCGCATGCTCTCGTTGATCGAGGCCACGGATGCGGACGGGTTCGCCCAATTTTGCCAGGCGCTGCGCGATGGTTTCGAGGTGGATGCAGAGAAGGTGATCGCTGCGGCCGTTGCGGCAAGATCGGGGTCGGCGGTGGCGCTGGAGGCGCTGCAAAGGGCCGCTGAGCCCCCGCGCCAGGAATTGTTCCGGCGGCTCAACGCAGCCCCGCACGGCACCGCACGGCTGGTCCGGTTCCGCGAGCGTCTGCTGACCGCCCAGCGTGCCGACACCAGCCTTGCGCCGCTGGACGCCGACCTGCGCCACCTGTTGCGCAGCTGGTTCAACCGCGGCTTCCTCGTGCCGACCCGGATCGACTGGCACACCCCGGCGGCGCTGTTGGAAAAGATCATCGCCCACGAAGCGGTGCACGCGATCGACACCTGGGACGACCTGCGGCGGCGCTTGGCCCCACCAGACCGGCGCTGCTTTGCGTTCTTTCACCCGGCGATGCCCGATGAACCCCTGATCTTTGTCGAGGTGGCGCTGACCCGTGGCCTTGCCACGTCGATCCAGGACGTGCTTGACAGCGCCCGCCCGGTGATCGCGCCCGACGAGGCCGACACGGCCATTTTCTATTCGATCTCGAACTGCCAGGCCGGGCTTGCCGGCATTTCGTTCGGGGCCTTCCTGATCAAGCAGGTTGCCGCCGATCTGCGGGCCGAGGTGCCGGGGCTGAAGGTCTTTGCCACCCTGTCGCCGGTACCCGGATTTGCCGCCTGGACGGCGGCACAAGGGTTGGAGGCCGATGCACTGCGCGCCGATCCAGACTTGCTGCAAGATGCCGCGTCCACCTATCTGCTCACCGCCAAAGACGCTGGCGGGCGGCCGCTTGACCCGGTCGCACGGTTTCACCTTGGCAATGGTGCCGAACTGCACCGCATCAACCCGGATGGCAATCTTTCACCCAAGGGCCTGGCGCAAAGCCACGGCGTCATGGTGAACTACCTTTACGACCTCGATCAGGTGGAAGCCCGGCACGAGGCCCATGCCGCCTCGGGCGAGATCGCCGCCAACCGCGCCGTGCGTGCGCGTCTCAGCCGAAAGGTACCCCCTCGCCCATGACCCGCAACGTGATCGCCAAAGCCCTGCTGACCGACCAGCTCGACAGCGCGGTCTTTCTGACGACGCCCGACGATGACCCGCCAATGACCTATGGCGACTTGCGCGACCGCGTTGCCTGCACAGCCGCCGCGCTGGTGGCGCGGGGCGTGGCACCGGGCGACCGCGTGGTGTGCCAGCTCGCCAAGGCGCCCGAGGGCTTGCTGCTTTATCTGGCGACGGTCTGGGCGGGTGCGGTGTTCGTGCCGCTCAACCCGGCCTATACCCCGGCCGAGGTGACCTATTTCCTGCAGGATGCCGATCCGGCGCTGGTGATCCTTGACGGCACCACCGCAGCGGCAGAGCCGGGGGCGCGGGCGCAGGGCCGACAGGTGGAAACGGCCCTGGCGCTTTGTGCCGCGCGGGTCGCGCTGACACCCGCGATGCCGCCCGTGCCGCGCGGTGACACCGACCTTGCCGCCATTCTATACACCTCGGGCACAACCGGACGGTCAAAGGGGGCGATGCTGACACATGGCAACCTGGTGTCGAACGCACAAGCGCTTTGCGCCGCCTGGGAGTATCAGCCCACCGACCGCCTGATCCATGCTCTGCCGATCTTTCACACCCATGGCCTCTTTGTGGCTGTCAACGTGACGCTGGCCGCCGGGGCACAGATGCTGTTCCTGCCCGGCTTCGATCTGGCCCGGATCGCGCAGGGCCTGCCCGGGGCCACGGTCCTGATGGGGGTGCCGACCTTCTACACCCGGATGATCGGCGACCCGCGCTTTGACCGAGCGGCCCTGGCCGGAATGCGGCTGATCGTGTCGGGTTCGGCCCCGCTCTTGGCCGAGACCCATGCCGCCTTTGCCGCCCAGACCGGGCATGCGATCCTGGAACGCTATGGCATGACCGAGACCAACATGATCGCCTCGAACCCCTATGCCGGAGAGCGCCGGGCCGGCAGTGTCGGGTTTCCCTTGCCCGGGGTCGCGGTGCGCCTGGCCCGGCAAGACGATCAGGGCATCGGCGGCATCGAAGTGCTGGGCCCGAACGTGACCCCAGGCTATTGGCGCGCCCCGGACAAGACCGCCGAGACCTTTTCCGCTGACGGCTGGTTCATCACCGGCGACCTGGGCCAGATCGATCCTGCGGGCTATCTGTCCATCGTCGGGCGGCAGAAGGACCTGGTGATCTCGGGCGGGTTCAACATCTATCCCAAAGAGATCGAGTCCGCGATCGATGCGCTGCCCTTTGTCCTGGAAAGCGCGGTCTATGGCGTGCCGCATCGCGATCTGGGCGAAGCTGTGGCCGCCGCCGTGGTCCTGCGCCCCGAGGCCACCGCCGATGCCGAGACGCTGCGTGAAGCACTCGGGCACAGCCTGGCGCGGTTCAAGATCCCCCGCCACCTGCGCTTTGTTGCAGAACTGCCCCGCAATGCGATGGGCAAGGTGCAAAAGAACGAACTTCGCAACCGCCATACAGGAGAGCCGTGATGACCTGGGACGAATACGGAACGATCTGCCGCGACCGTGGCGCGCTTGGGTTGCAGGTCTTTGCCTGTCTGACCACCCCGGCCAAGGCCGGCACGCCGCCGCCGGCACTGCTGGCCGAGCATCTGGCCTATCAGCGCGCACTTGAGGCACAGGGGGCGTTGTTTCTGGCTGGCCCCCTGTCGGATGCCACGGGCACGGCAATGTCGGGCGCGGGGCTGATCGTCTATGCCGCAAAGGATCTTGCCGCGGCTCAGGCGCTGGCCGCAGCCGACCCGATGCATCAAAGCGGGCAACGCGCGTTCACGCTGCAGGCCTGGCGGCTGAACGAAGGCGCACCGCTGCCCGGCCTGCAACTGTCAAGCCGCAGCTTTGACCGGCTGGCCTGAGCGGCTGATCTGACCGGCCGGCGCGCCATTCTGGAAAAACGGGCTTGCAGCCGGCCAGGGTGGACCTGTCCCGCGCAAACCGAGCTTTGCGCGTGCCACCCCTCCAACGATGATCCGGCGACGTTCCGATACCCAACCCCGATCCTGAATGCCCCCACCCGATAGGGTCGTCCTTCAGTTACCCCCCGGACTTCGGAGCGCGATCGCGCATCCTAAGCGGCATCCCGACCGCCGAAATGCCTTGGCCGCCGGGTGCCTTCCAACATGCAAACCGTAGGGGCCATGTGCTGTGCAGCGACGCGACGGGGAAACGCCGAGCACTCCGGCAGGAAGAGACGTCTCTGCGACGTCAAAACCGGCATAAACCCCGAACACACCGCTTTTTTATCGTCCGGAACGGAAAAAATAAAAACATCAAGTGACTGACCTGAGAGATAGGTAACAGAACGTACCGGACACATAGGTAACACTTTTGGCTTTTTGCTGGAGGTGTGGATGCCGTGGAGAGAGAGTTCGGCTATGGAGGAACGTCTGCGCTTTGTTGCCCGCCTGCTTGAAGGTGAGAGCATGAGTATGGGAACGCCTGAAAAACCTGCGCGCCTGGGCTTGATCTGGTAGGATTTCGAGGAGCCGTCTGAACCGCGCCGGGTTTGCCGGAGGCTCCAACTTCTGAGTAGGATGGAGCATCATGAACAAGACAACGAACAAGTTTTCCCCCGAAGTGCGTGAACGCGCGGTGCGACTGGTCTTGGACAATCAA
>Ga0247832_1000118_pt1 | contig 150785 bp, 144 predicted proteins | sample LaCruzMarch2015__10_FD_192407 | JGI IMG/M metagenome (GOLD analysis project Ga0247832, IMG submission 192407) | Freshwater microbial communities from meromictic Lake La Cruz, Castile-La Mancha, Spain - LaCruzMarch2015_4m | ecosystem: Environmental > Aquatic > Freshwater > Lake | place: Spain... | reverse complement strand
CGCAACGCGGTGTGCGGGTTGACCGTCTTGTGCACCTCGGTGAACGCATTGAAGAGCGACCAAGCCGTCCGAGGAAGGAAGGCCTCGTGCTCCGGCTTGCGCCAGTGCTCCAGCACATCGGGGATTTGCGCCGGCGTGATGGCGGCGGCATCCACGGCACGGATCACCATGTCGTGGGCGCGAGGATCGTCGATGTCCGTGCTCTTGTATCGGGCCACGCGCTGATCGAGCCCGAGGAATCTCTCGCCGAGTTGTCCGACCGCCCGGGCCGTCAAATGCCGCAGATCGCGCTCGGCATAGCGGGTGTGTTTGCGGCTGATGCGAACCTCACCGCTGAAGGCCAGGTTATCGCAAACGAAGACTCTCGTTCCGGCTACAAGCCCGGCCGGATATTTCTGATCGTGGCTGTTGCGCAGCCCGACGACCCAGCCAAAGTCGCGGTTGGTGCGACCGATGACAGTCACGGAGAGCACGCCGAAATAGCGGGCACCGCCGTGGCTGAGCGCGTGGGTTTCGTTGGTGATCTGGAACCCGCAGCCGCGAAGCTGCGTCTCCACCTCGTCGAGGATCGTGCCGTGGCTCATGGGATACCACGTGCGCGTTCCGTGTGGGGTCGGCACACCGAGGAGTTCTCCCCGGCTGACGACTTCGCCCCCGCAGTGCAGCAGAAGTCCGCGCACCGGAGGCTTGGGTTGTTCGATGATGTTCATTGGTTGGAATGACAAAGGCCGGGAGCATCGCTGCCCCCGACCCGTGCTTTGTTGTCGGTCAGATCCGCACGCTCTGGAGGGAGCGCAGGGTCTGGCGGACTTGGTGGATCTCCTTCTCACCGGCTTTCTGGTCCCGGACCGACTGCTTGAGCAGGGTCGCGAGTTCGGTCAGGCCGGTGACGGCTTCGCGGAGGGCAGCCTTGGACGCCTCGAGTTTTTCGAGGGCGGTTTCAATGGCCGGTTTCTCCGGAACCGTGGTGGAGCGATTGGCTCCGTTGAGGCGGGGCGCAGTGGCCCCATTGGTGGGATGGCCGTTTGTGGCGATCATGGGTTTCCTTTCGGGTTGTGGCTCGGGTGGAGCCGTTGGTGTTGGTGACTTCTCCGATTCATCGACCGGAACGGTGTCTGCCAGCCTCAGCGGCATGACGACCATCTGCCGTCCCTCGCACGTGAAGTGGAGGGGGGAGATGGCATCGATCAAGCCGATGCGGGTGAGCCCATAGTCGAAGGCCTTGGCCAGGTAATCCCGGTTCAGGCTGATCTTCAGGTCCGGGCCTTTGCTTCTCGCCCCAGCCAGCAAGAGGGCGCTACCGCCCATGGTGTCCTTGACGGAGACGGTGCCGTTCTCGGTGACGAGGGTGACCGGCTTGTCGTGCGAGTCTCGACCGGGGAGACCGCTGAGGATTTTGCCGAACTCGTGCTCTTCGGGCAGGGCAACTGTGGTGCGGTGGTTTCCGCTTTTTGGGACGACCTGTCGCCAGTTGGGATAGTTGCCCTCGAGGGTCTTCATCGTGAGCGTCCAATCCCCGGCGACGATGCGCACTAATGTGCAGCTTTCCTTCTTCTCGCCCGCCAAAGCCCACGGAAGATCCGCAAGCCCACGCCAAAGCAGCAGCTTGTGCCGGGACAGGGTGACCGAGTCCTTGAGCGGCAACTCGAAGCTGTTCGCGCTGAGCAAATGCCGACCGTCGGTGCCGACGAGGTAGTGACTACCCGGTTCACTGACATCCAACTGCACGCCATTGAGGATGTAGCGGGTGGCATCCGTGGAGGAGCAACCCATGGCCTCGGTGAACCGGCGGGCGAAGGATTCCGGCAGAGGCTCGGCGCGGGTGTTCAGCGTCGGCACTTCCGGGAACTCCTTCACATCCGGGCTCGTCACGCTTTCACTGACCCGGCCGCTACCCAAGTCACAGGCGATTTTATCGGGCTCCAAGTAGAGGAGAGCACCGGGTTGGAGTCTGCGGGTGAGGGATTGCAGGCGATCCAGCGGGAGCAGGAAGCTTTCTGCGGAATCGCTTTTGGCTTCGGGCAACTCGACCTGGGCAAACATGTCCAGATCCGTGCCCGTGAGACTGACTTTCTCCGGGGTGGCATCGACCCGAACGCAACGAAGGCATTCGAGGCGGGCTTTGCTGGAGGCAACTTTGGCGAGGCCCGCCAGTGCGGGTTTCAGCTCGCCGACTGAGAGACTGATCATAACTTTGGTGTGTCCTTTCTGAATGAAAATGGCCGGGGACATTGCTGCCCCCGGCCGGGTTGTTGGGTTACTCCACGTCGAACGGATGTTCCTCCATCACCTCGCGCAGCAGCTTGAATTCCGCCGCGTCAGTTGATTCGGGATCAGGGTCGTCGAGACGAAGCTCGAAGATTTCGACTTGGAGTGTTTTGGGCAGCAGCAGCGTGACCTTGCCGTTTTGGGCGTCGGTGCAGACGTAGATGGCCTCGGTGTTGAGTTCCAAGGGCATCGTTCAATACCCCCGGATGCGCAGGGTGCCGATGCATTGGCCCGCCGCGTCGTAGCCTTGGAACTCGCAGAAGTCCGGCCCCGGGTCGTTGAACTCCGAGACCATGACTTGCAGGGTTTCCAGCTTTTCGGTGATCGGGCGGCCGAAGCCCGGACCGAACGGCGGGAGCATTTCGGCGGACTGGCGGGCTTTTTCGCCGACGAGCCTTTCCATGATTCTCACTGGCGTGGGCTCCGGTTGAGGCACACCCACGCGGCGATGAGCAGCGCGGCGATCACGGCGGCAGCCACCAGCACGGAGGGCATGGCGGCAAGGAAGACCATGGCGGCGAGGATCAGCAGAAACAGGCCGACCACCGGCACCAGCCCGGTGAGGAAGCGGATCAGTTCATTCATCGCCGCCTCCTTTCCTCCAGAACAAGGCCAGAACGGCCGCTGCAACCACGATGCCCAAGCCGATCATGCCGAGTCCGGCACCCACCGGCCCCATGTCGGGTGCCGAGGAATTGTCACAACCGGCCAGCCCGAGGCACAGGATCATGGTCGCGGCGACTTTCAAGGCGCCCGACACGGATTCCTGTGCTTTGTATTTGAGCTGGTCGAGGGTGCAGTCCTCCGGGGACAGGTCATTGCGTAGGCCAAGGCAAACGGGCTGGTAGAGCGCGTTGCTGCCGGGCATCGCGTAGAGGTAGCGGACCTCGATGATGCTGCCCGTGGTTGGAATCGGCTGGTCAGCCGGAATGGCCACGTTGCCCGCTTCGACGAACTCATCGCCATCGTAGAGCCCGAGCGAGACGCTCCGGCGCGACGGATGAGCAGCGGTGACCAGCGCCGAGGCTGTCTGGACGAACTTGTGCTTGAACTGGCTGCCTCCGCTGGCCGGTCGGCCCGGCGCGTAGGGCTCATCCAGCTTCTTGAAGACGATCCCCTCGGCACCGTCCTCCTTGAGCCTTCCCAACAGGGCGCTCTTGGCGACAGCCCCGAAGCGGGTCTCAACAAAGCGGATCTGGCGCTGCTGAGCCCCGGCAATGAGGTTGAGCAGGTCAGCGAGGCGCAGGCGGTAGGGAACCGTGCGCAGGTCCTTGCCGTCCAGTTCCAGAAAGTCGAAGGCATGGAGCACATCGCCCACAGCCTCCCCATCGATGAGGAAGTCGGACTCGAAGACGAGTGCCGCCTCGTGGATGGGCAGGGGCACGCCGCAGACAAGCCCACGGCGGTTGATGCCGGTGATGAGCTCCCCCTGCTTGCGCAGGAGCATGCGGCGCCCGTCATGCTTGGGCTGGGCGCACCAGGCGTCAGCCATGATGAACGGCTGGGGGTTTTCCGCAGGGTTCAATAGCTGCGGAGTGATCCCGGTGTTCTTCTCGGCCGTTTCGGTTGCGGTGTAGGGTGTGCCGTCCTCGCCGGGCGTATAGCCCTTGGCGGTCTTCGATTTGATGAGTTGTTTGTAGATGTCCTCCGCTTCCTGGCGGGAAACGGGATACGGTGTCTTGGTTCCGGTGGTCAGGGTCGAGCCTCTCCGCCCGTAGGCGAAGCGCACAACCCAGCCACCGTCCTGTGCGGCGAGTTCGGCCCGGTAAACTTTGTCCGAGCCGCCCTGGCGGTAGTAGAGCGTAGTGGATTGCATGTGTGTGTTGTTGGTTGCGGGACGCAGGAAGGGGCGATGAAAGGATTGCTCCCTTCACCGCCCCTGTGTTTCGGCGTCCCAGATTGGTTAACGGATGGTTTTACCCGAGGAGGGCAGTCGGTGGATGTGCTCGCGGATGAAGGAGCGCAGGAGGCCTTCGCAGCGGTCGAGGAACTCGTCGCCCACCCGGGTGAACCGGTGGTGACGTTCTCCGGCGATCTTCAAGGCGAAGACCTTGACGGCCCGTTTGTTGGTGAGGCTCTTCACGCGCCGCCGCCTTTCCACAACGTGCACTCGGCGAAGAATTCGCAGGAGGCACAGTGCAGACCGGGCGACGGGACGTAGTCCTCGCGCTCGACCCCATCCACGTAGGATTCGACCAGGCGCAGGAACTTGGTTTCCCGCTCCTCGGTCAAGGCTCCCACGTCGGTCACGACCAGCTTGGGCTGCTTGGTCTTAATGAGGTGGTGCAGTTCGAACCCAGAGGCCTCATCGCCCGTGGCCTCGCGGTAAAGCAGGCCGTAGGCGGTGAGCTGGGTTTCGTTGCGGTGGATCGCTTGGGCAGGCTGCGGTGTCGCGGCGCTGGTCTTGAAATCAACAATCCTGCCGCCGGGGCGGACCAGATCGATGATCCCGACAAGGCGCGGCAATCCGGGTAGATCGGCTTCAACACTGACTTCCACGGCTTCGGGTTTCTCCCCGGCCGGGATGGGTGTGTCGCGCAGATACATGTCCACGAGATCCCACGCCTTGCCCTGCTGCTTGTCCTCCTCGTCTTGCTCCCACTCAACCGGCTCCTCCTGCTGGCTCAGAATCCAGTCGGTGAGGAAGGCGGGCCTGAGGGTTTCCGCATCGTGCGGCTGCCCCAGCCAGCGGGCCTTGCTCCAACGCTTGAGGGCGTTGTGCACGGCTCGACCGACAAAGAGCGGCCCGGTGCTCGGCTTGGTCAGCTTCAGCACGTAGCGGAAGTAGAACTTCAGCCGACATGTGAGGAAGCAGTTGAGGCGGCTGGCGGAGACCCTCGACAAGATGTCGCTGGTTTCAACCGGGGGCGCCTGAGCCCTGTCGAGGACGGCGATCAACGCGCACCCCCGTTCGCGTAGACGCGACCGTTGCTTTTCGGGCGTGTGCTGCGTTTGCCGCCGTGCTCTTCGATGAGGTGATCGATCAAGCCGGAGGCTTGCAGCTTGTTGAGCTGACGGACACCGACGCCAAACATTTCGAGGCTGAGGTCTTCGACCTTCGCCTTGTCGAGGTTGTGCTCGGCCGTGAGCTTGAGGATCAACTCCTTCTGCTTGTCGGAGCAGCGCCAGCCGTCACCGTTGCTGCCGTTGGTGTGGCGACCGTTGGTTGTGCGGCCGTTGGTGGCCTTGGGTTCGCTGTGCCCGTTGTTGCCGTAGTCGGCATCGGGGACGAACCCGGTGGTGAGGATTTGCTCGTCCACGCTTTGCTGGAGCGTGTCGTAGAGGCGGGCGCTTTCGCCGGCCACGTCATCCACGTTGGTGATCTCGGTCTCGACGGAGACGGAGAACTGATGGCTCGAATAGCCGGGCAGGCCCAGACGCTTCGAGTAGTTGGCAATGAGTTTGAGTGCCATGGTGTGTGTTGTCCTTTCGGTGGTTGGCCCCGGAAACGCCGAAAGGCCCGGACGGTTGGTCCGAGCCTTGTCGTGGCGATACTGGGGCGGGTTGTTCAGGCCGCGGCGCGGGCCGCGTCTGTTTCGTAGGTGACCGGCGTCCGGCGCACGGTGATCTGATTCAAGGCGTTTTCCACCAGACGGTCGTTGAGGACCGTCATGGGCACGCGCAGTTCACGCGCCGTGTGGTAGAGCCTTGTGACCAGATCGCGGCGCAAGGCCGGGGAGTAGTAGCCTTTGCGGGGCATGGATTCCTTCCGGTTCGGGGTTGTGAAAAAAGCACCGCCGGGACCAGCCGTCACGACGGCGGAGCGAGCGCAGGCCCGTTCAAATGTATATAACGCGGAACCGGGGGCTGTTGCAGGGGGGCTGAGAAGGCCCGGTTTTCCTGACAATTCCTGACAAACTACACCCAACTAGGCACAACTATTCAAAACTCTGTTTGAAATCCTGATCACCCGCGAAGCCTCTATTCATCAGGGTTTTAAGGGTGTTTTTCCCGAAAAAGAAAAACAGCGGGCAGCGGGAATCGAACCCGCATAGCCAGCTTGGAAGGCTGGAGTTTTACCACTAAACTATGCCCGCGGACTAATGACAGATTCTCCGCGCAGGCTTGCGCGTCAAGGCGGTTTTGCGGCACAAGTCCGGGAGTCGCCCGAATTTTTATGAACGCGAGCAATACCACGACGGAAAAAACGGCGCTTTGGGCCTATGTTCTGCCCTTCGCCGTCTTCATGGCCGGGCTGGCCCTTGTCTCCGCCGTGCAGTCATTCGCGCCGAAGGAAGGTGGACCGCTTGGGCTCGCGGATCCGAAATATTGGGTCTATCCGCTGCAGGCGATTCTCTGCGGTGCCGTGCTCGTTTGGTTTTGGCGCTGCTACGAGTGGGGCGCAAAGTCGCATGCGCTGATCGGTCTCGTGGTTGGCTTGGTCGTTCTCGCCCTCTGGATCTCGCCGCAGTGGCTCTTCGGGGCGGCGCCGCGAACCGAGGGATTCAACCCGAACACCTTCGCCGATTCCCCCGCCCTGTGGTGGTCGACCGTCATTCTGCGTTTTCTGCGGCTGGTCATCGTGGTCCCACTGCTGGAGGAGATTTTTTGGCGCGGGTTTTTGCTCCGCTACCTGATCAAGGAGGACTTCACCAAGGTCTCGTTCGGGACGTTCTCGTGGTTTTCGTTCGGGGTCGTCACGGTGATGTTCGGCCTGGCCCACTTTGGCCCGGACTTCATCCCGGCGCTGCTCACCTGCGTCATTTACAACGCCGTGGCGGTGAAAACCCGCAGCCTCACCTGCTGCGTGATCGCGCATGCCGTGACCAATCTCGGCCTGGGTATCTACATCATGCAGACGGGCCAGTGGGGATTCTGGTAGCCCGCCGCGAGGCGGCGGGAGTTGGCAGTATTCAGTTTACAGTTTTCAGCCTCTGCCCAACCCTTGAGTTCCTTGAAAGCCGGCATAGCCCAGATCAACACGACGGTCGGAGACTTCGCGGGGAACACCGACCGGATTCTCCATGCCTACCGTGAGTTGGTCCGGGCGGGCGCCGATTTTGTCGTCACGCCGGAGTTGGCGGTTTGCGGGTATCCGCCGATGGATCTCGTCTTCCGCTCGGGCTTCATTGCCGCGGCCGAGCGGCATGTGCAGGCGCTGGCGATTGATGCCGGATCCGTCCCGCTGATCGTCGGCACGGTCGAGCCGAACGCCGGTCGGCACGGGCGCCTGTGTCACAACAGCGCGGTGGTGCTGCAGAACGGACGGCGCATGGCCACCGTGCACAAATCCCTCCTGCCGACCTACGACGTTTTCGATGAGGGGCGGTATTTCGAACCGGGCGCCCAGGCCGGGGTGGTCTCCATCGCGGGACAGCGCGTCGGTCTGACCATCTGCGAGGATCTTTGGACGCCGGAGTTTCTGCCGCGTGACTATTACGGACGCAGCCCGGTGGACGAATTGGATCAGGAAAGAATCGACCTGCTGATCAACCTGAGCGCCTCGCCCTTCGAGTCGGGCAAGCCGGCCAAGCGGCGGACCATGCTTGCCGCGATCGCCCGGCGGCTGCGCGTGCCGCTGGTTTACGTCAATCTCGTGGGCGGCAACGACCAATTAGTTTTCGACGGACACTCCCTCGTCTTCTCCTCCGACGGGAGCCTCGCTGCGGCCCTCCCGGGATTTGGCGAGTGCAACGCGGTGGTGCCGCTTCCGCCCCCGGAGCCGCTCGAGCCGCCGATGCGTTCGGACGTGGCCGACATCCATGATGCGCTGGTCCTCGGCCTGCACGACTACCTGGGGAAGTGCGGCTTCCGCCAGGTCGTCATCGGTCTGAGCGGCGGCATCGATTCGGCCGTGACCGCCGCGCTGGCCGTCGAAGCCCTCGGCGCGGAGAACGTTCTCGGCGTGACCATGCCGGGTCCGTATTCGTCGCACGGCAGTGTGGATGATTCGCTCGCTCTCGCCGCGAACCTCGGCATCAGCTGCCACAACGTGCCGATCGGCGGCAGTTTTGCCGCGATGCAGGAACAACTGGCGAATGTGTTCGCCGGGGCGGCGCCCGATGTGACCGAGGAGAATCTCCAGGCGCGGCTGCGGGGCATGACGCTCATGGCGCTCTCGAACAAATTCAACCGCATGGTCATTTCGACCGGCAACAAGAGCGAGTTGGCCGTCGGGTATTGCACGATCTACGGCGACATGGCCGGCGGCATGGCGCTGATTTCCGACGTGCCGAAAACGGTGGTCTATCAACTGGCGGAATACATCAACCGTGGCCGCGAAATCATTCCGTGGCCCACGATCGAGAAGCCACCCAGCGCGGAACTCCGTCCGAACCAGAAAGACCAGGACACCTTGCCACCCTACGATGTGCTCGATGAAATCCTGCGACTTTACGTCGAGGTGCAACTGACCACGGTCGAGATCGCCGCGCAGGGCTTTGACCCGCACACGGTCGGCTGGGTTGCAGGCAAGGTGGACACGAACGAATACAAGCGCCAGCAGGCTGCCCCGGGGATCAAGGTGACCTCGCGGGCCTTCGGCATCGGGCGCCGCGTGCCGATCGCGCAGAAATTCCGGGCGTGAAAAATCCTCCCAGCCACTTGTAGCGGCGGTCTATGACCGCCGGAGCAAATCTTTTCAAGCACCGGCGGTCATAGACCGCCGCTACAATTTCCTCGCCCGCCACCAGCCCCGAATCTACCAACAATCCCGATGGATCCCGTAACCGCGCTTGTCATCGCCCTCGGCGCTTTTCTCCTCGGGTCCTTTCCCACCGGCTACCTCGTGGCCCGGAGCAGGGGCGTGGACATCCGGCGTCACGGCAGCGGAAACATCGGGGCAACCAATGTCTTCCGCACCATCGGCAAACCACTCGGAGTTTTTGTCTTTGCCATCGATGCGATCAAGGGCTTTGCCGCGGTCTGGTTCTCCATGCAGTTCGCGCCTCCCGCGGGCGAGGCTGTGACCTGGGCCGGCATTGTGTCCGCCGTTGCGGTCATCGTGGGGCACAACTACACCCCGTGGCTCGGCTTCCGCGGGGGCAAGGGCATCGCCACCTCGGCCGGCGTTCTTCTGGCCCTCATGCCCTGGGCCATTTTTTGCATCACCGTGGTTTGGTTCGTGGTTTTCTGGCTCTGCCGCTATGTTTCCGTGGCCTCGATCAGCGCCTCGGCCGCGTTGCCGGTTTCCGTGGCCGGGCTCTGGCTGGCCGGAGTCAGCGGCAACGCGCCACTGCTGGGCTTCGCCCTGCTGATTTCCGCTCTCGCCATCTGGCGGCACCGCTCCAACATTGAGCGCTTGCGGCAGGGCGTCGAACCGCGGTTTGCGCGCAAAACCAAAGCATGAAACCAAAGCCAGAATTGAGGGCTGACAGATGAGGGTTGAGAGTCCGAACATTAGACCGAGGCTGCACAAAAGTGCCTCACTCGCCGCGTGAATCACCCTGCTCCCGCAAGACGCGGATTTTTAACCACTCAACTCTCAACCCAAAACTCTCAACTCCCGCTTTAGGATGAAGGACCCGCAGAAGATATCGGTGATCGGCGCCGGAGGTTGGGGCACGGCCCTGGCGCAACTGCTTTCGACCCGGCACCGGCCGGTGACCATTTGGGCGCATGATCCCGCGCAGGCGCGGGAAATCAACGAGCAGCGCACCAATAAAAAATTTCTGCCCGGCGTCGCGCTGGCGGAAAACATCGCCGCGACGTCCGACATGGGCGAGGCCGCGCAGGCCGATTTTCTCGTCGTCGTTCCGCCCTCGCAGTTCCTTCGCGGAGTCGCGGAACAACTGGGCGCGTCCGGAGTGCGTCGCGGCGCGCCCTTGCTCTGCTGCACCAAGGGGCTCGAGCACCACACCGGACGTCTCATGACCCAGGTGCTGGCCGACGCGTGCCCAGAAAATCCGGTGGCGGCATTGTCCGGACCGAACCACGCCGAGGAGGTCGCGCGATCCACGCCCGCCGCGGCGGTCATCGCGGCGGACGATCAAGAGTTGGCCATGGCGCTGACGCGTTTTTTTTGCACCGGAAGTTTTCGCGCCTACTCGAGCGACGACGTGGCCGGGGTGGAGTTGGGCGGGGCGTTGAAAAACATTTATGCCATCGCGGCGGGCATTGCCGATGGCCTCGGCCTGGGTGACAACGCCAAGGCGGCGCTGGTCACGCGGTCGCTGGCCGAACTGGTGCGGCTCGGGACCAGGCTCGGTGGACGCCCCGAGACCTTTCACGGCCTGAGCGGCCTCGGCGACCTCATCGTCACCTGCTTCAGCCGTCATAGCCGTAATCGCGGGGTCGGCGAGCGCATTGGACGCGGCGAGACGCTGGCGGAAATTCAGAACTCCATGGTCATGGTGGCCGAGGGTGTCCCGACCACCCGCAGCGCCCGCGAGGAGGCGCGCAAGCACGGGGTGGACACCCCGCTGCTCGACATGGTGCATGCAGTCCTCTTCGATGGCGTCGTCCCGCGCGACGGCCTGATGCAATTGCTGGCCCGCGATCCCAAGCGCGAACACGAACCAACGCCGTGATCAAACATAACCTGACTGCGACCAGGCTCCGGTGGAGAAATTTCATCGATTCCGACCGGGGGCTGGCCGCGCTCCTCGTCCTCCTCGTCGCCTACATTTTCTTCGTTTACCCGCTTCTCGGCAACGAAGGGCTCGGCGGATGGGCCAGCGTCATTTTTTCACTCATTCTCGTCGCCGGCATTTTCGCCACGGCGAACCACCATGCCGTCCGCGTCGGCATTGCTGCGCTGGCCGTGATTGCCCTGGCCTCGCATTGGGCCAATGTTCTGGTGGGCGGGCGGGTCGTGCACACGATCGCCGCATCTGCCGCGGTGGTCTTCTTCATTGTGCAGGTGTGGTTTCTCACCTCGCGCGTGTTCGGGGACGGTGAGGTCACGATCAACCGCATTCTCGGGGCGGTCGCGGTTTATCTCCTGCTCGGACTGCTTTGGGCCGAGGCTTATCTCGTGATCTTTCTGTCCGTGCCCGGGGCCTTCCAGTTTTCCCCGGCCAGCGATCTGCCCATCGCAGAAATGGTCTATTTCAGCTTTGTCACCCTGACAACCCTCGGCTACGGCGACATCACAGCGGTGCATCCCTTTGCCCGGTCTTTGGTCATGATGGAGGGCCTCGTCGGGCAGTTGTATCCGGCCATCCTGCTCGCGCGTCTGGTCACGCAATACCAGGGACGGAAGAACAACTCCTGACCGCCGCGAGGCCAGCGGTTGTCAACATTCGCGGTTGCGCCATGACGCGACGCGACCTAACTTAGGTGCGTGAGCCCGTTACTCGCCTTCAGCACGCCCGGATGGCCGGAAATTCTGTTCATTCTTTTGATCGTTCTGGTGCTCTTCGGCGCCAAGCGCCTCCCGGAGCTGGCCCGCGGTCTCGGCCAAAGCCTCAACGAATTCCGCAAGGCCAAGGATGAGTTCGACCGCGAGGTGAAAAAAACCGCGGTCAGCCTCGAGACCAAGGAAGCGCCCGACAAAGAGCCGCACAAGCCGGCCTGATCCGCCGTGGTTCCGGGGCGCGCCCTGCTGGCGGCCACCACGGCCGTGTTGCTTTCCGCGACCCTTGATGCGGAGCAATCAACCGCAGCCAAGGACCGCGTTGTCTTCATGGCTTGGAATGTGCGCAACTACATCCTCGAACCAGCCCAGGGGGACGACGGCCAGCTCGAGGCGCCGCCCAAGACGGAGGAATCCATCGCTGCGGTCGTGGCGACGATCACCAAGGCCTCCCCGGACGTGCTGGGCTTGGGCGAAATCGGCACCCGCCGCGATCTGGCCGACCTGCAAAAGCGGCTGAAGAGCGCGGGGCTCGATCTGCCGCACAGCACGTGGGTGGACGGGGCGGATCAAAGCCGGCATCTCGCCCTGCTCAGCCGTTACCCGCTGACGTCGGTGCGGCATGAGACGGACGCCGGTTTTGTCCTCGGCGGCCTGCCGCGCAAGATCCAACGCGGCATATTGGACTGCAACGTTCAGCTGAGACCGGGGTTTGATCTGCGGGTAATCGGAGCCCATTTCAAATCGCGACGCATCGTGCCGGACTTCGATGAGGCCGAGTTTCGTCGGCAGGAATCCTTGGTCCTGCGACGGCACACCGAAACCATCCTGAAGGCGGATCCCTCCACGCGCCTCCTGCTCTTTGGCGATTTCAACGACGCCAAAAATTCGCCCGCAGTGAGCGGGTTGCTGGGGCGTCCGGGCAGCGACACCGCCATGACCCTGCTTCCGCTCACCGACTCGCTCGGAGACAGTTGGACCTACCGTTGGGAGGAGAGCGATGAATACAGCAGGGTGGACTTCATCATGGTCAGCACGAAATTGCGGGCTCTGGTTGACCGGCGCCGCTCGCATCTTCCGCGGTCCCGGGATTGGCACAAGGCAAGCGATCACCGCCCGCTTGTCCTCACCATGAAGATTCCGACATCATGATGACGATGAAAACAACCGCCCTGCTTCTGACTCTTTTGCTGGCCGCCCCGGCCCTGGCCGACGACGCCGCGGATCAGGCCTGGGCCCGAATCGAGACGCTGGAGAAAGGGCCGGGCATTCCCCCGGACGACGCGCCCGAGGCCGTGGTGCGTGTCGCCCGCGCGCACCTCGCAGCCCAGGAGCAGGCGCTGGCGAATTTTCTCAAGGCCTATCCGCAGGACCCGCGACGTTTCGATGCGGAGCTGCAATACTCCGGTGTAGTCGCCGCCCTCGGGGCCTCGCTCTCCGAGCGCAAGCGGGTGGAGCAATCCATCCAGCGCCTGGCCGCGCTGGAACGGGCCGAGTCAACACCGGCCAAATATCGGGCCGACGCCGCCTTCCTTCGCATCACCACCACCATGCAGACGGTCAACCTCGCCGCCGCCAATCGGCCCGGCGAAACGAGCGCCGCGCGCAACACCATCCTCGAAGCGGCGGGCAACTTCGCCACGCGCTATCCGGACGACCGCCGCGCCGCCCGCCTGCTGGCCGAGGCGGCCACGCTGCTGGATGACCAACCGTCGCGCAAGCGCAAGATCCTCGAACAGGCCCAAGGTCTGGCGCGAGACGAAGGCACGAGGCAGCGGATCAGCGACGATATCAAGCGCCTCGACCTGCTGGGTCGGACCCTTGATTTGTCCTTCCAGACTTTGCAGGGTCCGGACTTCTCGCTCGAGGCGCAACGCGGCCGCGTGGTTGTGCTGATCTTCTGGGCCGGATGGTCTCCCCCCTCGGTGTTCTGGCTGGCCGAGTTTGCCAAGACGGCCCGCGACTGGCCGGCCAATCAGGTGACCGTGGCCACGGTGAGCCTTGACCGTCAGAAAGCCGACGGGCGAAAAACTCTCGAGGCCCTGAAGCTCATGGACTGGCCGACCTCGTGCGAAGGCGGCGGTTGGGACAATGCCCTGGCCCGGAGTCTGGGCGTCAACGCACTGCCCACGGTGTTTGTCTTCGATCCCGCCGGACGACTCCGCACCCTCAATGCGCGGGACGATGCCGGTCCGGTCGTGCGGCAATTGCTCGGCGAGAAGACGCCGGTCACGCGCTGATCTGCCAAAAACGGCGGGCCGCATTCGGCCAACTCCGATCCTCGACGCGCCGCCGCGAGGCCGCCCCCATCGAGCGGCGCAGAGCCTCGTGCGTGCAGAGCCTGCGCACGGCCTCGGTCAGCGCCGCCAGGTCTCCGCCGCGCGTGATCAATCCATCCACGCCGTCCTCCACCAACTCCCTTGGACCGCCCTGGTCGGAAACAAGGCAGGGCAGCCCCGAGGCCTGAGCCTCGATGATGACGTTGCCGAACGTGTCCGTGGTGCTGGGAAAAACAAAGAGGTCGGCCGAAGCGTAGGCGGTCGCGAGTTCGACCCCGCTGAGATAGCCGGTGAAAATCGCGTTCGGAAAGCCGGCCTTTAATTCTTCGGCGTAGGGACCGTGGCCGACAACCAAGCCACGCACGGGCAGTCCCTCCCCGCGCAACTTCCCGACCACGGTGGAGAACAGGTCGAGCTTCTTCTCCTTGGACACACGCCCGGCGTAGAGCAAACCGATCTCCCCCTCGGCCAGGCCGCGCGCGCGCCAGAACGCGGGATCGCGGCGCGTCGGATTGAACAACTCGGTGTCGAGCCCGCGCGGCAGAATGTGAATCCGCTCGGCCGCAATCCCGCGGGCCTCAAGGGCGCGCCGGTAATCCTCCGAGTTGACGAAGACCAAGTCCATCTGCTCGTAAAACCACTTCATGTAATTCCACGTCAGCGTTTCCATCCATGAATCGTCGGTCAGGATGCGCACATATTGCGGAAAATCGGTGTGGTAGATCGCGCTGGTTTTCAAACCGAGAAGCTTGGCCGCGAGCAGCGCGCACAAACCGATGGGGCCGGGGGTGCTGATGATGATCTCGCTGAAACCCTCGCGCTGGATGTAGTCGATGATTTCCAGCACCGGCGGAAAGCTCAGCTTTTGCAACTCGTATTCGGGCAACTCGAACTCGCCGACCGGGTGGAAGTTGATGATGGGAATGTCGCACGGCGCGACCTCGCCGCGGGAGGTGGCCACGATCAGGTCGAAACCCTCGGAGCGCGCGGCTGCGGTCATTTTACGGATGGTGGTCGAAACGCCGTTCACGTCCTCGAGCGTGTCGGTGAACCACGCGCGCTTGCGGTTTTGCAGGGCGTCGGGGACGGACCCGCAGGTGCTCTCGCACAGCGGGCCGAGGTCGGAGCGTCCGGGGGAGCGGAAGGCGTAGAAATAAGGGGCCAGCCCGAGCGCGAGCGGGATGAGCGACCCGACGAATTGCAGACTCTCGATCAGCCGTCCGCCCTGCACCTGCTTGATGAATTGCGAAAACAAACGGAAGGCCAACTGGTTGACCAGCAGGTTGGCGGTGAGGAAGGCGCGGCGCTCGGGCGCGGACACCCCGGCAGTGGCTTTCTCGATGGCCGACCGGATCCCGGGCTTGCCCACCGCGTCGGCCAACTCTTTCCACAACGATGCGTTGCCGGGCAGGGCGATCTCCCAGATTTTGCCCGTGGCGATGCCTTGGGCGAGAAAGCCGAGTTTTTCCGAGAGCGTGAACCGCGTGGGATCCTTGCCCTCCATGAACCGCCCGGCCATTTTTTCCAGCAGGGCCGCGGCCGGCTTCTGGGCGTTCTGGGACAAACGCTCCTGCGCAAACTCGAAGAGCACGCTGTAAAGACTGTGGGCCATGAGCAACGGACCGCCACCCTCGCCTCCGGGGCGACACCGCCCCTCGCGCACGGCGGCGAGAAACTGTGCCGGCGTCTCCGCCCCATCGACCGAGGTCCAGGCACGCCCGCAGAAAATCCCGCCCTTGTCGTCGGATCCGCCGGTGAAAACCTTCCGCCAGGGCTCGTCCCACAAAGGCTCGATCTTCCGCTCCTCGGAGAACCGCGCGATCCGCTCGGGTGTCAGCCGCGAGAGAGCAAACTCGGCTGTTTGCCCGAGCAACGCGTCGCGCAGGCCGTTGACGGTTTCGAAGTGGCGAAAAAGCAGGATGAGCCTCTGCCAATGATCCACGGAAAGCCTCTCGTCCACCGGCCAGAACGGGTGGGCCACCGCGTGCGCGATGTCGTGCTGCTTGAGCCAGGCCGCCAGCTCGTAAATGTTGCGCCGCAGCGCCTGAATCTCCGTGTGCTGCGCCTCGGTGATACCCCAGGCGAGCAGGTGAATCTTCACATCATCCTCGGGGAAAAAGGCCGTGATTTCCTCGCTGATGAACGCCCCCGTCTGGCCCGCGATCTCGAGGCAGCCCTCAATCGTGTCGTGGTCGGTGAAGGTGACAAAATCAAACCCAGCCTCACGCAGCCCGCGGTAGAGCGTTTTCGGATCGGAACAACTCGCGGGAAAATTGACCTTCCGCAGCAACCAGTCGCTCGCCCGGGAGCTGTGCCGCGTGTGGAGATGGAGATCGGTGCGGGCCATGAAGCGACAACCCTAGACGTAACCTCCGCTTATTTCACTTCCGGAATCGCCGGCAATTTCCGCACCCGCCAGACCCAGAGAACAACGATCACCAGCGCGGCCATACCTCCGAAAAGTCCGAAGCGCTCGGGATATCCGGGAAAAGGCACGAATGTTCCGTAAAGGGCCAGCCCTGGAACAACCGTGGCCAACGGGAAAACGATCCAGCGCCACCAAGGCTGACTGCGCGCGTTGTTCCACATCAGGCGCAGAGCCCCGACCGCCAGCGCGGTGTAGACCAAAACGAGCAACAGGGCCTGAGCTGTGGCTGTGACGAACAAGGTCTGAAAGCGGTCCGCCGCCGGCACGAACAAGCCGGCAGCAATAACGAGCACCGCGCACCCAAGGACGACCGCCGCGGCATGGTGCGGTGCGCCATGGCGGTTGGTGGCCGCCAGCCATGAAGGCAGGCGCCCGTCACGCGCCAGTGAGTAGATGCCGCGCAGCGCGGCCACCGTGAAACCGATGCAAGTTGCGGTAAAATCGACAAGCACAGCCAACCGGATCCACAAGCCCGCCCACGCGCCGAGCAATTGATCCCCCATCACGGCGAACCCGTCGATGGCGTCGCCCCAGGACTTCGCCACGCGATCAGGCCCGTAATGGACCGTTCCCGCATAAGAACAAAAGATCAGCAACACCGCCGCGGCAATCACCGTGCCGACCAACGCCAGCGGGATCGTGCGGCGCGGATCTCCCGTTTCCTCAGCCAGGGATCCCGCTGTTTCGAACCCGCCGAAAAGAAGGATGCAAAAAAGCAAGGCGCCGAAGAGATCGCCGCCGTGCGGATTTCCCCACGAGAAAACCGCCCAGGTGTTGGCCGGACCCGCATGGACAATGGCCGCCGCGCCGGTCAACACGAACGGAATCACGGAAATCCCGACAATGACAAGTTGGACCTGCGTGGCGGTCGAGGCGCCGCGGACATTGATCCACCACGCGGCGGCGCAGACGAGCAACGCACCCGCCCACCACGGGAAATCGACGCCGAAACAGAAAAGCGCGAAACGCGCGGCGAGATCGCCGACCGCGATGGTGAACCCGGCCGCACCGGCGAAGAGCAACGAAACCACATAGATGCCGAGCGCCCCAAGACCCGCGGTGCGACCCCAAGCCCGCGCGATGTAATCACCCATCGCCCCCGCCCCTCCCGTCTCCGAGGCGTAGAAGGCCACAACCAGGGCGAACGCCACCATGCCGAACGAGGCCAGCAACACCGCGAGCGGTCCGATCGCGCCCGCGAGCGAGGCGACTATACCGAGAAACAAAGCGACATCGATGAGCGGCCCGATGCAAAAGCACTGGCCGACAAGTTGCATCAAGCCCAACCGTGCTGAGCCGAGTTTTCCGGCGGATGTCTGCACCTGGCCCATTCGCGAGAAATAACAGATTTCACCGCGCGAGTCCCGCGCCCGGAGAAAATCAGACGATCATTCCCGCGGCCACGGTCTCGTGGGTTCCGGGATCGACGAGGACAAAGGAACCGGTGAGGCGGTTGCGGCGGTAGGAATCATGAAAGACGGGTGAAGCGGTCCGCAGCGAGACGCGGCCGATGTCATTCATGGCCAGCGCGGGCACACCTTCCTTTTTGTGCAGCGTCTCGATGTCCACCTGGTAGCGCAATTCCTGCAGGATGGCCTTGGTTTCCTTGGTCGTGTGGCGCAGCAGATATTTGCCGCGCGGCTCCATTGGCTTTTGCGAGAACCAGCAGATCATGGCCTCGACATCCTGCCCGACGGTGGGCGGGTTGTTGGCTTTGACCAGCATGTCTCCGCGCGAAATGTCGATTTCATCCCGCAGGGTCATGACGACCGATTGCGGGGCGAAGGCCTCGGAGACCTCGGCGCCGCCGGGCAGATGGATCTTGTCGATCACGGTGGTGAACCCGGAGGGCATGACGCTGACCTGGTCGCCCGGCTTGAACACTCCGCCGGCCACGCGCCCGGCGTAGCCGCGGAAATCATGGTGGTCGTTCGACTGGGGGCGGATGATCCACTGCACGGGGAAACGCGCATCCACATGGTTTTCCGTTCCGCCGGTGTAGACCGTTTCGAGGTGGTAGAGGAGCGAGGAGCCCTTGAACCACGGCATGTTGACCGACGGGTCGACCACGTTGTCACCGTTCAGGGCGGACAGCGGGATGGCCGTGATCTCGGCAATGTCGTCGAGCCGCGAGGCGAATTGATGGAAATCCTGCACGATGCGGTGGAAGACCTCCTCGCTGTAATCGACCAGGTCCATCTTGTTCACGGCCAGCACGAGGTGGCGGATCTTGAGGAGGTTGGAGACGAACGAGTGGCGCTTGGTCTGCTCGATGATCCCCTTGCGCGCATCGACCAGGATGATGGCGAGGTCCGCGGTCGACGCGCCGGTGACCATGTTGCGCGTGTATTGGATATGGCCCGGCGTGTCGGCGATGATGAACTTGCGCCGCGGCGTGGCGAAATAGCGGTAGGCCACGTCGATGGTGATGCCCTGCTCGCGCTCGGCCCGCAGACCGTCGGTCAGGAGCGCGAGATTGACCACCCCGTCGCCGCGACGGCGCGAACTCTCCTCCACCGCGCTGAGTTGGTCCTCGAAGATGCTCTTCGAGTCGTAAAGCAACCGCCCAATGAGCGTGGACTTGCCGTCATCGACGGAACCGGCGGTGGCGAAACGGAGCAGGTCCATCAGAAATATCCTTCCTTCTTCCGATCTTCCATCGCCGTCTCCGAGCGCTTGTCGTCGGAGCGCGTGCCACGTTCCGTCTGGCGCGCAGCCGCGACCTCGGCGATGACTTCATCAAGGTTCGACGCGGCGGATTCGACCGCGCCGGTGCAGGTCACGTCGCCGATGGTGCGAAAGCGAACGGTCCGGCGTTCGGCTTTTTCCGTCGGGAGCATGGTGATGAATTCCGAAACGGCGAGGAGCGAACCATTGCGGGCGAAGACGTCGCGCTCATGGGCGAAGTAGAGCGACGGCAGGTCGATTTTCTCGCGCTTGATATACATCCAGACATCCATCTCGGTGAAGTTGGAGAGCGGGAAAACGCGGAAGTGTTCGCCCGGGTGGTGGCGTCCGTTGAAAAGATTCCACAACTCGGGCCGCTGGTTCTTCGGATCCCATTGGCCGAAATCGTCGCGGTGGGAAAAAAAACGTTCCTTGGCCCGGGCCTTCTCCTCGTCCCGCCGTCCGCCGCCGAGGCAGGCGGTGAATTTATGCTCCTCGATCGTGTCGAGCAGCGTGACCGACTGCAGCGCATTGCGCGACGCGTAGGGCCCTTTCTCCTCCTTGACGCGGCCGGCATTGATCGAGTCCTGCACGTGGCCGACGACCAGGCGCGCGCCGAGGTTTTCCACGAAGGCGTCGCGGTAGGCCAGCGTTTCCGCGAAGTTGTGACCCGTGTCGATGTGCAGGAGCGGAAAAGGAATCTTGGCCGGCCAGAAGGCCTTGGCCGCGAGGTGGGCCATGACAATGGAATCCTTGCCGCCGGAAAAAAGCAGCGCGGCATTCTGGAACTGCGCCGCCGTCTCGCGCAGGACAAAGACCGCCTCGGCCTCCAATTGATCGAGATGGTCGAGTTGATAGTGCGGCATAGCGGGCGAACTGCTCTTACTCGTGCTGAAACCGGCGGCAGGGTCACTTCCTTGCGACGCCAACAGACCGAAGATAGCCGAGCAAATCGGCCGCACATTGCTCCACAGACCGGCTTGGCGTGTCAAGGACGAGGGAAGGCCGCTCCGGTTCCTCGAAGAGGCTGTCCCGTCCGGTAAAGTGGCCAATTTGCCCCTCTTTGGCCTTGGCGTAGAGCCCCTTCGGGTCGCGGGCGGCGCAAGTGGCGAAATCCGCCTGCACATAGATTTCATGAAAATCCGCCCCGAGAATCTCCGCGGCCAGTGCCCGGTGCGCCCGGAAGGGGGCGATGACCGAGACCAGGGTGATGATCCCCTGCCCGGCGAGCAGCTTGGCGGTCTCCGCCACACGGCGCACATTTTCCGTGCGGTCGTCGTCGGTGAATCCGAGGTTTCGATTCAGTCCTGCGCGCAGGTTGTCACCGTCGAGAATCACGGTCATGCGGCCCTCGGCGTGCAGCGTGCGCTCGACCTCGTTGGCGATCGTCGATTTGCCCGAGCCGGACAGGCCGAAAAGCCAGAGGACGATTCCGCGCTGGCCGAGTAAACGCTCTTTGGCCTCGCGATCAAGGAAACGCCGCGTCTCGGGATGAATGTTGGTCATGATGTCAGGCAATGTTCCCCCGCTAATCGAGGCGGAGTCAAATCCATTGGCCGTGGCCGCCGACCACGACATCAGAGGCGCATCTCGACGGCATGGTCCTGACGATCATCGATCAAGGGGAAACAATCCGACGTGGCGAGCTTCTGTCCGTCGAGAAAGATCTCGGTCGCGGGCCTGGTCTCGCCCGGGGTGCGGACGACTTCGATATGATACTGAGTCTGGTGATAGCGGTAATGGATTTTGAGCGTGGCCCATGACTCGGGCAGACGAGGAACCAGGCGCAAGCTGTCGCCCTGCCGCTCGAGCCCGATGAGGGTTTCGACCACGAGGCGATACATCCAGCCGGCCGACCCCGTATACCAAGTCCAGCCACCGCGGCCGGTGTGCGGGAAGACGCCGTAGACATCGGCCGCGACCACGTAGGGTTCGACTTTGTAGGTGCCGATTTTTTCCGGCGTGTCGCCGTGGCGGATGGGATTGAGCATGCCCATGAGTTCCCACGCCCGCTCGGTCTGGCCCATCAAGGCGAAGGCCATGGTGGTCCAAATCGCGGCGTGGGTGTATTGGCCGCCATTTTCCCGCACTCCCGGGATGTAGCCCTTGACGTAGCCGGGGTTGAGGTCGGAGTGGTCGAAGGGGGGATCGAAGAGCAGGACGAGACCGGACTCGGGACGAATGAGGCGGCGCTCGACGGCGGCCATGGCCTCGCGGATCCGGTCCGGGCTGCCGGCTCCGCTGAGGACGGCCCAGCTTTGGGGCAGCGCGTCGATCTGGCATTCGGGATTCGAGCGCGAGCCCAGCGGATCGCCGTTGTCGAAGTAGGCCCGGCGATACCATTCTCCATCCCATGCGTGGGCCTCGATGTTCCGTCGCAACAGCACGGCCTGCTCTCGGCACTGCGCGGCGAAGACCTCATCGTTCCGGCCCTGCGCCAGGACACCGAACCGGGTGAGCACATCATAAAGGAAAAACGCCAGCCAGACACTTTCACCCCGGCCGTCTTTGCCGATCATGTTCATGCCGTCATTCCAGTCTCCGCAGCCGATGAGCGGCAGACCGTGAACGCCGAACCGCAGCCCGTGCTTGATGGCCCTCACGCAATGCTCATAGAGCGTGGCCGACGCCTCCGAGCGTGCGGGCAGATCGTAGTGCGACTCCTCGTCAGGCCGGAGCGGACGCCCCTCGATGAAGGGAACCATTTCATCCAGCACCCCGGTATCCGCCATGGCGGTGACGTAACGGCAGGTCACATAAGGCAACCAGAGGTAGTCGTCGGAAAAATGGGTGCGGACGCCGCGCCCCTGCGGTGGATGCCACCAGTGCTGGACGTCGCCCTCGCGGAACTGGCGGGCGGCCGCGCGCAGCAAATGCTCCCGCACCAGCCCGGGCTCGGCGTGGACGAGCGCCATGCTGTCCTGCAGCTGATCGCGGAAGCCGTAAGCGCCGCCGGATTGATAAAACCCGGTGCGGGCCCACATCCGGCAGCTCAGGGTTTGGTAAAGCAGCCAGCCGTTGGCCAGGACATTGATCGCGGGGTCGGGGGTTTCGATCTGCACCGCGCCGAGGGTGCGGCTCCAATAATCCCAGACCGCCTCGAGGACGTGGTGGGATGCGGAGGGCCGGCGGAAGCGCTGGATCAAGCCCTGCACGTCCTGCGCGCTGCGGCCGAGCCCGAGCCGGAAGCTGATCTCGCGCTCCTCTCCGGGCTCGAGCTGGAAAGGCACCTGCACGGCGCCACAGGGATCAAGCCCGGCTCCGGTCTTGCCGGAGAGCCGCATGCGCGCCAGCGCGGCCGGATGTTCCGGCGTGCCGTTGCGGCCGAAAAATTCCCGCCGGTCGCCGGTGCAGCTTCGGGCGGCATCGTTGACATCAAGGAAGGCGATCCGGTCCGGAAACTCCGTGTTGTAGGGATTGCGCGCCAGCAGCGCCCCGCTCTTCGGATCGATCTCCGTGTGGACGTGTGGCAGATTTTTCTGGCGCAGATCACCAAGCACCCAATCCCAGCAACCGGTCGCGGAGAGCCGCCGGGTCACGCCCGAGAGGTTGCGGATTTTCAGGACGGAAAACTTCACCGGGGCGTCCGTGGCCACGTAGACCCAAAGCTCCGAGGCGATTCCCTCCTCGATGTGCTCGAACACGGTGTAGCCGAATCCGTGCCGGATCACGTAGGGCGTGCGGCCCCGGGCGGGTGCCGGCGTCGGAGACCAAAAGCGACCGGTCTCGTCATCGCGGAGATAGAAGAACTCTCCGCCCGGGTCGCCCACCGGATCATTCGTCCACGGTGTGAGGCGGAACTCATGGCAGTTCTCCGCCCACGAGTAGGAGGCGCCGCTTTCGGAAACAACGGTGCCGAACCCGGGATTGGCCAGGACATTGACCCACGGCGCCGGGGTGTTCTCGCCGGGTTTGAGGGTGATCACATACTCGCGACCGTCCGGCGTGAATCCGCCCAGGCCGTTGTGCAGAACCAGATCACGCCCCGGCAACTCCGGCGAGGGATGCACCGGAGCGCGCACGACCGGCAGGTTCGCGATGGGGGCTTCCTGAATGGCCGGGCGCTCCAATTGCTCAGACAGCGTGCCGTTTTCATCGCGCAGGACCACGCGGGCGACGGCCTGCAGCAGCACGCGGTCCTCGTGCGAAATCTGCTCGGCATGACGGACAAAAATGCCTCCGGGCCGGTCCAACATGTGGGCCTCGCTGCCGGAGGCGATCATCCCCAGAATCTCCTCCTGCAACGGCTGACGGTAGACGGAGTCGTCTTGGTTGAGGATGACGAGATCCACGGCCAAACCCTTCGCGTGCCAATAGGAATGCGCCTGGATGAGTTGACGGGCCAGTTCGATGTTGTCCCGTTCGCTGACGCTGAGCAGGAGGATGGGCAGGTCCCCGGAGATCCCGTGGCTCCACAGTCCGCTCTGGCCGCGCCGATTGGCCAGCAGCGCGCTCGAGGCCGCCCGGCGGGACGGTCCGGAATAAATCAGGCTGCTGGCCAGGCGCGAGTAAAGCTGTGCCTCGCCCTCGGTGATGTTGAGCTGCCGCAGCGTGACCTGACTGTGCGTCCAGGCCAGATCGAGCGTCCGGTCGGCCATGCGAACGCTGTTGTATTTATCCACCACGGCCAACGCCCCCTCGCGGTGCTCGCTCATGCCGAGAACGAAATCCATCCGCGCGCTCTCCCCGGAATGCAGCGTCACCTTGCGCCGCAACGCAACCACCGGGTCGAGCACCGGACCAACCGTGTTGGAAAGCGCCTCCACGTCGCCCATGGCGTCCGGCCGGACCAACGTGCGCCCGCGGCCGATGAACCGTGCACGATCGGTCTCGCAGGAGATCTTCCCCTGCTTGCCCCCGTGGCCGACGAGCAGATGGAAGAGCCACGGCGGCCGGTCCGTCTCCGAGCGGGCCCGGCGGGTGCAGAGAAGGGCCGGGGGCGAGGAGAGAAATTCGGTCTGGACGAAAAGATTGCTGAAGGCCGGATGCGACGCGTCCGCGGCGGCGGGGGCCATGACCACCTCGGCATAGCTGGTCAACTCGATGATGCGGGTCCGGTCCGAGTGATTGGTCAGCGTCACCCGGCGAAGTTCGAGGTCGTCCTCGGGGGAAACGCTGATCTCCGTATGGCTTTCGATGTCATCGTGGCGCTGGCGGAACTCCGCCCGCGACTGGGTGAAGATGGCCTCGTAGTTTTTCGTCGTGCGCAGGGTTGGCTGGTGGCTGGCCGCCCAGAAATCTCCGCTCTCCACGTCACGCAGGTAGATGAACGTGCCCCAGCCATCCAACGTGGCGTCCTCGCGCCAGCGCGTGACCGCGAGATCCTGCCACCGGCTGTAGCCACCGCCGGCGCTGGTGATGGCCACATGGTAGCGACCGTTCGACATGAGATGGACATCCGGGGCCGCGCGGCCGGGGTTCTTGATCACCCGCATGGTGTCCTCGTCCGGACCGGCCAGGCGGTCGGTTTTTCCCGCCGACCAATCCTCGGACAGGATGCAGGTGGCGGCCTTCGGCACGCGTTCGTGCAGGAGGAGATTGGAGGCCTTGAGCAAAGGGCAGGCGAGGAAGCGTCTTTGCATCGGCTGACCACGCAGGACGTAATCCAGCGCGAGCAGACTCATGCCCTGGTGGTGGGCCATGAACGAGCGGATGGTCACCCCCGACTGGCCGGGCGGCAAACGCGAGGGCGTGTAGTCCACCGCTTCATAAAAGCCGTAGGGACCCTCGCGGCCCTGCACCTGCAGACGTTGGAGATTTTCGCAAGCCGCGCGCGGAAGAACCATCAGCGCCATCGCCGAGGCATAGGGCGCGATGACATGGTCATCGGCCAGTCCCCGCTTCAGGCCCAACCCGGGAACCCCGAAGGCGCGGTATTGGTAGTTGAGTTGGACATCCGTGCGGTTGTAGCCCGATTCGGAAACTCCCCAGGGAGCACCGCCGGCGCGGCCGTATTCGATCTGGTGCTCGACGGCCCCGCGGTAGGTTTGATCGAGCAGGGTGCTTTCGTAGTTGGGCATGACCAGCAGCGGCATGAGGTATTCGAACAACGACCCGCTCCACGAGGCGAGGACCGGGCGGCCATGCGAGGCCTGGAGCAGACGTCCGAGCGAAAACCAATGGTCCTGCGGGACCTGCCCGAGCGCGATGGCCACATAGCTGCAGAGCCGCGCCTCCGAGGCCAGCAGGTCATAGAAGCCGGAATCCAGCCGCCGCTCATCGATATTGAAACCGATGGAAAAAAGATTACGCCGCTCGTCGAAGAGGAAGGAGAAATCCATATACGCCATCTCGAGACATTCGCCGGCCAAAGCCTCCAGCCGGGCGATGCGCTTTCCCGCCCGGTCACTCGCCTCATGCAGCAGCGGCAGGAGTTCGTCCAGCCACCCGTGCGTCTCGGGTTTCTTCGCGGCGCCGGAAGCCAGGGCCTCCTCGACCAGCGGAGCGAGCACCTGGTCCAACTCCGCAATCACGCGCAAGGTTGGTGTCGCGTTGAGATGGAGGAGTTGTTCGACCAAAGATTCGGCGAGACCCGAGGTGAGCCACGCACGGGAGGGCAGCGCCAGCCACGGGGCAAGGAACAGGAGGTCATCCGCCTGCTCGCCGCTCCCGGCCTCGAGAGCCGCACGCCATTCCTCGGCCGGTCCGGGCGGGACTTTCATCTGCGCCGCGCAGGCCTGCAAGTGTCGGAGACGCTGGTAGCCCTCGGCCAGGCGGACCGGACGATCACCCACCAACGATGCGGCCTCGCGCACGTGGACATCCGGCCACGCGTCCATGATCGAGAGAATGTCCCCCAACCCGGCAAAAACTTCAGGATCGAAAATTTCCCGCCCGGCCATTTCCTCCAGACCCGGCCCCAAGGTCAGCAGATGACCGGCTAGGTTGCCGCTGTCCACGCTGGAAATGTAGAACGGCCGCAAAGGCTCGAGCGTCCGGGTGTCATACCAATTGTAAAAATGCCCCCGATGCTTGCGCAACCGCTGCATGGTGGCGAAGGCGGCTTCGGTGCGGCTGATGAGACGCCCGGCGGAAATGTAGCCGAAGTCAAGGGCCGCCAGGTTGGCCAGCAGCGCGAGGCCCATGTTGGTCGGCGAGGTGCGCGAAGCCACGAAGGGTCCGGGTTGCTCCTGGAAATTATCCGGCGGCAACCAATTCTCCGGCGCGTTCACGAAGGTCTCGAAGAACTGCCAGGTCTTGCGGGCCGTGACCCGGAGAAACCTGCGCTGGTGCTCGCTGAGCCCGGACGGCACCGGAAGGATCGGCTGGCTGAGACGCCAGGCAATCCATGGAGCCGTGAGCCAGAGGCCGAAGAGCACCATTTCCCATCCGGGAAGCCCGCCCCGCGTCGTGAGAAGATAGGCGGCACCGGCCAGCGCCACCGCCGGGGCAAACCACATCCGGCGCAAGTAATCACCCAAGCTGTTGGGCGCGGTGCGCTCGGCATCGCTCGACGTCTTCCACTCAAGCAAACGACGGCGGGTGAAAATCAGCCGGCCCAAGGTCCGCCCGATCGCGTCAGCGCTCAACCAGGCATCGCTGGGCAGAAAAATCACCGCGCTCACGGCTTGGGCGAGATGACACCCGACCGAGGGCACCGCCGCCCGCAGGTGCAAGCCCCAAGGCAGATCCCGCGGCTTGCGCACCAACTCGAGCAGAATGGTGAGCGTCACCGGACCCAGCGCGATGACCAGCAGCGGAACAAGCCAGACGCCGGCCCAAGCAGGCGGGCCGAGGATGATTCCGAGCAGAAAGGCCAGCAACCCGACGGGCACGAGGCTGCGCCTGATGTTGTCCGCAATTTTCCAGCGCGAGAGCAGGGAAAGCGGGTTGGCTGTGCCCTGCCCCTTGCTCCCGGGAACCCAAGGCCCGAGCCACAGGATGATCTGCCAGTCTCCGCGGATCCAGCGGTGACGCCGGTCCGCGTCCGCCGCGTAACGGGCCGGGTAGGCCTCGTAAAGCCCCACGTCGCTGATCAGACCCGATCGCGCATGACACGCCTCAATCAGGTCGTGGCTCAAAATGAGATTCTCCGGAAACCGTGTTTCGGCCGACCGCTCAAAAGCCTCGATATCGTAGATCCCCTTGCCGATGAAGGTCCCCTCGTCGAACAAATCCTGGTAGGTATCCGACGCGGCGCGCGTGTAAGGATCGATGCCGGGGTCGCCGCAAAAAAGACGCGCAAACCATGATCGTCCCGCGCTGGGCAGGCTGACGCCCACCCGCGGTTGCAGGATGCCGTAGCCGGCCACGACGATGTTCGTGTGCGGGTCGAAGACCGGGCGGTTGAGCGGATGGGCCATCGCTCCGACCAACTCGCGCGCCGCTCCGCCGGGAAGTTGCGTGTCGGTGTCGAGCGTGATGACAAACCGGAAGGTGCGCAGCAGCTCGCGGTTTCCCGTGATGACGGCAAAGCGATCCGCTGCGCCCGTCAGCAACATGGCATTGAGCTCCGTCAGCTTGCCCCGCTTGCGCTCGTATCCCATCCAGCAACCCTCGCGCTCGTTCCAACGTCGCGGTCGGTGAAAAAGGAAAAAACTTCCCTCCCCTTCCGCGGCATACTTTTCATTCAGGCTCTCAATCCCCACCCGCGCCAATTCCACCAGTTCATCATCCCCGGGCTCGGTTTCCGCCGGGGCGTCAGCCAAGTCGGTCAGGAGGGCGAAGTGCAGGTTGGCGTCGCGATTCGCCAGATAATGGATCTCCAAGGATTCCAAGAGCGGCGCCACATCCTGCGGAGTGCCCAGAATGGTCGGGATGACCACCATCGCACGCTGCTCGGCCGGGATCCCGTTGGAATAGTCGAGCCGTGCAACCAACCGCGGGACCATCAGCAGCGCGGAAAGCAGGTTGACGAGCGACACAGCCGCCTGACTGAAGCCGAGAGCGAAGAGAACAGCAAAGAGGGTTCGCAGGCCGGGCCCCATGGCGAGATGATGCGTCCATCCAAGGTATCCCGCGGTGCCCAGCGCGGTCAGGAGGATCACGCCTCCGGCATAAAAGGCCAGCGGATGACGGCGGATGGCGCGCGGCACCACGGTGCTCCATTCGAGACGCACCCCGGCCGACCGCTCCAGCGCCGGCCGGCCCTGGTCGATGAGCCCGTAGCCCACATGCGCACGGCGATCCGCCGGGCCGTGCTTTGCCGCGTTTTCCCGGGCCAGGCGCACCGCCATTTCGGCCACCTCCATCTCCGGGCGGCCGGAGGTGCGCGCGATCTCCTCGACGGCATGACGGTAGGAATCCCGCGTGGCGAAATCCATCCCGGCGTAGATTGCGGCGGGGTCGCCCCGCATGACCCGCTCGACCGGGCTCACGCTTTCGACGAAATCCTTCCAGTCGATGCCGGAGAGAAGCCGCAGGCTGTTGATGCTGTGGCTGACGGAGACTTGATCCGCCGCCTGCAACTGTCCCTCGAGGTGGACGAGTTGCTCCACGGAATCGCCCTGCTCGGCCAGCCTTTGCTCGAGCCAGTTTCTCACCCAATGCATCGCGGGCGAACTCTGCCGCGACAACCGTTGGCAAAACTCCGCCACGAAAGAGCTGGAAAGCGTCAGCTCGGATTCCGCCATCCCGGCCACTACGCCCACGACGCGGGAGGGCGCCGTTTCAGAAATTTCCTGCAACCGCCCCATCCACTTGTCCGCGAGGTCGCGATCATGACGCCCGGCTTCCAACCGGGTGGTCACCCGCTGCAGGTTCTCGATCAGCCCGAGTCGCAACATGATCGGGATGGCCCACAGTTCGCCGAGCTTGAGCGGGGCCACCGCCTGATACGCCGCAACAAAAGCCGTCAACGGATCGACTTCGATCTCCGCATCCACATGAGAAATCAATTCCAACACGATGGCATAGACCCGGGGAAAACCGCCGCGGGGCCCGTTGGCGATGAGGGGAAGCTCGCGGCTGTAGCCCGGCGGGAGATGCCGGCGGGCCATCTGAATTTCTTCCTCGATGAGGTAGAAGTTATCGAGCAACCACTCGGCCGCGTGGGTGACCCGCCGGGTGGGATCGGCGGTCAGGGTCTTCCGGTTGAAGGCCTCGAGGATTTCCGCATTGTGGTCCAGGCGCTCCAACAGGCGGCTGCTCCCGCGCTTGGGCGACACGCGGTGAAGCCCGGCCAGCGCGGCCGCGTGGGAAACCAGCTGGTCCAGACTGAACAACTCGCTCCGCAACGGCTGCTCCCCGCTGGTGGGGCGGGCGGCCAGGGGATTGAGGCGCCAGTTGCGAAGCTGCATGGCTTTAATCGGAGCGGCCGGACGAATCCGGCGGACCCCGGTGAAGTCCCGCCCGGCCCGAAAAAAAGTTCTCCCCCCGAAGAGCTGGTGGGGTTGCTATTCTCATCCGATCTCCAACATTCGCGCGCGACCACCGGTTCCTTGGTGCGACGATCGAAGGTGGAAACCAACCGCCGCTCCGGAAGAGCCAGGCGCTGCTCTAACTAAGCGGCCGGCGGCCTGAAAGTGCAAGTGCTATCCGTCGAGCGTCAGCGCGACGACCACGTTGGAACGGCGACAAAAGTGCAGGAGAAAGCCACGCGTTGCGTTTCCGCAATGTCCACAAATCGTTGACCATCAACCGTGCACCCGGTAGGACTCGAACCTACAACCAATTGATTAAGAGTCAACTGCTCTACCATTGAGCTACGGATGCTTGGTCGCTGCGCGGGGGGAGAAGATGGGGCGCGGAGGGTTGGGGCTCAAGGAAAAACTCGGGGATCGGCGGTGCGCATTGATCTCCGGACGATTGAGGCGCATGGTTTCCGCACTTCGTGCTTCCGCGTTTATGAGGACGTCTTCCCCCGCCTTTGTCTGTGCTTTTCGCGGCCTGGTCCTGTGGGCCGCGCTTTGCGCCCAAACCGGCGCCATGCAGGTCACGGGTTACAGCAGCGCGGTCAATGACCGTTTCGCCGGCGGCTTCCCCGCGGCGCCGACCAACAACACGGACACCAATTTTGTCGGCGCGGGTTATGATTGGTCCGGGGTCGGCTGGGCTTCGACCGACGGAACCAAGGGTTTCGGGCTGCTCAGCCCCCAGCATTTTCTGGTCGCGTCGCACTACGGGGGCGCAGCGGCGGTGAGAGTTTTCACCAGCAACGGCGTGACGGCCACGGCCGCCCGGCAAGCGGTGACAAACATCGGCTACGGCATTTCGCTCAGCGGGGTGCTGGACCTCTCGGTCGGCACGCTGGTCTCGCCCGGATTTGTGCCTTCGAGCGTCGCGCGCTACGCGGTGCTCGATCTGAACAGCACCTCGGCCTCGAATAATCCGGCTAATTACGAGGGGCTTCCCGTCTTTCTTTATGGGCGGGGCCCGGATGGGACATTCAGTCCGCGCATCGGCGCGACCACGATTTCGAGCGTGGTCTCGGGCGGGACGAACCAGTCTTTCACCACGCCGCGCACGGCGGTGCAGTTGGAGGGAGGTGACTCGGGCAGTCCGGCGTTTCACGGTTGGACCAACCCGAACGGCGGGACCGAGTTGACCATCCTCGGCAACAACGCGGCCATCGACACGAGCAACAACTACCTCAGCTTCCTCGGTTCGTCGCTGGTCATGAATGCGCTGAACACCACGGTGACCAACGGCGGTTACGCCCTGCGCGTGGCGGGGAATCCGACCAACACGTGGGTGGGCCATGCCAGCACCGTGATCGGCAACCGTGCGGCTTGGGGTTTGTCCCCGCCGACGCAGGCACCCGCGGATGTCTACGTGCTCTTCGACGCCGAAACCGCCAGCAACCGCGCGGTCAACGTGGCGACTGATCACGATTTGCGCGGGCTCTATTTCAAGTCGAGCGCGGGGACCGATGATGGTTTTGCCGTCAGTGGCGCCGGCACGCTGACCGTCGGGCGCGGGGGCGTGGTGAATTACGATGCGGACCGCCAAGTTTTCAGCGCCGCGCTGCGATTGGGAGATCATCAATACTGGAACGGCGGATCGGGCGGGGTGAGCATTTCCAACCTGAACAACAACGGCAAGCTGCTGGAAATCGCCGGCACGGGAACAAACCGGATCAGCGGCGTGGTCTCGGGTGGCGGCGGCCTCGCGGTGAGCGGGGGGCGGCTGGAGTTGGCCGCGAGCAACACCTACACCGGGGGCACATGGGTCCACGGGGGGCGACTGTCCGTGGCGGGAAGCATCGCCAGCTCCTCCGACCTCCAACTCGACGCCGCCGGATCGGTCGCGGGGACCGGCCGGCTGCCGACGGTCGCGGGAGCGGGCTCGATCGACCCGGGCAACAGCGCGGGAATTCTCACCGCGCCAGCGGTTGCGGCGACCAACGGGCTGTCATTCAACTTCGAGTTTACCGGGCTGAATCCGGTTTATTCCGATGCGACGGCCAGCGTGAACGACCTGCTTCGCCTGACCGCGGGTGCGCCCTTCGTGGCCTCGCTCGGTGCGGTCAACACGGTGAATGTTTTCTTTTCGTTCACCTCGCTCGATCCGGGCGATGTTTACACGGGCGGATTCTTCACCGACCAGGCCGCCGACTTTCTGGCCTCGATCGAGAACAGCGTGTTCAAATACTTCGTCTCGACGGTCGGTCCGGGCCTGACGAATTACAACGGCAACAACTACGATGAGTTGCCCGGCTCAAGCCTCACGGTTTCCACCGTGGGTCAGACCGCCGACTTTGCCGGTGGCACGGTCAACGGGCGCGTGGCGCAATTCCAAGTCGTGCCCGAGCCGTCGGTCTGGGCGCTGCTGGCCCTGGCCGCCGGCCTGATGTTCGTGCATGCACGGCGGGCGCGAAAGACCGCTCGCTAAGGCTTGGCCGCCTTGGCCTCGCCGGCGGACAAGCCAAGGTTGTCGCGGGCGGCTTGCAGTTTGGCCGCCAGGGCGGGAGAGGCTCCCGGCGCGGCGACCGCACGCTCCCAGGCTTTGACCGCCTCGGCCATGCGCCCGAGTTTTTCCAGCGTGTCACCGAGGTGTTCCGCGATCGTCGCGTCGGGCTCGGTCAAGAGGTCGATCGCACGTTGAAGCGGGGCCAGCGCCTCGTGGTAGCGCCCCTGCTGGAAAAGCACCCAGCCAAGGCTGTCGAGAAACGCGGCGCTGTCCGCCTCCTGCTGCAACGCCCGGCGAATGTATGACTCCGCCTCGGTCAGGTTCTCCCCGCGCTCGGCCCACATGTAGCCGACGTAGTTGAGGGCGGACGCGTGCTCGGCGTCGAGGTCGAGGCAATGCCGGAAATGCCGCACCGCCGCTTCATGCTCCCCGACCCTTTCGGCCGCCACGCCGCGCTGGAAATGAAAATCCGCATCCTCGAGAAACGTGGGCCGGTGTTGCGCGGCCAGATCCGCGGCGAGATCGAAGGCATTGAGCGCCTCGCGCCAGCGCTTCATTTGGCCGAGCACCTGCCCTTCGTAAAACGGCAACTCCGGAAGCCGGGCGAATTTCGTCCGGGCCTCGGCCAGCCACTTCGCGGCCCGGCCGAGATCGTCGCTTTTCACGCAGAGGTCGACGAGCTCGAGATAAAGCCGCGGGTCTTCATCGTGCAAAGCCAGCGCTTTCTCGAACTTGGCCAGCGCGCCGCGATAGTCCCCGCGCTTGAGCAGAATCTCCCCGTGGGCCCGGTAGGCCAGCAGGCTGGTCGGATTGTCGGCCACCACCGTTTCCAACTCGGCCTCGGCCTCGGCCTCACGGCCCAGGGCCGCGAGAGCCAGAGCCAATTTCTCCCGCGAGGGGGTGTCGGAGGGTTGCAGCACGAGCAATCGGCGGGCACAGGTCACGGCGTCTTCGTGATGACCGCCGGCAAAGAAAAAGTTGAGGACCCGCTGCAACACGGCAGCATCCTGGCGGGCCAAGCCGGCCGACCGGCGGTAGTGGACGAGCGCCCGCTCGTCGAGGGCGGCACCCATTTTGCCCTCCATGACCAACTGCCGCACCCACAGGTCCCCGAGCCCGGCCCAAAAAGCGGCGTCCTGGTTGGTCCGGCGGCCGGCCTGCTCGAGCAACTTGGTCGCGGACGAAGTGCGGCCGGTCGCACGATAGATGCTGTAGAGCAGCTGGTAGCACTCGATGAGGTCGGGATCGGCGGCGAGGGCTGATTGCGCGTAGCGCTCGGCCGAGTCGAATTTTCGCAGGTGAACCACGTAAATTCCGGCAATGCGCAGGGCCAACCGCGCCGACTGCGGGTTTCGTTTGAGCGAATCCTTCAGCACCCCCAGCGCCTCGGGCACCTCGTTGCGCTCGAGCATCGCCCCGGCCACTTCCTGAGCCAACGGGGCATTGGACGGATCCAGATCGAGGGCGCGCAGATTCTGGCGGAGAGCGACGTCCGGATCGTCAGCAGAAGCAAACAGCGCGAGGGCCACCCGGGCCAAGGCTTCAGCGCGGTTCTCGGCCTCAGCGGTCAGCTCGGCTGGTCGCGGCGTGGTTGCGTCCTCCACGCCAACGTCCTGGGCGAAGGCCCCCGACAAAGCCAGAGACCCGGCAAGGCACCAGGCAACAGGCAGCAGGTGCCGGGCAGCGGCAGAGCGCAACCGGGAACACGCGAACATGGGGCCAACGATAACCCCTAGCTCTTGTAGCGCAACCGCTTCTTGTGGCGGTTCAGCTTCATGCGCTTGCGGCGCTTGTGCTTGGCGATTTTCGCCTTCCGCCTCTTTTTGATCGAACCCATGTAACGTTAGTAAACCAGTTTATTCAGAGGATATTCAATGATGCCCTCGGCCCCCAACGCTTTGAGTTGGGGGATAATTTCGCGGACAACCTTCTCATCGATGACCGTCTCGACAGCAACCCAGCCATCGTTTGCCAAAGGTGAAACTGTAGGATTCCGGAGAGCGGGCAACTCCTCAAGCAAATTCTCCAGGCTGGCCTGCGGAAGGTTCATCTTGAGCCCGACCTTGTCCCGCGCCGCGAGCGCCCCCTGCAGCAGCAAAATCACCCGGTCCATCTTGCCCCGCTTCCACTCGTCCGAGTAGGCGGCGCGGTTGGCGATGAAGACCGGATAAGATTCCATGATGGTCTCGACGATGCGCAGTTTGTTGGCCCGCAGGGAGGACCCGGTTTCGGTGATGTCGACGATGGCGTCGACCAAATCCGGCACCTTGACCTCGGTCGCGCCCCAGCTGAATTCGACTTCGACGGCGACGTTGTGCCGGCGGAAAAACTCCCGCGTCAAGCCGACCGCCTCGGTGGCCACCCGCTTGCCCTTCAAGTCCTCGATCCGGCGAATGGGCGAATCCTCGGGCACAACGACGACCCAGCGGGTCGGCGCCGCGGTGGCCTTGCTGTAAGGCAGGTCGCAGAGCGAGGCGACATCGGAGTTGTTCTCCGCCACCCAGTCGCGTCCGGTGATGCCGCAATCCAAAAAACCCTGCTCGACGTAGCGGCTGATTTCCTGGGCGCGGAGCAGACGAACAACCAATTCCGGATCGTCCACCGCCGGACGGTAGGAACGGCTGGCACCCGAAATGGCGAAGCCAGCCTTGGCAAAAAGCGACAAGGTTGGCTCCATCAGGCTGCCCGAGGGCAGGCCGATTTTGAGGCTGTTGGTGGACATGCGGGTGATCCTGCAGGCTAAAAGACCGCCCTCGGAGGCGCAAGCCGCAAGCCGCCTGCATGTTTGCATCGAGTCCGTCAGGCCCTAAGATAAAGACTCATGAGCCGGTCGCCGATCTTGGATCATTTTGAGGATAGGCCCGCCAAGGCTGAGCCGTGGGCTTGGCGCATCGTTTTGGCGCTGATTCTTTCTCTTGCCGTGCATGCGGCCTTCGTCTGGTGGGCCCGCGGTTACACGATCAACACGTTCAGCGAATCCTACTACGACCAGATTGTGCCCCGGGCCTTCAAGGTGGACCGCGTGGAGATTGATTCGAGCCTTCTCGACGAGTCCCCTGAACCTGTCGCATTGGATGTTGTTCGCAAAACCACTCCGGTCGCCGTGGACCTCCCGGCCGAGGAAATAACGGCGGAACAACCCGAGATGAAGATTGCCCCCGACAAGCCGGCCGAGCTGAGCATCGGGGCCGAGGACGTTCCCCAGATCAGCACCTCGGCCAGCGACGCCGCACTCACGCTGGCTGCGGCCACGGCAGAGTCACTCGACGAGGATCTCAACTCCATGCGGGAGGCCCTCCTGGCCGACCAACCCTCGTCATCGGCCCAGCCCGCGATCGAACTGGCGGAGTCCGCCGGCCGGGCGGGCGGCGGTTCGATTGATGCGGTGCCCGCCGGCTACAGCAACCTCGACGAATTGCTGTCCGGCACCGGCGGGATCTCGGAATCGCAGGGCCCGATCTTCATGCCCGCGGACGTGCTCTTCGGCTACAACGAGTCCTTCCTCGGCCCGGGCGCGATCAGCAGTTTGGAAAAGCTCGCGGAACTGATCCGCCGCAACCCGGACACCCGTTTCCGCGTCGAAGGACACACCGATTCGTTTGGCGGTCCGGAATACAACGCGCAGCTCAGCCTGGCCCGCGCCGATTCGGTCAAGCAATGGCTGGGCCGCCAGATGGCCATCGACCCGGGCCGGATCGAAGCCCGCGGCCTCGGCAGCACCCGCCCGCTTGTTCCGACCACCGGGTCGATCGAGGAACAGCAACTCAACCGCCGGGTCGAGATCGTCATTCTCCGCGCCGCCTCCGGACGCTGAGCACTACGCCCCGCGGACGATGAGCTACGACCTCGAAAAAATCCTCGGCCGCGCCTCCGAAGACCTCGACCGCAGCACCGCAGGCAAGACGGCGGCGGAATCCTTGGCCGCCTATCAGCGGTTTCGCCGCCTCGAGGAGCACCGCCTGCGCCTGCGCATTTCCTCAGGCGCGGGAGGACGCGAGGTGGTGCGCCAGCGCAGCGACCTCGTCGATCTACTTTTCCGCCGCCTCTACGCGCAGGTCTGCAGCCGCGTCTTCGGCCGGGCGAAGCCCGCGGGCCTCGCCGTCCTCGCTTTCGGCGGCTACGGCCGGCGTGAAATGAATCCGTTCAGCGACGTGGACATCATGTTTCTCCACTCCGGCTCGCGGCCGAACCGCGAGGAGACCGAGGCCATCCAGGAGATGATCCAGATACTCTGGGACATCGGGTTCAAGGTCGGCCATTCCGTCCGCTCGGTGGCCAAGGCGATCAGCCAGTCCAACGAGGACCTGCAAACCAAAACCTCCATGCTCGAGTCGCGACACCTCTGCGGGGATCGCGACCTTTACGCCAAGTTCCGCGGGGAATTCGAGCAGAAGTGCCTGAAGGGAAAATCCGCGGACTACATCGCCTGGCGTCTGACCAACCAGGAGGAACTCCACCGTCAATACGGAAGCATCACCTCGATGCAGGAGCCTAACATCAAGCATGGAGCCGGCGGACTGCGGGACTATCAAAACCTGGTCTGGGTCGGAACCTTTCATTGCGGGGCCAACTCCACGGCCAAACTCGTGGAGAAAAAAATCCTGGCCGAGAGCGACCGGCGCTTGCTCGAGAAGGCCTATGATTTTCTCCTCCGCGTGCGCACCGAGATGCATTTCATCAACAAGCGCCCGATCGACACCCTGACGCTTTTTTTGCAGGGCCAGGTCGCCACCCGGCTGGCTTATCCCGAGAAGCACATGCTCAAGCGGGTGGAAGCCTTCATGCGCGAGTATTACCAGCACACCCGCCACATCCAGCGCATCACCAAGACAGCCCTGGCCCAAATGGCCCCGGCGGTGGATCCGGCCCCGGCCGCGCCCCGGCTTCTCGGACTCTTCTCCTCGCGGGCTCCGCGGGCCGAGCACTTCGACGGATTTCTCGCCAAGAACGGTCTGCTCTACGCCGAGTCGCCCGGCATTTTCGCCCAGGACCCGCAGCGGCTGATGCGGCTGTTCCAGCACGCCCAACTGCGCAACCTCTCCCTCGCCCCCGCCCTGGTCGATCTCGTGCGTCAGCGGCTCAGCGTGGTCAACCGCACCTTCCAGTATTCCCGTGCCGCCCGGGAGGTGTTTCTCTCCATTCTCTCGCGCAAGGGACAGGTCGGCCGCGTCCTGCGCATGATGCACGAGACGGATTTTCTCGGGCGTTATCTGCCCGAGTTCGGGCGGTTGACCTGCCTTGTGCAGCATGAATTTTTCCATCGCTACACGGCGGACGAGCACACGCTGGTCTGCATCGACAAACTCGATGCCTTGATCGACACCGAAGACCCGAAGCTCAAGGGCTACCGCGGGCTGTTCCAGAAATGCGAGGACCCGGCCACCCTCTACCTCGCGCTCTTGATGCATGACACGGGCAAGGCCGGCAACCGGCGCCATCACGAGGAGGCCAGCGCCACCATGGCCACCGCGGTGGCCCGGCGGCTGCAGCTTCCGACCGAACAACGACGCGCTTTGGTCACGCTGGTCGACAACCATTTCCTCCTTTCCAAGACCGCGCAATCCCGCAACCTCGATGACCCGGCGACGGTCTCCTATTTCTGCGGCTTGATCCCATCGGTCGACAACCTCGACTCGCTCATGCTGGTCACGCTGGCCGACGGGCAGGGCACCAGCGACGCCAAGTGGTCGGATTGGAAGGAAGGATTGATCTGGCAGCTTTACCGCGCGAGCCGGACTTTTCTCGAAGATGGTCCGGAGGCTTTCAGGCAACGGCGTTTCGATTTCGAGGAGTTGCAGCGCGAGGTGCTGGAAAAACTTGCCGCGGACTACGCCGGCGAGGCCGCCGCACACTTCCGGCAGATGCCCGAACGCTACTTCCGCATGTTCGGCGCGGCGGAGATCGCCAGTCACATCCGGCTGTTCCGCAAGTTTTACGAAAGCCACCTGCAAGACGGAGCCAGCGGGCTATGTCCCGTGGTCAAATGGATGCACCACCCCGAGCAGGGCCACAGCGAGGTCCTGATGTGCGGCTGGGACCACCCCGGGCTCGTGGCCCGCATCTGTGGCGCCTTTCTCTCCGCCCGGGTCAACGTCCTCAGCGCCGACATTTACACGCGCGGCGACAATCTCGTCCTTGATGTCTTCCGCGTTTGTGATCCCAAACACCGGCCGGTCGAGGGCGAGCGAGACCACCGCATGGTCGAAAAATTGCTCGATGCCTCGCTGCTCGATCCGGATTTCGACTTCACCCCGCACATCGCCAAGACGCGGCAGAGCGTGGGTTACCTCATGTCGCGCGAGGCCGACATCCCCACGCGGATCACGGTGGACAACCGCAACCATCCGGCCTTCACCATCGTTGATATTGAAACCCCCGACCGCATGGGCCTGCTCTACGACCTGTTTGCCGCCATCACCCGCCTGGGCCTCTCGCTCGAACTCGCGCGCATCACGACCGAGAAGGAAGTGGCGATGGACACATTTTATCTGCGCCGCGCGTCGGACGGGGGCAAGGCCTCGAGCGATCGGGAAGTCCGCGCCCTGCAGCGGAACCTGCACAGCGCGGCGGTCTCCCCGGGCAGCGGGGCTCCATGACCCGCCGTTGGCCGACGATTCTTTGGCGTCAGGTCGGCCGCCATGCCTGGCGGCACAAACTGCTGACCGTGCTCAATGTGCTGAGCGTGGCTCTCGGGGTCTGCGTGTTTCTCGCCATCATGATTGCCAACCAAAGCGCGAACCGCTCGTTTCGCGCCGGCGTCGAGCTTCTCGCCGGCAAAGCGAACCTCGAGGTCCGCGGCCCGTTCGACGAGACACTGGTCCCCGCGGTCGCCGCGGTCCCCGGCGTGGCCGCCGCCACCCCCGTGGTCGAAGGCCTGCTCACCCTGCCCGACCATCCGGGCGAATACCTGCGCCTGCTCGGAGTCGACCCCTTCACCAACCCGCCCTTCGAGACCTTCCGCATGCTGCGGCCGGACGGGGAAGCGGTGGACGTCGAGGTCTGGTTGCGCGAGCGCGATTCGATCGCCCTCACGCGGGAGCTTGCGGAGAAATTGAAAATCTCCCCGGGCGACACCTTGCGCGTCGGAGTCAACGGGCGGACCGCGCAGCTGACCGTTCGTTTCGTCCTGCAGCCGGACGATCCCGCGACGCTGAGTGACATCCGCGTGGCTTCGATGGACATCGGGTGGGCGCAGGAATTGCTCGGCGCGGTCGGGCGGGTCAGCTCGATGCAAATCCTCCTGCGCGACGAGGCCGACTCGGCCGGAGTGACGCGGGCGATCAGGGCAATCGTGCCCGGAGATGTCGTGGTGGCGGCTCCGGCGCAGCGCAGCGAGCAAATCGGACGGATGCTTTCCAGTTTTCAGCTCAATTTGACCGCGCTCAGTCTGGTCTCGTTGCTGGTCGGAATGTTCCTCATCTACAACACCGTCTCGGCCTCGGTCGTCCGCGGCCGGCGCGAAATCGGTATTCTTCGCGCCGTCGGAACCTCGCGGGCCGAGATCCGGCTGCTTTATCTCGTTGAGGCCCTGTTCCTCGGCGCTCCGGGCGTGGCGCTGGGGATACTCGCCGCCTTCCCTCTCGCCGCCGTGCTCGTCGGGGCGGTGAGCGAAACAGTCACCTCGCTCTATGTGTTGGTCAGCATCGAGCGGCTGGAGGTCTCGGCCGATCAGGTGCTGCTCGCCGCTTTCGCCGGGCTGGCCTCGGTCGTGGTGGCAGCCTGGGTTCCCTCGGGCGAGGCCACCAAGGTGCAGGTCACCCGGGCCCTCCATCTCGGCACGGCGCGCGAACACTTCGTCACCGTCCCCCGCCGCTGGCTCGTCTGGGGCCTCGGCCTGCTGCTCCTCGCTTTCGCCGCATCCTGGCTCGCCCTGCACACCGGACCGGCTCTCCTTGGTTTTGCCGCCGCGTTTTTTGTCATCATCGGTTTTGCCTTCCTCGTGCCGACGGCCACCACTGCCGCGGGATCCATGGCGTCCGCGCTGGCCGAGCACTGCCCGCGCGGAAGCGCCTGGCGGCTGGCCTCGCGCAATCTCGTCCGCGCCATGCACCGCAACGCTGTGACCATCGCCGCGCTCATGGCGGCCGTGGCCATGACGGTTGGCGTCTCGGTCATGATCTTTTCTTTCCGCGGCAGCGTGGACACCTGGATCAACCGGACGATCCAAGCGGATTTGTTTGTCACCCCGGCGGCCAACGAGACGACGGGTTTCAACACCACGCTGCCCGACCATCTTCTCGGCTGGCTCGAGCAGCATCCGGAGACACAGTCGGTCGACACGTTTTTTGAAAAGCGCATGACGTTCCGCGGCGAGGTGGTTTTTCTCGGGGTCATCCGCGGTCGGAATCAGGGCGAGTTGGATTTTCTCGGCGGGGACGACGACGCGAAGTCCGAGCTGCTGCGGCAAGCTGACCACGTCGCTGTCTCGGAGAGTTTCGCGCGCAGGCACGGCGTCGAGGCGGGCGGCACGATCGAGCTGGCCACGCCGGGCGGTCCGCGCGATTTCCGCATCGCGGGAGTCTATCTCGACTACACGCGCGATCAGGGGGTCATTCTCATCGACCGGAACAACTACGCCGCGCATTGGCCGGCCCCCGGCGCCCACTCCGCGGCCGTCCACCTGCGCAACCCCGCGGCCAGCGAAGCGATGGCCGCGGAACTGCGGGAAACTTTCGGGCGGGAGGGAGAGTATGCGATCTATTCCAACGCCTCCCTGCGCCAGCGCATCTTCCAAATTTTCGACCAGACCTTTGCCGTGACCTATGTGCTGCGCAGCATTTCCGTTCTGGTCGCCGTGCTGGGGGTTTCGCTCACGCTGACCACCCTGGTGACCGAGCGGGAGCGGGAGATCGGCATCCTGCGCGCCATCGGTGCTTCGGCGCGCCAGGTGCGTCGTGCGTTGGTCGCGGAGTCGGCCCTGATCGGGTTGGTGGCCGGTGTGGTCGGCGTCGCGGCCGGGGCCTGCCTCGCCATGGTCCTCACCTGGGTGGTCAATCTGGCCTTCTTCGGCTGGACCGTGCAGCTGCGCTATCCGTGGGACCTGCTGGCCTGGACCCCGGTGTGGATGCTCGCGGCCGCAGCCGTGGCCGGATTGCTCCCGGCCGCCCGCGCTGCGCGGATCGCGCCGGCGGCGGCCTTGCGATCCGAGTAAGACGGGCGCTGATTCTTGCATCCGGCCCGCGGAGCTTTATCGTGAGGACGCAGCCATGAACCGTGACAGTTTTCTTTACGCGATGGAGAACTCCAAGACGCACGTCGAGCCTTCGGGGCTGATCGAGACGTTTGGACCGACGGTTTTTGATTTTGTGCTCATCAGCGAGCTGATGGATGAGGTCAACCGTGTGCGCCTGCGCCATGGCACATTGCAGGCCGAACGTCCGCGGATCGTGGCCCCGCATCACTTTGCCAAGATCATGCTTGATGGGTTCGGCGAGAAGGCCCGTGAATTTGCCGACTGGCTGGAGGGCCAAGGCGGGGACCTGCAATTCCTGCGCTACGGCTTCCAGTTCACCAAGAGCAATCTGCGCGAGGAGATTGTCCATGGCGACTTGGAGAGAATCGTGGCCCAAGCCGTGGGCGACGCGCAGGCCGAAGGGGTGACGCGTCGTGCAGTGATCGAGAGCGTGGATGACGCCTGGGAGGTGTCCCTGCTCAAGCTGGCCGTCGAGACAGCAAGGCGTTCGGCCGGCGGCAATGTCCAGGAATGGAAAAAGCGCGGCCTGCTTTGATGCCCGTGAGATTGTTTCTCGAATTCAGCCTATGAGACCAATTCATGGCGTGGTCGTTTTTCTGGTGGCGGCAATGGTCATCGGCGGCGGGGGCTGGGCCGTTTACCGGGTCTACCTGCAACCGCAGCAGGAACTCCAAGCCGAGCAGGATGTGGCCAAACATTCGTCCGAGGAAGCGGCGGCCGCGCCCGAGCCGGTCGAGGTGATCTTCCAAGCGCTGGCTCAGCAGGCCACCACAGCAACGCCGGACGCCGCCCGCTCCATGTGGATGGAGTTTATCCGCACCCACCCGGACTCGCCACGCGTGGCCGAGGCGGAAGCCGCCGTCGGCCCGCTGAACATGGCCGCCTTGCTCTCGCCCGAGGCGGCGGAGCACAAGAAAACCTACACCGTGGCCAAGGGCGATTCGCTTTACAAAATCGCCCGCCAGCACGGGGTGACCATCGAGCTGCTCGCCCGCGCGAACAACCTGCAGAACACCATGCTCCAGATCGGCCAGCAGTTGATTGTGCCGGAGACGCAGATCACCGCGACCATCGACCGGCCGGCCATGAAGCTTCGCTTGGACAACCGCGGCGAATTCCTCCGGGCCTACCCTCTCCTCGCCGCGGGCCTTCCCGGTGCAGCCGCCGGGGCCAAGGCCCGGGTGACCGACCTCGTGGTCGAAGTCGACGGCAAGCGGGTGACCTTCGGACAAAAAGGCTACGCCGAGGGCAAACGCAGCATTCTCCTCTCCTCCCCCGGCGCCCCGATCAGCGGCGTGGCCGAGGGCGCGCCGGCTCCGCAAATCGCGTCGGGCGTGGTTGTCAAGGATGCTGACTTGGGGGAGATTTTTGTGCTCCTCAGGAGCGGCGTTCCGGTCACAATCAAGTGAGATGAAGGTCCAACCACTGGATTTCGAGAAACCCATCGCCGAGCTGGAGGACCGCTTGGATAGCCTGCGTGAGAAGGCCGACGGGCAGGACCTCGGGGTGGCCCCGGAAGTCCGCAAGATTGAAGAGAAAATCGCGGCGATGCGCCGGGAGATTTACGACAATTTGACCGCTTGGCAGCGCGTGCAGATCGCCCGGCACACCGCCCGCCCCTTCGCCCTCGACTACCTCGGCCTGTGCTTCACTGATTTCACCGAATTGCACGGCGACCGGCTTTTCGGCGACGACGCTTCCATGCCCTGCGGGCTGGCCAAACTCGATGGCCGGCCGGTCGCGGTCGTGACCAACCAGAAAGGCCGGGACACGAAGGAAAATCTCAAGCGAAACTTCGGCAGCGCCCACCCCGAAGGCTACCGCAAGGCCCTGCGGGTCATGCGGCTGGCGGAAAAATTCGGGCTGCCGGTCATCGCGCTGGTCGACACCCCGGGAGCCTTTCCGGGAATCGGCGCAGAGGAGCGCCACATCGCGGAGTCCATTGCCGTCAACCTGCGCGAGATGATGATCCTACGCACGCCGATCATCGCGGTGATCATCGGCGAAGGCGGATCCGGTGGTGCCCTCGGCATCGGCGTGGCCGACCGGGTGCTCATCATGGAAAACGCCTACTATTCCGTCATCAGCCCCGAGGGCTGCGCGGCCATTCTGTGGAAACACCGCAGCCATGCGCCCGAGGCGGCAGAGGCGCTCAAACTGACCGCGCCAGACCTCAAGGAACTCGGCGTGGTCGACGGCATCGTGCCCGAACCGCTGGGGGGCGCGCACCATGACCGGGCCGCCGCGGCCGGATTGCTCCGCCAGTCCCTGGTGGAAAACCTTGTGGAGCTGGAAAAGGAGACCACGGCAAAACTCCTCGCCACCCGTTACGAAAAATTCCGCGGGATGGGCGTTTTTCGCGAGGAGTAGCGAAACCCCCGCGAGCCGCTCCTCAGGGCGCGGCCGCCGGCACCGGACTCATCAGGCTATCCGGTCCAAGCGCCTGCAATTCGTTTTGGCGGTCGAGCGGATGCTGGCTCGGGGTGAAGGCAATGGTCAGGACTTCGTTGCCCCGGGAAACCTTGACCGGGATGGAATCCCCGGCGGTGAGAAAGAAAGAAGCGTCGAGCGCATCCTCGGGTTCGCGGACGACGATGTCTCCGACCTGCAAAATCACGTCTCCCGAGCGGAACTCTCCGGCGGCGGGGCCGGCCGGATCGACGACATCGATGGCCATGCGCGAACCGTTCACGGCTAGCGGGGTCTCCTGCACGGTGATGCCGGCCCAACCGTGCCGCACACTGCCGAAGCGCTCGAAATCGGACCGCACCTTCTCCGCTGCACGCATGGGAAGAACGTAGCAGCCGGAGCCTTCCTCGAAACCACTGACAAGAATTCCCACGGTCTGGCCGTCCATGTTGAGCACGGGGCTGCCGCCTTGTCCGCGCTGCACGGGAATGTTGGCCCGGATGTGGGTCGTGGCAAAGAAGCGCCCCTTGAATTGCCGGTCGAAGCCGCCGACCACGCCGAAGCTGGGTGTGGCGTCATGCTCGAAGGGAAAACCAATGGCGAGAAGCGGCGTGGCTGGCTGCAATTCACCCGAGTCGCCCGCAGGCAGGAAGGGCGTCGCGGTGGGGGTCTCAATCTTGATCAAGGCAACCCCGCTTCGCAGGTCAGCGGCCAGAAGCCGCGCCGGCCAACGCTGCCCGTCATGCGTGACCGTGACGCTCTGACCGTCGCCCACCACCGAGGTGAGCGTGTAAATGGTGCCGTTCATGTCGGCAAAAAATCCGGTGCCCGCGACCTTGCCCAGCTCGTCCTCGGACTCGACGCGAACCACGGCATCCGCGTTCTCGCGAAAAAGTTTACCGACCGTGTTCTCGATCACGTCGGCCATGGAGGCCCCGTCCGTGGAACCGGACGCAGCAGGCTTGGCTGGCTCGGCCCCGGCGGGGTCCAGCAGCGCGGAACCTGCAAGGGCCCCGCAGAGACTAAAAGCTATAAGGCGACTCATAGCTCACCGGCCGCGACTCCAGAACGTAGTAGGGGGGAAACTCCGAACGCGAGGAGCCAGACTGGCGGACAGAACTCTCGGCCGAAAACAGCGCCGGAGCCGTGGCCCCCGGAGAGTTGAGCGCGAAGGGTGCCGTCGTCGGTGTCGTGTCGCTCTGCTGGGTGACGAGGATCGCGGTTGAAACCATCACAGCGGCCGCGACCACCCCGGCGTAGGCCAGGCGGGGCACGTGAAAATCGGGGAAAGCACTGACGACCCGCTCCCAGATCAGCCCCAGCGTTGGTTGCTTGAGCAAGTCGGCCCGCTGACGCTCGTGAAATTCGTCGAGGAAACGCTCGAAGTAATCCGGGGTCGGGTGCTCGTAGCGTTTTAGGCGGAGAAGTTTGTGGACGTCAGGGTTCATAAATTCAATTGACCAAAAATTCCTGGAGGTGGTTTTGGAGTTGGCGGTGGGCGTAGAAGAGTCTCGAACGAACCGTGCCTTCGGAGATCCCGAGGATTTTTCCGATTTCCGCGTGGGGCATGCCTTGAATGTCGAACATGGTAACTACAGCTCTGTGGTCATTCGACAGCTTCATCATGGCCTCGTTCAATCTTAGTTGCAGCTCTTTGAGATTAACTTCTCGCGTTGCGTCGGGCGCGGAGGTCATCTCGATGAAGTCCCGGTCATGGTGGATGCCGTTGTCCACGTCATCAAGGCTCATGTTGTAGGTGCGGGACCGCTTTTTGAGGAAGTTGATCGTCATGTTGGTGGCGATCGTGTGCAGCCAGGTGTAGAAGCTCGATTTTCCGCGGAAGCCCTTGATCGAGCGGTAGGCCTTGGAAAAAATGTCCTGCAAGAGGTCGTTGGTGTCCTCGTGGTTGGAGGTCATGTTGTAAACCAACCCGTAAAGGCGTGAGCTGTATTTGCGGACCAGCGCATCGAAAGCCCGCGGGTCCCCTTCTTGGGTGCGTGCGACAAGATCTTCGTCACTGATTTCGGGTTCCTGATCCGGTTCGGCCATGAGAGAAAGGTCATGCTAACAGACGCCACCCAGCGGGGGGAAGCAGGAGTCTGAGTTCAATCCGCGGGCCAATCACGGCGGAGCGAAGCTTCGAGCAATCCGCCGAGCAGGGCGGCGGCGGAGCGCCCCGTCTCCATGACTTCATGGTGGGACAGCGTGGCCTCGACCATTCCCGCGCCCCAGTTGGTCAGGCAGGAAAACGCGGCCGCCCGCAACCCGAGAGCCCGCGCCTGCATCGCTTCGAAGACGGTCGACATGCCGACCGCATCCGCCCCGAGCATCCGCAACATCCTCACCTCGGCCGGGGTTTCGTATTGCGGTCCGGGCAACCCGGCATAAACGCCCTCGTGCAGATCCAACCCCAGCTCCCGGGCCCGCTCGCGGAACATCCGGCGCAGGTGGCCGTCATAGACCTCGGACATGTCGAAAAAATTCGGCCCGCCAGTCAGGGGCGACGCCCCGGTGAGATTCAGGTGGTCGCTCAACATCATCCACCCGCCCGGCTCGAAGGCCGGGTTGAGCGTTCCGGCGGCATTGGTCAGCACGAGCACCCGCGGACCGAGCGAAGCCATGAGCCGCACATGGGCCGTGACCTGCCGCGCCGTGTGGCCCTCGTAAAAATGCACCCGGCCGACGGCGAGCAGCAAGGGGACGCCGCCGAGGGTCGCGCCGACAAATTTTCCCGCATGGCCCGGCACGGCCGACACGGGCAACCCCGGCACGGCGGCGTAGGGCACCTCGAAAAGTTTTTCGCAGACGTCGGCAAACCCGCCCAACCCCGAGCCGAGAACCATCGCGACCCTCGGCCGGAAAGCGGCCAGATCCGCGGGCATGCCGGGGAACTCCGGGGCCGTTTCCTGCCGCGCGTCCATGACCGGGTCAGACCGTCTTGATCAGGACCGAGGAGTTGTGGCCGCCGAAGCCGAATGAGTTGCTGATCGCCACCTTGACCTTGCGTTCGCGCGCCACAAGCGGAACGTAGTCGAGGTCGCAGGCCTCGTCGGGATGATCGAGGTTGATCGTTGGCGGCACGATGCCGTCGCGCATGGCCATGACGCAGGCGGCCATTTCGACCGCGCCGGCCGCGCCCAGAAGGTGGCCGGTCATGGATTTGGTCGAGCTGACGAGCAGACCATTGTGCGCGTGGTCGCCGAAGGCCCCCTTGATCGCGAGGGTTTCGCAGAGGTCGCCGATCTGGGTCGAGGTGCCGTGGGCGTTGATGTAGTCCACTTCCTCGGGATTGACCTTGGCATGGTTCATGGCCATGCGCATGCAGCGTGCCGCCCCCTCGCCCTCCGGCTGCGGGGCGGTCATGTGATAGGCGTCGGCGGTCAGGCCGTAGCCCGCGACCTCACAATAGATCTTGGCCCCGCGTTTTTTCGCGTGCTCGTATTCTTCGAGGATGAGAATGCCGGCGCCTTCGCCCATGACAAAACCATCGCGGTCCTTGTCGAAGGGCCGCGAGGCTTTCTCCGGTTCGTCGTTGCGCAGGCTGAGGGCGCGCATGGCGGAGAAGCCGGCCATGCCGACCGGCACGATGCAGGCCTCGCTGCCGCCGGCGAACATGATGTCGGCGTCGCCAAATTTGATGATCCGCCAGGCCTCGCCCATGCAGTTGTTCGAAGTGGCGCAGGCCGTGACGATGGCCATGTTCGGTCCGCGCAGCCCGTGCTCCATCGAAATGAACCCGCTGGCCATGTTGCTGATCATCATGGCGATCATGAAAGGCGAGGTGCGCTCCGGCCCGCGGGCCATCATCTGCGAAACCTGCGTCTCCATCGTGGCCAGGCCGCCGACCCCGCTGCCGATCATGACGCCGGCCCGGTCGAGGTCCACCGCGGTCAGATCGAGGCCGGAATCGTCGAGGGACATCTTGGCCGCGCCGACGGCGAACTGCGTGTAGCGGTCGCTGCGCCGCACGTCCTTCGGCGTGGTGTAAAAAGGTGTCGGATCGTAGCCGCGCACTTCGCCGGCGATCTTGCAGCTGAACTTTTCCGAATCGAAGGCGTGGTGGAGGGAAATCCCGCTGCGCCCGGCCTTGATGCTCGACCAGAAGGTCTCGAGGTCATTGCCCACGGGGCTGACCACCCCGATACCGGTGATGACGACGCGACGTTCGTTCATGAGTCGTTAATTCGTAAAGCAGCCCGCCAAGGGTTGGCGAGGCCAAACGGCCGGGGACTTCACCTGGCCATGCCCACGTTCTGGACCATTTGGAAGAGCTTGCCCTCGGACTTGATCGAGGGGGCAATGATGATTTCCGTCTCCTGGAATTCGCGCAGACTGGCCGCCCCGACGTTGCCCATGCAGGTGGTGATGGCCCCGACGAGATTCTGGCTGCCGTCGTCCACCGTGGCCGGACCGAACAAAATCTGCTCGAGTGTGCCGGAGACGCCGACCTTGATGCGCGTGCCCCGCGGCAGATTAGCATGCGGCGTGGCCATGCCCCAATGGAAGCCGCGGCCGGGCGCCTCCTCGGCCTTGGCGAAGGCGCTGCCGACCATGACGGCATCGGCCCCGCAGGCCAGCGCTTTGCAGACATCCCCGCCCTTGTTCATTCCGCCATCGGTGATGATCGGCACGTAGCGGCCGGTTTTTTTGAAATAGGCATCGCGCGCCGCGGCGCAGTCGACCGTGGCGGTGACCTGCGGCACCCCGAGGCCGAGCACGCCGCGCGAGGTGCAGGCCGCGCCGGGGCCGACCCCGACGAGCACGCCGGAAACCCCGCACTCCATGAGTTCGAGCGTCGTGCCATAGGTCACGGTGTTGCCGATGATGACCGGACATTTCATCGACCGGCAAAAATCGGAAAGATCGAGCATGCGGTATTCCGTCGAAATGTGCCGCGCGGTCGAGACCGTGCTCTGCACGACAAAAACATCCACCCCGGCTTCCTGCGCGATGGCTCCGCAGCGTTCGGCTTTCTGCGGGATGGCGCTGACGGCGGCCATGACTCCGGCGTCCTTGATTTCGCGGATGCGCCGGCTGATCAACTCCTCCTTGACCGGCTCGAGGTAGACCTTCTGCAGCAGGCCGGTCACCTGGTCCTTGTCCGCGGCCAGCACTTCGGCGAGGACCGAGTCGGCGTCCTCATAGCGCACTTGCACACCCTCGAGATTCAGCACGGCCAGGCCGCCGAGGCGCCCCATGGCGATGGCGAAACGCGTGTCCACCACGCCATCCATCGCGCTGGCCAGGATCGGCAACGCCACTTGGAGCGCGCCGCCGTCCGCCGTGGGAATCTGCCAGGTGACATCGACTTCGTTGGGGTTGATCGTAACCGCACCGGGAACCAGCGCAATTTCATCGAACCCGTAAGTGACCCGCGCTTTGCGGTTCCGTCCAATCCACATGCCCATAATTTTTTCCTAAATGTCGTTGATGATAAGGTTGGTTTCGTTAACCGCGCCGCAAGCCGGGCATCGCACCAACCCGGTGCTCCGGTTGTGACGGATCCATTCCGCGCAGAGGCGGCATTGCGCCAAGTCTCGCCGGTCCCGGCGCCTCTGCCCAGCCTGACTCCACGCATAAAATAGCCAGAGGCCAAGAATAGCAGCAAGGAAAACGCCCGCGTAGAGCAGCGGCAGGACGGAAAGGCTCGCCCGGATCATGGCGCGACCTCCCCCGGACCCCAGACAATGCGGAGCGTTCCCTGATAATCCGCCCCGGTCGGCCCGAAGCGCGAACGCTGGACCGCGCGCTGGGCCGCAAGGTCGAGGGCGGGAACGCCGCAACTGCGCAGGACCCACACGTGCCGGGCTTCGCCGCTGGCATTGAAGGCCACGAGCAACTCGACCGGCAATCCCGGAGGTTGCGGCGGGGCAACGGCGCGCAACCGAGCGAGCAAATCCTCGGTCACCGCCGGCCCGGCGGGCTCGAGGCGCGCGCTGACCGGAGCCATCTCGACCGACGGAGGCTGGGCCCGATCCTCCAACCACGGCCGCACGGCAAGCGGCGGAAGGGCCGGAACCCACACCTCGGGCACGGCGGTCGGCGGCGCTGGCACAAGCGGCGGCAATTCGGGCCGAAGCGCGCGAAGCGGGCGCCCCGGACGAGGCGGGGGCAGCAGTTGGTCGCGGTAACGGCCCGGCTGCAGCCATGAAGGATCGCTCGCACCGAGCAGCACCGACTCGGCGCCGGAAGGATCGGCGGGAATGAAGGTGATCTTGGCCGGAGGCGGCGGCAAAAGGTCGCTCCGCCCCGTCGAAGGCGAGCGCACCGCATACATGGCGACGACGTGCAGAATGACGGAAAGAATCATCATGGCCGGCAAGGCCAACCGGATCGGATACCCCGACGGCCAGTGGAACACGTGCAGCAGGCGGTCGGTGAGGATCATGGCGCGGGGGCCCGCGTGGTCGCCAAGGCAACGGAGAAGCCACGCTCGAGGGCCAGATCCGTCACGGCCGAGACAAGTTCGAGCGGCGCCTCGCGGTCGGCCTTGATCACAACCTGACGCGAAACAGTGCGGCGTGATTCGAGCCGGGCTCCAAGTTGTCCGGGCTCGACGACGCGATCCTCGAAAAAGACCGCCGCCCCGGGTCCGCCGGTCACCGCCACGACGAGAGGATCCTGCATGGCCGGGAGAAGGAAACGCGAGGCCGGCAGTTCAACCTTGAGGCCCGGCTGCATGAGGAAAGACGTCGAAAGCAGGAGGAAAAAAACCAGCAGGAGCACCACCGTCATGGTCCCGGTAAAAACCGGCACCGCGCCCCGCAGGCGAGTCGCCCGGGTCAGCCTCATGGCTCCTGCACCGGCTCGCCGTCCATGGCGAGAATCTCCGCCGCGGGCAGGGTGCGATTTTTCAAAAGATTGACCATCTCGATGCCGGCGCGCTCCATGTCATGCAGCAAATCCTGCACCCGCGAGGAAAGGTAACTGCCGCCGAGCAGCGCCGGAATGGCGACCGCGAGCCCGGCCGCCGCGCAGATGAGGCTTTGGTAAACCGCGCCCGAAAGATCGGCCACCGTGGCATAGCCGCCCTGCGTGGAGATGAGATAGAAAGCCTCGAGCAAGCCCAGCACCGTGCCGAGCAAACCGAGCAGCGGTGCCGTGTAGGCCAGACCGATGAAAAGCGCCAAGTGGCGTTCCAAGCGCGGAACCTCGAGCTGTCCCGCCTCCTGAACGATGTCCCGCAACTCGGCCCGCGGACACTCGCGCGCCAGCACGGCACTGAGGGCGACGCGCGCCACCGGGCCCTGGGTGGAAAGACATTGCTGGCGCATCTCGTCGAAGCGGCTGTCACGAACCAGGTTGGCCAGACCGCGCAGGAACTCCCCCACGCGGATCTGCGCCCGGTGCAGGTAAAGCAGGCGTTCGAGAAAGACCCCGAGACCGACCACGCTGAGGACCAAAATGACCCACATGACCGGGCCGCCTTTTTGCAAAAGTTCCAACATTTCCTGCATCATTCAAACACACGGCACCCGCGGCAATCATGATTTGTCGGCAAGTTTGCTCCGGGCCGCGCGGGCCGACGCGATTCCGTGGCAGAATCGCCGCCGGCCCCCGACAACCCCGCCGCGCGTGATGCTCGCGAGTTGGCCGCCCGGCCTAAATTGAAAAAGCGGGAGCCGCAGACCAGCTTCCGGGAGCGGAGTTGCCTCGGGTCTTGCTCGGGAGTCTGGATGTGCATACGGTAAGTCCTCAATGAAAACTCTCGAAATCTCTCTCGCGCAAATCGGCAATTCGCGGGGCATCCGCTTGCCCGCCGGCCTGATCCGCAAGCACGGGTTCGAGCACGGGTTGGTAGTCGAGGATCGCGGCCATGAAATCGCGCTCCGCCCCAAGTGCACCCCGCAGAAGCTTTCGTGGGAGGCAACCGCGCGCGAAATGGTTGCGGCCGGAGAAGACTGGTCCGAGTGGGATGGTGCGCTGGCCGATGGACTCGACGACATCCCTTGGGCCCATCCGGTTCCGGCCGCATCAACCGCACCAACGAAGGGGACGAAGAAGGGTGCGGCCCGGACAAGCGCAGAGAGGAGGAGGCAATCAAAGACCCGGCGGCGCAAGGTATGAAGCGCGGCGAGGTTTACTGGATCAGGCTCGACCCGGCCGAGGGGAGCGAGATTGGCAAAACCCGCCCCGGCGTCATCGTGAGCCTGAATTTTCTCAACACCGTCCTGCCCACGGTGGTGGTCTGTCCACTAACGTCTGTCCTGCGCCCGACATGGCGCACGCGGCTTCAAGTTATCTGCGCCGGACGCAAGGCCGACATTTGCGCCGAGCAGATCCGCGTGGTGAGCAAGCGCCGTCTGGGCGCCAAGCTTGGAACCCTCACCGACACTGACGCCACGGCACTGCGTCAGCTGCTTTCTGAGATGTATGGCGAGGGATAAAATGGCCGATGCGCCAGCCCGCGCCTTGGGAACATTTTCAAATCGTTTGATCAGCCGCCTGACTTTCATCCCGGCCATCGGCGGCCCACGACGCTGCTCTGGACGCGCTATAACAATCCCATTCCCCGCAGGAGCAAGAAGAGACCCAGCAGGGTAATCACAACTTGGAATACGGTCATCAAGCATCCCGGCTTCAGCTTTTGACCGCAATGCGGGCACTTCTTTCTGTCTTTATGCACCGCCGCACCACATCCGCCGCAGCGGATCTCGTCGGCCTTTAGCTGCATCCCAGCTTGGATGGCCCGCCCGGCCTTTGTTCCCAGAGTTGGCGCCTGGACTGGACCACAGTCCGAGTTTTGTGGGCGGACAGGACGCAGCACCGAGCCAAGAATTTCAATTTTAATCTGTGTCATGGGAGCCCACTCAGGCGACCCTCGAACCACACGATATCTGCATCGGTGGCCTCTCCTCTGAGCATCAGCTCGGCAATAGCTGAATTCTCGTCGGGCCCAGCCGACTGCCCGGCACGGGAAACGCGATATTGGCCCCCCAGTGGTGGGGACGTCGCCATGCTCTGCGTTTTTAAGGGGCAAATCGGGCTAGCTTCATGCACACGCTTTGCGTGGCGTGCTCTAATCACTGATTGCGACCGATTTCCAGTCGCCAAAGGAGTCTTTGTAGAAATGATACGTAAGCTGAGTTTCGCGGCCGTCGAAAACGCCTTTAAATTGAATTGGAAATATCTTTGTTCCGGCGGGAACATCGCCCATGCCAAGTGATTGCAGCGTTTCTCCACGTCGGACTTTCAGATCATAAGACACAGGCCCGCCAGTCATGCCGGGTAGAACAACTAATGGTTCCAAGACCGCAACGACCGTTTCTGTGTTCGGCCCGCCATACTTACCGGACTCCTCATCCTTGATGGATCTCCCAATATTCTCAGAGTCTATATTGGACTGCGCCGAGGCGCTTACAAGACCAAGACCGAGACAGACTATTATCGCTAGACTAATATGTTTCATATGTTTTATTATGTTGTTTGTTCGAATCTTAGCCACAAATCCAAGTTGTCTTGGGCTTCTCGCCATCGATACCCACGACTCCGGTCGTTGCTAAGATAGAAAGTATGCAGGAGACCACCATGATCCCATTTGCATGCGTGTGGCGGCCGCATCGAGCGGCCCTGGGTTCGCTGCGTTTACGCCAATTGCGCAAGCGTTGGATTAGGGTGGTCATGGGCAATTATGACTAATCATAAATCATTGGAGCTTGGTGCTCTACCGCAACCGCAAAAGACAGCCACTGCTATTAATGTCATTGAGCAGGTCTATGAGCAGTTGCTCATTTTCATCAGACATAAGCCACAAGAGCTGAATCCAACCTTGAGGTTTGCCGTTAATTGAAATTTCGGGCCCAGGACTGCCGCCCCCATAGCACGCGTGGATAAGAGTGTTCTCTGCAGTTATCGCATTTATGTCGCGTAAAGCAATCCGACCTTTCTTCGCGAATCCGAAAAAACCTTTCGTCAGCCTGTAGTAGAGGGTGCTTCCCGTGATAACAATTCCCAGCGGCTTCCCCGCTGCCTTATATAGGCCCGCGAACAAAATTGTCTCTTTGTGAGGATTCAGCGGCTCAAAGGTTTTCGCTATAAGCTTGGTGTTATCGTCGGACAATTTCTCACCCGTGAACGCCTTCTTATACCCGGAATGGCTGTTCATGGCCTTTTGAATTCGTTGTTTGAGAGCATCCAGGCCCTTGACAGCCGACTGTGACGCCGACGCGTTCAATGGTTGCGAATGCACCGAAGGCGATGCACCAGCTGCGACAATCTCACCTCTCACTGAAGAGATGGGAACCCACTCGGCCGCACCTTCAAACCAGACGATATCGGCATCGGTGATTTCGCCCCTGAGTATCAGATCGGCCAAGGCCGACCTTTCATAAGGACCAACGGCCTGTCCATCGCGGGAAATGTAGTATTGGCGTTGCGGCGGAGGTGGAGGAGGTGTGCTTATGTCAAATATTGGTTGGTTGGTCATTTCGCATGTGAACGCCTTTTGGGATTAGGCAGCCATGGCCAAAAGCGACAAGCTGGTAGGTTGTGCTGTGAGAGTTTCATAGGATCGGCGATTTGATATGCGGTCGATCACGGGCCATCGACGCAATAGCCGAGCGAGCGCGCAGCTCCCCTCACTCTGGACTGCAGTGCAGCGTCAAATCCTCTTCAATCCACCAAGGAATAGTGGACCTTTCCGCCTTTGGTGACTGCCGTATATCGGGTGATGAAGTATCCCGCCAAATCAGAAGGAGGCTGAGGCGCGGATTTCGCATCGGACTCGACCTGCTGGAAAATAAAGACATTTCCATCTAGACCCTTGGTGGCCAAACCGACTCCGAGTTCGAACATCACATTCGGATTACGTTGTGTGATGTCAAAGATGAGGATATGCGCCCCATGGCAGCGTTCCAGCACCACGCTGAGCAGGTGGCCGCCGTGCATTGCCCGGAGTCGGGTGGGGCGGCAGGAAATCTGCTGAAGCTTGCGTCCCTTGAGGCGCTTGTTTAGCGAGGCAACCGATTTCTGGACAAGATCGCTGACAAAAATCCAAAACGGGTCGTCTACCCGCTTTTCCCCCGACCGCTTCGGCCATTCATAGCCGACGCGGATGAAGACTGGCTGATTTACCCGGGAAAATTTTGCCCCCCCGAACTGCGGGCGGGAGTCTTCGGGTGGTTCACGAATTTGATATTAATACCGACAACTTACGGGTCAAAAAGAAAAAAGGTGCCCCCAATTTCGCCAAGTGGAAACCGACGACTGGCAGGCCGCCGCCATCGTGGGCCCAAAAAAAGACCGACGTCCTCGCGGGCGCCGGTCTTTTTCGGGGAGGAAATTGGTCTAGCTGGCGTCGGCGGAGACTTCGGTCACGATGTTGATGCGGCGACCGCCGCGATCGAAGAGCACCTTGCCGGGTTCCAGAGCGAAGAGGGTGAAGTCGCGGCCCAAGCCGACGTTGCGGCCGGCGAGGAATTTTTGTCCGCGCTGGCGGATGAGAATGTTGCCGGCGAGAACCGACTGACCGCCGAATTTTTTCCCGCCAAGCCGCTTGCTGACGCTGCCTTGTCCGCGCAGCCAGGGGGATCAGTTGTGATAATCCCGCACCTCGCCGACATAGATCCTGTGGGCCGCACGTTTGGCCCGCTCATGCGATTTGGCGGCAACGTCCTCGGTGCGAAAACCCGCCCGCGCCAGGCTGGCGACAAAAGCCGGCTCCGGGGCGGCGGACCAGAAGGCCACGCGCCCGCCGGGACGGAGCGAACGGCGGATCGTCGCGAGCCCTTTGGCGCTGTAGAGACGGGCATTGCTCGCGAGAACGAATGAAGTGGGGCCGTTATCCACATCCAGAAGAATGGCATCATACCGCCCCGGCCCGTTCTTGATGCAGTCAAAGACATCCGTGGTCACCACCTCAACCCGCGGGTCATCGAGAAGTCGGCCGTTCAGCTCCAGCAGAAACTCACGGCCCCACGCGACGACCTCCGGCAACAACTCCGAGACCACCACGCAGGCCTTCGGGCCGGACAGCTCCAGCACGCGCTGGAGACTGAACCCAAGTCCCAAGCCGCCAATGAGAACGCTGGGACGTTCGACCGGGTGGCGAAATCTGCAGGCCAGATCGGCCAGCAGCAATTCCGAAGCGGTCGAGTTCGAGCCCATAAGCTGCCGACCGTTGAGCTTGATAAAAAACTCGCCTTCATGCTCGTGGAGGGAAACACGCGCGCCGTCCGGGGTGCGGGCTTCGGCCAGGTTGCGAAACGGAATCACGGCGGACAGCCTACAGACGGTAGCGCTTGACCAACTGCTTGAGCATGAGTTTGACGTGCTCGTATTTGGCCCGCGGCTTGAGAATGGCGAAGCTGCGCCACGGGTCACCCCATTCGATGATTTCGATGGTCACGCGGCGCACGCCCCAGCGGTTCATGGCCGCGCGGGTCGGCTTGTAGAGGTCGATCGTGTTGGTCCCGGCCAGCATCCATCCGTAATCATCCACCTGGTAGACTTCGCCGGTTTCGACCACGCGGAATTTTGTGCCGACCGGCCAGCGCGACCAGTCGGCCGCCGCACTGTTGACCGCACCGCGGTCCAACACGGTTCCGTCGGCGGCCCGGTTGCCGTGCTTGATGTGGTCGGCCTCGGTGTGCGTGTAAGCCGTGGTCCTCACTGTCTGGATCGGCGTGCGCTTGAGGGGTTTTTCGTAGGGCGGGAGCTTGCGTCCGGAGGAGGCGCAGCCGGTGAGAAAGACGAGGGTGAGCAGCAGGGCGAATCGCGAGGCGCGGAGCATGGGGGTTGATGCCACTTTCCCGCGGCGCGGGCGAGAAAATTGCCGCTCCCTTGCACGCGATGGGGGGAGACGCTAGCTTGCTGGTTCTTCTATGGAGTTGTTTTGCCTCGGTCTGAGCCACCACACGGCGGCGGTTTCGCTGCGCGAGCGTTTCGCCGTGGGCGAGCCCGAGCTGGGGCGTTTGCTCGGCGTGCTGCGGCGGGAGGCTGGCCTGCGCGAGGCGGCGCTGCTGTCGACCTGCAACCGAGTGGAGGTCTACGGCGTGGCGGAAAGTTTTTTCAACGGGGCCAATGCGTGTGCCGAGGTGCTGACGCGGCACGCCGGGGTGGAGGCAAGCCTAGGGCGGCTCTCGGGCGGCGAGGCGGTGAGGCATCTTTTTCGCGTGGCGTCCGGACTCGACTCGATGGTGGTCGGCGAGACGGAAATTCTTGGACAGGTCAAGGCCGCCTATGCGGCGTCGGTGGCCGGCGGGCATGCCGGGCCGGTGCTGCATCGCATTTTCCAGCAGGCGTTGCGGGCCGCCAAGCAAGTGCATTCCTCAACCGGTTTGTCCCGCGGCGCGGTCTCGGTCGGTTCGGCCGCGGTGGCGCTGGCCGGGCAGGCACTGGGCGACCTCGGGGCTTGCCGGGCCCTCGTTCTCGGCTCCGGTGAGGCGGGGACTTTGGTCGCGCGCAATTTGCGCTCCCGCGGGATTGGCGGGCTCTTTGTTTCCAATCGTGATCCGGGGCGGGCCTCGGTCCTGGCGGAGGAATGCGGCGGGGTGGCGGTGCCGTTTGCGGATTGGAAAACGTTGCTGGAGACGGTGGAAATCGTGGTGGCTTCGGCGTCCGCGCCCGACCGTTTGCTCCGGTCGGCCGAGCTGGCGCCGATCATGGTCGGTCGCGCGGCGCGTCCGCTTTTCATGCTCGATCTGGCCGTGCCGCGGGATTTCGAACCCGGCATCGCGCGCATCCCCGGGGTGTGTTTGCACGATGTGGATGCCCTCGAGGCGCTGGCCCGCGAGGGTCGGGCGCAGCGCGCGCGGGAAACGGCCCGGGCCGAGGAGTTGGTTGCGGCCTGTGCGAACGGACTGTCCGCCGGTGCGGTCGGCCCGGCGGCGCTGGCCGTGGCGGCCTAGGTGTTATGACCGGCCCCTTGGTGCTGGCCACCCGCGGGAGCGCCCTGGCGCTGGTGCAAACGGAGACGGCCTCGGCCCTGCTCAAGGCGGCGTGGCCGGGTTTGGTCGTGGAGCGGAAGGTGGTGCGCACGACGGGAGACGAACGCGCGGAGGAAAATCTGGCCACGATGGGCGGGTCAGGCGTTTTCACTATGGAGCTCGAACGGGAATTGATGAGCGGCGGCGCGCACGCCGCGGTGCACAGCCTCAAAGACCTGCCCGTGATGCTGCCGCCGGGGCTCGTTCTGGGCGCGGTCTTGCCGCGGGGCAATCCGGCCGATGTGCTGGTCAGCGCTCATCCATGCGGCGTGGATGCGCTTCCCGCGGGTTCGCGGGTGGGAACGGGAAGTCCGCGCCGCGCAGCCATGTTTTTGACCTTGCGCAGCGACGTCCGGGTCGAGCCCGTGCGCGGGAATGTTCCCACGCGTCTGGCCAAGGTGGTTCGCGGGGAATTTGACGCGGTGATTCTCGCGGCGGCCGGGCTGGAGCGTCTCGGCCTGACGTCGCACGGCAGTTTCACCATCGAGGGTGGAACTTTGCACGCTGCGCCGCTGCCGAGTTTTCTCCCGGCTCCGGGCCAGGGGGCGATTGCTTTGGAAATCCGGGAAGACGATGCGCAGACTCGCGAGACGGTCGGGGCCATCCATGACGACGACGCCGCCGCGGCGGTGCAAGCTGAGCGCGCGGTTCTCGCCGCGCTGGGCGGCGGATGTCATCTCGCCCTGGGCGCGCTGGCCGTGGTGGGGAACGGACAACTGCGCCTCGAGGCCGAATACTTTCCCGGAGCGGACGCGGCGGCGCGGTGGGCCAGCGTGACCGGCCCTTGGACCGACGCGGAAAAACTCGGCCGCGAACTCGGAGGAATGCTTCATGGCTAAGAAAACAGGAAAATGCTGGTTGGTTGGCGCGGGGCCAGGGGATCCGGGACTCCTGACCTTGCGAGGTCGCGAGGCGTTGGCGCAGGCCGAGGTGGTGGTGTTCGACAATCTGGTCAACCGCGAGCTACTCGGTCTGGCCCCGGTCACGGCGGAACTTGTTTACGCGGGGAAAAAGCCGGGGGCGCACGAGATGCCGCAGGAGGAGATCAGCAAACTGATCGTCGCGCACACCACGGCCGGACGCCGGGTCGTGCGGCTCAAGGGCGGGGATCCCTTTGTTTTTGCCCGGGGGGCGGAAGAGGCCGAGGCCTTGGCCACGGCGAAAGTTCCCTACGAAGTCGTGCCGGGGGTCTCGTCCGCGCTGGCCGGGCCGGCCTACGCCGGCATCGCCGTGACGCGGCGGGGCGTGAACCGGGATCTCCTGATTTTCAGCGGCCACGAGGATCCCGCCTCGGAAGCCGGCCGGGCCTACTACGCGGGCCTCGCGTCCGTGGCGGGCACCAAGGTCATGCTCATGGGCGTCGAGCGGCTGCGCGGCATCACCGCCGCCCTGCTGTCCGGCGGGGCCTCACCCGAACTGCCCGCGGCCGTGGTCCGCCGCGCGACTTTGGGCGATCAAATGGTGCTGCGGGGAACACTGGCTGACCTCGCCGACCAGGTCGAGGCCGCCGGGCTGCGCGCGCCCGCGGTGGTGGTTTTTGGTGAGGTGGCCGCGGCGGGTGCGGCGTTGGATTGGCGGCGCTTCCTGCCGCTGGCCGGACGACGGATCGTTGTGACGCGCAGCCGGGTGCAAGCGTCGGGGCTGAGCGCCCGTTTGCGCGATCTCGGGGCGGATGTCTGCGAACTTCCGCTCATCCGGCGCGAGCCGCCGCCGAACCTGCGGGAGTTTGCCGAGTTGGTGCAGGATGCGCATGGCTACGAGTGGCTCGTTTTCACCAGCGCGAATGGCGTGGATGCGTTCTTCGAAATCTTCGACAAACTTTACAACGACGCGCGGGAAATCGGCGGGGCCAAATTTGCCGCCGTCGGCGCGGCCACCGCCGCGCGGCTCAAGGCGAACCGTTTTCATGTCGACTTGGTGGCGCCGGATTTTTCCGTGGAGTCCCTCATCGCCGCTTTCCGCCGCGAGACCGATGTCGAAAACGTGAGGATCCTCGTCGTGCGTCCGGAGGAAACCGCGGGGGCGCTGGCGGCGGAGTTGACCAAAATGGACGCCATCGTGGATGAGGCCATCGCCTACCGCACGGCACCGGAAACCGCGGACCGCACCCTGGCCCGAGAGCGACTTGCCGCCGAGGGCACGGACCTGGTGGTTTTCACCAGCTCATCCACCGCGCAGAATTTCGTTGCGCAGAAAATCCTCCCCAAAGCCCAAGTCCAAGCCGCGAGCATCGGGCCAGTCACAACCAAGACGTTGGGCGAACACGGCATCACACCCGTGGTCGAAGCCACCCGCCACGACATCGACGGACTCGTCGAAGCGATCGTGCGGCACTTCGCGCCGTAGGGGGCGGTGCCATGCCCGCCAAGTTTGTTTGCTGGCGTCCTGGCTCGGGAAGTGCAACTATTAGATTTCCTACTTGTCATCCATTGAGATTGAGACACAATCGCAACAACGATGGCAATTAAGCCACGCAAACCTCGTTCCTGCCTGTCAATCCGTGCTAACCTAGGGCCATCAATCGATAAAATCATGAGACTCCGCACGATCCTTAACTCCCTAGGCATGGCTGGTGTCGGAATTTTCCTTTTGACCTTCTCAGCGCAGGCCGTGGTCAATCCTTTCACCGAGGACTTCGCCACCAGTGCCTCGAACTGGCGCAACGGGTCCAATACGGCAGCCACCTGGTTGGCCACCGGCGGGGTTAGCGACAGCGGCTACATCACCGCTGCGGGCACGATCGATACCAACGGGTTCGGCCCCATCGTTTTTCGCGGCAACAACAGTGCCGATGCCAGCGGAGACGCCTTTGTGGGCAATTGGCTGGCCGGCGGGGTGACACTCTTCACCGCCTATGTCCGCCACGATGCACCGACCAACTTGAGTTTTTACGTGCGCCTTGATGCCGGAACGGGCAATGCGGCGAGCACCACTCCTCAGCAGGTGGCTCCCAATGCGTGGACACAGTTGGTTATCCCCATCACAAACTCGCTCGGCACCAACGGCCAAGTCTTTCAGTCTTACGGCGCAGCCGGCACGAACTTCGGGTTGATCTTCAGCAACATCCAAAACGTCCAAGTCGCGCTCGCGGCCAACCAGGATCCGATCACCGTCGGCCAGACCTACACCATCGGCCTTGACCAAGTCTCGGTCGTGCCCGAGCCCGGGGTTTCCGCCTTGCTGTTGGGGTCCGCTGCGGCCTTGGCTGGGTTTCACTTCTTCCGCCGCCGGCAGTCCTGATCGATGTTTTGCTTCCTTCCAGTCCGCCATTCGTCCTTCCGCCCTATCCGGCGTTGGGGCTGGATTGCTTTGGTTGCGATTCTGACGCTGGTGCCGGTCCCCTCGGCTCGGGCGTTTTTCCTCAGCTTTGAATTCCCCGGCGTCTCATCATTCGACGGATGGGTCGGGCTCAATAACAACAACTTTCCCGGCTACGGCAGCTTTCCTGGCAGTTCTCCCTGGCCCGGCACGATCGGGTCCAATGATCCTTCCTCGGGTGATGCGACGCTGGCGCGCGTGGCTGGCGGGATCAGCACCAACGGCCCATACCTCGCCGTCGATTCGATCTATTTTTTCAGCTTTCAGCAGGTGCCCAACCAACTGGGCGGCTCGCTGCGTGTGGCCGACCCGACGCCCGTGGCCGCGGCGAAGACCGTGCTCTTCCAAATCCAGATTGGCGAGGCCATCGGCTATGATTTTGTGAGTCCGACGGGCCGGCCTGCGCTCAAGGTCAACGGCGCGCCGACGGGCCTCGCGCCTTGGCACACAACCTTGGTGGATCGCTACCAAAGCGGCACTTTTTTCAGCCCGGAGACGCTGCAGGAGGAGCCCGTCTTTGTGAACACTTGGGGTTTCCAGTGGAACGTGAATGGCCTCGGGCCGATCACCTCGCTTGAGATCGATTTCAGCGCCGTGACTCACGCGCAGGTTTACCAGATGCAACTCGACCAATCCGAGACGATGGCCGCGCGCAATTTGTTCCTGCCCGAGTTCAGTGTCTCCGCCGTGGGTTCGCCGAGTTTCGACGGCAGTCAGACCAGCGTGACGCACACCTTCGCCTCCACGCCCAACACCTCGATTGAAATCGAATACTCCGGGGCTCCGCTAGGCGGAGCCTGGACCCCCACCGGGCCACACGCGACCGGGACCAACGGAATCTTCCAAGCCACCTTCACCCAGCCCGGCAACAACGTCACGACGTGGTCCAAGGGCATGATTTTCCGCGCGGCCTATCTTCCTTTCTGATGAAAAAAAACCAACATCATCCATCCGCCTTTACCCTCATCGAGTTGCTCGTGGTCATCGCCATCATCGCCGTGCTCGGCGTGGTCAGCGGCGCAGCTTATCAATCTGTCGTGAGCAAAGCGGGATGCGCGGCGGAGATGACCGCGGCCAAGTCTCTCGCCGCCGCCTACCAGGCCGCTGCGGCGGACCTCGGTGGCAAGTATCTGCCAGCCGTCGACAACAGCGCCTCTGCCGTGCTCAACGCCCAGGGGAAGGCCATCATGATTCCGCAAGCCAAGGCACGCTATCCCTTCCGGCTCGCTCCCTATTTCGGCTACGCCATCGAGAACACTCTGCTGGTCGGCCGGAACAAGACCCAATTGCTGAAGGAGATGGGCCCGCTCACCCCCGGGGCGCCGATGTATGATTATGCGATCAGCGCCTTTCCCTCTCTCGGTATCAATCGCGCCTTCGTTGGCGGGACCGCCGGCAAAGCCGACCCCAACAATGAAATCGTCCGCACCACCGCGCAGGCGGACCACCGGGTCATTCTTTTTGCCTCCGGCGGCACCTCCACTGTCGATGGCTATGAATACGTGCGCGCCCCCGGCGCACCCGGCGGCATGTGGAGTAGCGAGTCGTGGAAGGACGGGGCCGACCCGGGCGACTACGGCTATGTTCATCCGCGCCACAACAGCAAAGCCGTCGTGGCCTTCCTCGACGGATCAGTCCAAATGATGACCGTGGACGACCTTCGCGACATGCGTCTGTGGAGCCGCCAAGCCGCGACGCGCAACGACCCGAATTACAAGGCCCAGCCGTAGGCAAATCAGACTCTTTATGAACACCACCACCGCAGCACCGACCGGCATCATGGGCCGGCTCAAATCCGAAACCGCCGAGCAGCATGCTGTGGCGGAGGCCAAGCCGCTGGAAGCCGCGCTCATTGCCGGCTCGATCGACCACGGGCAATACAAGTCCTACCTCGCCCAGCGGTGGCTGATTCACCGCACCCTCGAGGCCACGACCGACCAGGCGCTGGCGCGCGACGGGCGCCTGAACTCGCTCGGCCTGCCCGGGCTTTATCAGACGGCGAACCTCGAAGCCGATCTGGCGCACCTCGGAGTCGACCCGGCCTCAGTCAAGCCGATGAAAGGTTCGGAGAATCTGCTGGCCCTCATCAACAACGCCGGTTCCCCGGCCGTGCTCATGGGCATTTACTACGTTTTTGAAGGCAGCAAGAACGGCGCACGTTACATCGCGCGCGCTCTCGGCAAGGCGTGGGGCAAGAGCGACCTTGAGGGGATGAAGTATCTCGATCCGCACGGCGAGGCCCAGCGCGGATTGTGGATGAAATTCCGCGAGGACATGAACGCCATCGATTGGACCGCCGAGGAACAGGATCAGATGGTCCAGGCCGCGCAGGAAACCTTCGACGCCATCTCCGCGCTCGACGACGAGATCCACGCGGCCTGAGGCCCGCGTCACGTTCACCCACGATTCGGACCATGCGACTGCTTGCCGCCCTGCTCTTCGCGACCCTGCCGCTGACCGGCGTCCGGGCCGAACCGCAGCGCATTGTCACGGCCGGGGCGGCCGTTACCGAGATCGTCTGCGCCCTCGGGGCCGGTGACCGCATCGTGGCCGTGGACACCTCGAGCCAGCGCGTCCCGGAAGTCCGCGGTAAGCCCGACATCGGTTACGTTCGCACCCTCGGAGCCGAGGGGGTGCTTTCGCAAAAGCCCGACTTGGTCCTCGTCTCGGATGAGGCGGGCCCGCCACCGGTGCTTGAGCAGATCCGCGCCGCGGGCACGCCACTGGTCGTGGTCGCGGGCGAAAAATCCCTTGAAGGCGTGGCGGCCAGAATTCAAACCGTCGCCCAGACCCTCGGACGCGAGGAAGAAGGGGCGAGCCTCGTCACCCGGGCCAATTCCGAGTTGGCCGCCCTGCAGAAGGTCGTGCTGAGTCATCCGGAAAAGCCCACGGTGATTTTTCTTCATGCCCGCGGAGGAAACAATCTGATGGCGGCAGGAACCAACACCGCGGCCCACACGATGATTGAAGCCTGCGGGGCGCGTAATGCGTGCGCGGGTTTCGAAGGTTACAAGCCGCTCTCGGCCGAAGCGTTTGCGGCGCTGGCACCCGAAGGTGTGATTGTCTCCGAGAGCATCGTGGCCACCGATGCCGAGCTGATCAGTTCCGTTCCCGGTCTGGCCGCCACACCCGCCGGGCGCAACGGCCGGGTGATTCGGGTGGACGATGCGGCCTTCCTTGGCTTTGGTCCGCGCAGCGCATCGGCGGCCCTGCAGGTCGCCGCGCGTTTCTCCAATCCGTGAGGCGGCAAGCCCCGTCGTCACCGGCGGAGCGGGCGCGGCATGATTTGCATCGCCGGCATCGCCGGGTGCGCTGGCGGATGGTCTGGCTCGCCGTGCTCCTTCCCGCGGCCATGTTGCTCGCCGCCGCGACCGGCGCGGTCGTCTTCAATGCCTCCGACTTATGGTCGGCGCTGACCGCCGGGCCCGGAGCGGTGGTGACGGATCCAACGGCCACGAATTTTGCCGCGATCCTCTGGGGCATCCGGCTTCCGCGCGTGATTCTCGCCGCGCTCGTCGGTGCCGCCCTGGCCCTCGCGGGGGCCGCGGTGCAGGGACTTTTTCGCAACCCGCTGGCCGACCCCGGGCTCATCGGCGTGAGCGCGGGGGCGGCCGTCGGCGCCGTCGTGTGTTTTCTTTTCGGCTGGCAGGGGCTTTGGGGCGGATGGCTGCTTCCCCTCATGGCGTTTGTCGGCAGCCTGCTTTCGGTCCTTCTCCTGCGCGCCTTCAACACCGGGTTTGAGGCGGGCGGCACGGCCAAGTTGATTCTTGCGGGCGTCGCGCTCAATGCCCTGCTCGGGAGTGTGCTGGGCTTTGTTCTTTATTCGGCGAGCGACAGCGCGCTGCGATCGATGACCTTCTGGACCCTCGGCGGATGCGGCGGGGCCAACTGGCTGCAAAACGGTTTTCTGGCCGTCTTCTTCGTCGCCGGCGCGGTGGTCCTGGGGCGTCATGCCCGGGCTCTTGATGCGCTGCAACTCGGCGAAGTGCAGGCCGCGGATCTGGGCGTGTCGATTCATCGCGTGCGCGGCGAGATCATCGTGGCCAGCGCCCTGCTGGTGGGCGCGGCCACGGCGTTTGCCGGCGTCATTGGATTCATCGGGCTCGTCGCCCCGCACATGGTCCGGCTGCTGCTGGGCGGGTTGCACCGCTGGATTCTGCCCGGCTCCGTTCTGCTCGGGGCCACGCTGCTTGTCCTGGCCGATCTCGGCGCGCGAACCTTGGTTGCCCCGGCCGAGTTGGCGGTGGGAATTCTGACCGCGGCGGCCGGTGCGCCGTTCTTCCTCTGGCTGCTTCGTCGGCCTTCTTCCTGGTCGGCCACGCGATGAGCACCAACCCGCCAGCTTTGCTCGAAGCCGAGAGCCTGACCTTGGTGCGGGACGGGCGGCGCATTCTCGACGGGGTCTCGCTCGGGGTCGCGCCCGGCCGCGTGCTGGCCGTGATCGGTCCGAACGGCGCCGGCAAGTCGTCCCTGCTCGCCGTGCTCTCGGGATGGTGGTCTCCCGATGAGGGACGGGTGCTCCTCGACGGATGGAACCTCGGGGATTTCGACGCCGCGGGACGCGCACGCCGATGCGCGGTCATGCGGCAGGAAAATGTCCGTCCCTCCGGCCTGGCCGTGCTTGAGGCGGTCGAGTTGGGTGGATTGGCGCGGGCGGCCGGGGCGGAGGAGGCGCGTGACATTGCGTGGGAGATGCTTCGGCGCATGGATCTCGAAGCGCTGGCCGCACGTGACTGTTCCCGGCTTTCCGGTGGCGAGTGGCAGCGGGTGGTTTTTGCCCGTGCGGTGGCGCAGATTTGGAACCAGAGCCGTCCCGGCGTGGTGCTCCTGGATGAGCCGGTCTCGAGTCTCGACCCGGCCCACCAACACAGCCTGTTGGCCGAGGCGCGACGCCTGGCGCGGGATGGACACGCCGTGCTTGCCGTGCTGCATGACCTCAACCTGACCGCGCAGTATGCGGACGAAGTGGCGCTGATGAGTGAAGGCCGCCTGCGCGCCTGCGGGCCAGCGGCCGACCTGATGCAGCCCGATGTTCTCTCCGAGATTTACGGATGTCCTGTGGCCGCGTTGGTGGACCCGAAGCGCGGACTGCGTTCGCTGGTCAGCCTGCCGTCGGCAAAGGTCTGAGAGCGGGGAGCTTCGCGTTCTGCCCTCTTCATGGCCCGCGGCGAATGCGCGATGACCTCCGTAGCTGCCAACCTGCATCCGGCGAAACACGGTCCGATGGCCAAGGCGAGAAGATTTTGGTGAAGGGAGGCCATGGATGTTTCCGAAGGTGACCCGTTTGTCGAGTTGGCTCTTTGGCTTTCCCTGACGACGCGCGCCCCGCTAATGTCTCCGCCATGTTGGACGTCGAAATCCTCTCCCGGATCCAGTTCGCGTTCACCATCATGTTTCACTATATCTACCCGCCCCTGAGCATCGGGCTCGGGGTGATCCTGGTCATCATGGAGGCCATGTGGCTGCGGACCGGAAATGTGCGCTACCACAACATGGCGCGGTATTGGACGCGGGTCTTCGGACTGACTTTTGCCATCGGCGTGGCCACGGGGATCGTGATGGAGTTCGAGTTCGGCACGAACTGGGCGACCTACTCCCGCTTTGTCGGCGATGTCTTCGGCAGTGCGCTGGCGGCCGAGGGCATCTTCGCCTTCTTCCTCGAATCCGGCTTTCTTGCCATCCTGCTTTTCGGCTGGAACAAAGTCGGACCGAAGATGCATTTCTTCGCCACCGTCATGGTCTGCCTCGGTGCGCATTTCAGCGCGGTCTGGATCGTGGTGGCCAATTCGTGGATGCAAACCCCGGCCGGGTTCTCCATCGAATACCGCGGGGAGATCATGCCGCCAGGCTTCGTGCCGAACGCGGACCAGATCATGCACTCGCGCGCGGTCATTCACGATTTCTGGGCCATGGTCTTCAATCCGTCTTCGATGGACCGGCTCTCGCATGTGCTCGTCGGGTGCTGGCAGGCGGGTGCATTTCTGGTCATCAGCATCAGCGCGTTCTACCTCCTGCGAGGTCGGCACCGTGAATTTGCCATGTCCTCGCTCAAGATCGCCCTCGTGGTGGCCGCCATCGCCTCGCTCCTGCAGCTCGCCACCGGCGCGAAGTCGGCCGACGGAGTGACGAAGAACCAGCCGCTCAAGCTCGCGGCGATGGAGGGTTTGTTCAAAACCCAGGACTGGGCGCCGATGGGCGTGGTCGGTTGGGTGGACATGGAGAAAGAGAAAGTCTACGGCCTGCAAATTCCCGGCATGTTGAGCGTGCTGGTCGGCAATTCGCCCTCAACCGTGGTGACCGGCCTCGATGCTTTTCCGCGGGAAGACTGGCCGCAGGTGCAGGCGATCTACCAGTTTTACCACCTGATGATCGGGATCGGCATGGCCCTGATCGGCATCGCGTGGCTGGGGATGCTCATGTGGTGGAAAGGCTGGCTCTTCGACCTGCACAAGCCGCTGGTGCGGCTCTATTACGTCATCCTCGTGCTCAGCGTCCTCGGCCCGCAGATCGCCAACCAAGCCGGCTGGTTCACCGCGGAGATGGGGCGGCAGCCGTGGATCGTTTACGGCCTCATGCGGACCTCACAGGGTCTCTCGGCCGTGGTCACAGCCAACCATGTGCTGGCCTCACTCATCATGTTTGCCTTCATCTACACCCTGCTCTTTGCGGTGTTCGTTTACCTGCTGACCCGGAAAATCCAGAAAGGGCCGGACCATGAGGAGGACAGCGAGGAAATGCCACCGAGCTGGATCGCGATGATGGAGCGACGCCAAGCCAGAGCCGCGGCCAGGGGGAAGTGACCATGGATCTGAACATCATCTGGTTCATTTTGGTCGGTGTGCTTTTCACCGGCTACGCCATGCTCGACGGCTTCGATCTCGGGGTGGGTGCGCTGCATTTGTTCGTCAGGAAGGACGAGGACCGGCGCGTTTTTCTCAACGCCATCGGGCCGGTGTGGGATGGCAACGAGGTCTGGCTGGTCACGGGTGGCGGGGCCCTGTTCGCCGCTTTTCCCATGGTTTATGCCACGGTCTTCTCGGGGTTTTACCTCCCCTTCATGGCCCTGCTGGCCGCGTTGATTTTCCGGGCCGTGGCCATCGAGTTCCGCAGCAAAGAGGATTGGCGCTGGTGGCGGCAGATGTGGGACCTCGGGTTCTCGGTCGGCAGCATCGTCTCCGGTCTGCTTATCGGAGTGGTCATGGGCAACATCCTGCAAGGCATCAAGCTGGACGAGCGCGGCGAGTATGTTGGCGGGTTCTACGCCCTGCTCAATCCCTACGCGCTCCTGCTCGGGGCCACCACGGTGGCGATCTTCACCATGCATGGCGCGATCTATCTCGTGATGAAAACCGAGGGCGCGCTCCAGGCCCGCGTGCGCGGCTGGGTCAACCGCGCCATCGGGATCTTCCTCGCCTTTTACATTGTGCTCAACGTGGCCACCCTCGTCTTTGCCCCACACCTGCTCGACATCGTGCGGGCGCGACCATGGCTCCTCGCCGTTTTCGCCCTCAACGTTCTGATCGTCCTGAATATTCCGCGCGAAAATCACAAAGGAAACGAGTTTCGCGCCTTCCTCTCATCGTGCGCAGCCATGGCCACGCTGATGATGCTTTTCGGGCTGACCGTCTTCCCGAACATGCTTCTTTCCATGCCTGACCCGGAATACAGCCTGACCATCTACAATGCGGCCTCCACACCGAAGACGCATTTCATCATGCTGGTCATTGCCATCATCGGCATTCCCATCGTCCTGGCCTACACGGCGAGCGTTTACTACATCTTCCGCGGCAAGGTGAAGATAACCCCGCACAGTTACTGAGCGGCGCGGGCGCCTTCGGGGTCAGCCGGCCGGCAATTCCTGCGCGTGTTTTGTCATCAGTCGGTTCAGCCGCATGAAAGCCCGCCGCGCCGACTCCACATCCTGCTCGCCCGCCAGGCGCTTGGCGCAGGAAGCCAGCTTCGGATCAGCCCCGGCAAACGACCGGGCGATGACCTCGGCTTGCGCGGCCACCCCATCAAGCGAGCCGCGGGCGAGGGTTTCGCGAATGGCCTCATAGGCACCCGCGGCCGTGACAACTTCCGGGGGCAGGCTGGCCAGGTCATGCCCAGCCAAGTAGGGACAAGCCGGCAGGTCGCCCTTGACCTCTTCATGCACCATCGGCCCGACAAACATGGCCACGCCCGTGCCAAGGAGAAAGCAGATCAGGCCGATAAAAACGAAGCGCCAGAGCATGCCGTGATCAGGCTTTCGCGCGTCCGCGCACGAGCAACCGGGCGACATCCAAATCGGCCGGATAAGTGATCTTGCCGTTCCACTCCGGCGTCTCGACCAGGGCCACGGGCGCACCGGCCCGCTGGACAGCGGAAGTTTCATCGGTCACATAGGCTCCGGCAGCGATGACCTCGGCGTAGGCCTCGCGCAGCAACTCGGCCCGGAAAATTTGCGGGGTTTCGACCGCCCAGAGTTTGGTGCGGTCGATCGACTCGATGATGAATCCCTCGTCGTTGATCCGCTTGAGCGTGTCGGTGACCGGGCGCGCGCAGGCGGCGGCCCCGGTGTTGCGCGCCGCCTCGAGGCAGCGCTCGATCATGGTGCCATCGACCAACGGGCGTGCGGCGTCATGCACGGCGATCATGGCCGCCTCGGCCGGCACACAATCGAGACCTTCCGCGACGGAAAGATGCCGGTGAGCTCCGCCCTCGACCACGGCGCGCAATTTTTCCGGCGCGGCCGCACGGGCGATCTTCTCCAACTCGGGCCGGGCGCTGGCCGCGCAAACGAGAACAATCGCGTCGATGTCCGCACAGTCGTTGAAGGCCGCGATCGTCCAAGCCAGCACCGGGCGACCTTCGAGGTCGGCGGTCAGTTTGTTGAACCCCATCCGTCGGCTCGAGCCCCCGGCGACGATGACCGCCCAGACGCCCTGCTTTTTGGCTGTGCGGGCCTTAGGCAAGTTGCTTTTGCACCTCCGCGTTGACCGCCTTGCCGTCAGTCCGGCCAGCGGCTTTGGCCATGACAACCTTCATGACCGCACCCATCTGGGCTTTGCCGGTGGCGCCGGTTTCAGCGATGGCCTCGCGGACCAGCGCGGCCAATTCTTCGGCGGGAAGCGCCGCGGGCAGATAGGTCTCGAGCAGGGCCATTTCGGCCTTTTCTTGCTCCGCTTGTTCCGGCCGACCGCCCTGAACAAATCCATCGACCGCATCCTGACACTGCTTCAAACGCTTGCGGACCACGGCAATGACCTCCGCATCGGGCAGGTCGTCCCCGGTCGCGGCGCCCTTTTCGATGGCGGCGTATTTGAGCGAGGATTTCAACATGCGCAGGGCGCCCAGGCGGGCGGCGTCCTTGGCCCGCATGGCTTCCTTGATGTCTTGATCGATCTTCGCGCTGAGATTCATGAGACCGAGGCTAAATTTGGCGCCGCGGGACGGCGAGTGTTTTCCGGCGCGATTGCCGCCCCCGCCAGGGTCCGTTAGGTTGGGCCAGCGCATGGCCCCGACGCTCCGCAAAATCGAAATTCTCGGCACCCCGGTCGCGGTGGTGGACTACCCGGCGACCGTGGCTGAAAGCATCCGGCTAGCCGGGCAGGACCGTCCGGCCGCCGTCGCCGCGAGCAACACGCACATTGTTGCGCTCGCCCGGCATGACCCCGAGTTCGGCGCGGTCATGCGGCGCTTCGACCTGGTGCTGCCCGATGGCATGCCGCTGCGCTGGTCGCTCAACGCAAGGGGGGCGGGTCTGCGTGACCGGGTTTACGGACCGTATTTCATGGAGAAAATGATCCGCGCGACTCCGGCGCCTTGGCGGCATTTTCTTTTCGGCGGATCGACCGAAACACTCACCGCCCTCACGGCCCATTTGCGGGAGATTCAGCCGGGGATCGAAATTGCCGGAACACTCTCGCCGCCATTTCGGGCGTGGGACGAGGCTGACGAGGAGGAGTTTGCCCGCACGATTGCGGAGGCCCGGCCCGACTTCATCTGGGTGGCGCTGGGCGGGGGGCGGCAGGAGAGATGGATCGCGAACAGTCTGCGGCGCCATCGTCGCGGGGTGTTCTTCGCGGTTGGTGACGCGTTTGTCCTGCTCGCGGGTCAGCGGGATTTTGCCCCGGCGTGGATGCAGCGTCTGGGCATCACGTGGGCCTACCGGTTGTGGCAGGAACCGCGACGGCTGTGGCGGCGCTATGCGCGGTTCAACAGTCTGTTTGTTTATTACACGCTGCGCGACGCGCTGCTTGGGGCCCCGGCCGGACGACGGGCGGGCGGCGAATTGCCCAGCATCGCCTTCCTCGGGTCGCGCGGCGTGCCGGCCCGCTATTCCGGGTTTGAAGTGGTCGTGGAGGAGTTGGGCAAACGACTGGCGGCCCGCGGACACGAGGTCACGGTCTACAACCGGTTGCCTCACTTCGAGGCGCCCCAGGCGGTGTGGGAGGGCATGCGCATCATCGGCTTGCCGACCATCCCGACCAAACGGCTCGACACCATCGTCCACACCACGCTCTCGATGCTCCATGCCATGCGCCGCCGCTACGACATCATCTATCTTTGCGGCGTCGGCAATGCCATCCTCGGCCGCCTGGCCCACGCCCGCGGCATGCGGGTGATCATCAATGTTGACGGCGCCGATTTCCGCCGGAAAAAGTGGCGCGGGTTCGCCCGCTCCTGGTTGTTGCGCAGCGAGCGCTGGGCCGTCGAATCCGCGGATTGCGTCATTGCCGACAACGCGAGCATTGCCGACCGTTACGAACGCAATTACGGGGTGCGGCCCGAGCATTTGTCCTACGGCCTGACCGTGCGGGACGCGCCGGTGCAGATTGGCGAGCTCGCCCGCTGGAACTTGCCACCCGGAGGCTACTTTCTTTATGTCTCGCGACTGACGCCGGAGAACGAGGCGGAAATGCTCCTCGAGGCCTACCGACGGTTGCCCGATCCCCTGCCGCTGGTCCTCGTCGGGGGCGACCCTTACGAGCGTGCCTACCGGCGGAGGCTCGAAGCGCTGGCCACGGATCGGGTCATCTTCACCGGACTGCGTTTCGGGGACGCCTACGTGGAGCTGAGCCAGAATGCGCGGGCCTTCATCATGACGGCCACGATTGAGGCCACCCGCCTGGTCCTCCTCGACCAGTTGGGCATGGGCCAAGCCATCATCTACCATGACTGCCCGGCGACCCGCGAGGTGCTGGGCGAGGCCGGCCTGCCCTTCGGTCCGGAGGATTCCGTGGCAGCGCTCGCCGCGCGCCTCGACGAGGCGGCCCGGGACCCCGCGATGTGCGCGGACGCGGGGCGTCGCGCGCGCGAGCGGGCCGAACTCTTTCGCTGGGAAACCGTGTTGGCGCGTTACGAGGGAATTTTCGACCGCATTCTCGCGCCGGCGCCGGGGAAGGATTGATCCCATGCTGCTCTCCGTCATCACACCATCGCTCAACCAGGCACCTTACCTCGCCGCGTGCCTTGCGTCCGTGCGTGCGGCGGCCGCGCTGGCTCCTGAGCACATGGTCGAGCACATCGTCATTGATGGCGGCTCCACGGACGGATCGCTCGACCTGCTCCGTGCGGGAACCGACATTCAATGGATTTCCGAGAAAGATTCGGGCCAGTCCGAGGCGATCAACAAAGGCCTGACCCGTGCGCGGGGCGAGGTGCTGGCCTATTTGTGCGCGGATGACCTTTACGAGCCGGACGCGGTGCGGCGGGTGCTCGGAGCTTTCGCGCAAAACGCGGGGGCTGACGTGGTTTATGCGGATTACTTCTTTCTCGAGGGCGGGGCGGGGCGGAAGCGAAGAAAGTCCGCGGCGCACTTCAACCCCGGCCGGTTGCGCGACCGCAATCCGCTCGGACAGCCCGCGGTCTGGTGGCGCCGCGGTGTTTATGAAAAATTCGGCGGTTTCGACGAATCTCTCCATTACTGCATGGACCATGAATACTGGCTGCGCCTCGGGACCAACGTGGCATGGCTTTACCTGCCCGAGCCGCTGGCCGTGTCGCGGTTGCATGCCACGGCCAAGACCAGCCGGCAGTTGCCGGCGATGTGGACTGAAACGGCGCGCATGCTGACGCGCGATGGGTGGCGCCCCGGGCCTTGGTGGAGAGCATTCGCCATGGCTGCGTGGGGCCGGCATTACTACCGGCTCAAGCGAGCATGGTTCGCCCGATGAAGCCGCGCCTGCTCGTCATCGAACTCCACCACCTCGGCGACGCGGTGCTGAGTCTGCCCTTTGTGCGCGGGGCGCAGGCGCGCCATGACGTGCACGTGCTCTGCCGTCCGGCCACACGCGCGGTCTACGACCTGCTGCCGACGCGGCCGAAAGTCCACGTTTGGGAGCCCCCATGGGCGAACGAACAGGACTGTTCCGGCTTGGACGCGATCTCCGCCGCCCGAACGCAGGGACTTGTGCTCCGCCCGCTGGAGTTCGAGGTCGCGGTCTGTGCCTGGGCGGATGCGCGGGCGGGATTGATCATGGCGGAAAGCCGGGCGCGGCAACGAATCGGATTCCCCATGACCCGCGGGAACTACTATGCCGCGGATCATCCGTGGCGACGGCGGCGACGGCTGCTCGGTCGGGGACTCGAACGCGTTTGGCTCGGCGCGCCTTTGCTCACGCTCAATCTCCATCGGGCCACGGCAGATCAGCCGCACTTGGATTGCTGGAGCCAGATAGCTGACGCGCTGAATGTGGCCCCGGATTTTTCGACCCCATGGTTCAGCGTTGGCCCGGCGGCTGAAAGCGTCCGTGCGTTTGCCCGCGACGCGCGCGACCGCGGCAGGCAGATCTTGGCCATCCACCCGCACGCACGACTTCCCAGCAAGCAGTGGCCGCTCACCTTTTGGAAGGAACTCCTCGCTTTGCCCTCAGTGCGGGAGCGTTTCGCCCTGCTCGAGATTCTTCCGCCAGGCTCGCCCGCCCCGGTCGTGGCCGAGGCGCTGTCGGTCCCGACGCCGGACTTGCCGGCGTTGGTGTCCACGCTCGACGCGTGCGATGCCTTGCTCGTGCACGACTCGATGCCGGCGCACTTGGCCGCGGCGCTGGGCCGGCCGGTCGTCACGATTTTTGGTTCGGGCGAGCCGGACTGGTTTGCCCCGTGGCAGAACCGGCAACGGGTCGTCATTCAACGTGGCTGCCCGCTGCACCCCTGCATTGATCAGTGCGGCATGGACCGCTATCTCTGCCTCGATCGCATCAGCATCGGCGATGTTCTCCGGCATCTGGACGATCTTCCCGCGCTCTCATGAAAATTCTTCTCCTCGGCGCGGGCGGCTTGCTCGGACGGCATCTGCGCGCGGAACTCCCGACGCACGGCCACGACCTGCGGGCCCTGACACGTGCCGAGGCGGATATCACCGACGCGCCGAAGCTCGACGAGATTTTCCGCGAACCCTGGGATGCGGTGATCAACGCCGCGGCGGTTTGCGATTTCGGACGGTGCGAGAATCATCCGGCAGCCACCGACCGCATCAACCGCGAGGCGCCGCTGGATTTGGCCGCGCGGTGCGACGAACGCGGGGCCGTTTTTGTCCAGTTCAGCTCCGATTACGTTTTTCGCGGCGACCGCGACCAGAGCTGGACCGAGGATGATCTGGCCCGGCCGCTTTCGGTTTACGGCGAGCAAAAGGCGGCGCTCGAACGCGGCATCCCGGGGCGGTGTCCGCGCAGCCTCATCCTGCGCATTTCATGGCTCTACGGATCGGGTGGCCGCACGTTCATGAGTCTGATCCCTTGCCTGCTCATGGAGCAGGAGGTTCTCCGCGTGGCCGCGGGAAAAACCGGGCGCTGCCTCTACGCCCCGGACGCCGCCGCCTGGACCCGGCAGTTGCTCGAGAGCGGGCACAAGGGGTTGTTTAATTTGGCCAACGAGGGCGACACCTCGTGGGAGGAGTTTGCCCACACCTGCCTCGACGAAATGACCGCCGCCGGGCTAAACCCCCGCGGCCGGCGCATTGAAGAGGTTCCCTTCGGCGAGCTTGGACCCGATTGGTCGAAGCGCCCTCGGCACTCCTGTCTCGACACGACGAAGTTGTCCGCGCTGCATCCTCCGGGCCCGCGTCCTTGGCGGGAAGCCCTGCGGACCTTCCTCGAAGATGATAAATCATTTGCCGCGCCCCGCGGGCTGTGAAAGCTTCCAAGTTCATCTGATGAATTCCGCCCCCGCCACCACTGCCCCCGATTGGCGTCCACTGCTGGTGCCGTCGACCATTTTTGCCGCTGTCGCGGTGGTCGCCACGGTCTTTTTCCTTTTCGCCTATTTCCCCTACGCCTCGGGTTACGGGGCCAACCGCGTGAACATGTTCGAGTTCATGAGTTATGTGTGGAAGAACCCCGAGTGGGAGCATTGCTGGCTCGTGCCGCTCGCCGTCATCGGACTCGTCATTTACCGCCGCAAGGCGCTCGCCACCGTGCCGGTCAACGGATCATGGCTCGGACTCGTCGCCCTTTTGGGCGCGCTGTTTGTCTATTGGGTCGGCTACCTCGCGGACAACGTTTACCTCGGCTACATCGCGCTCCTCGCCTTCGTCGGCGCGGCAGTTCTCTGGCTGCTCGGCTGGGGATGGCTCCGGAAGCTGGCCTTCCCCATCGCTTTTCTCGCTTTCATGTTCCCGCTGCCCTTCATGGACAACTACCTCGCCTTCCCGCTGAGGATCCTGATGTCCACGGTCAGCGTCGGGTTCCTCAACCTCATCGGTCTTCCCTGCGTGCAGAGCGGCACGGCGATTATTTCCGCGGCCGACGCCGCCGCGGGCCTGGCCGCCGGGCAGCGTTTCGCCGTGGATGTGGCCGACCCGTGCAGCGGCATTCGCTCGCTCTTCGCCCTCATGATGGTCAGCGCGCTTTACGCCTACCTTGTGATGGACCGCGCTTGGCAGAAATGGATCATTTTTCTCGCCTCGATCCCGCTGGCCGTGGCCGGGAACTTCGCCCGCATCATCATGCTCACCCTCGGCACCATCACGCTCGGGGCGGAGACGGCCATCGGCAGTCTGGAGGAGCCGACATTTTTCCACATGGCTTCGGGCTTCCTTGTTTTCGCCGTCGCGCTGGGCGGCATGCTTTTGCTCGGGTCCCTGCTGCAACGGTTCACTCCCGCGGGCCGGAAGGAGGAGGCGCCATGACCGGCATTCCTTGGTGGCGCTCCATCGTGCTGATCGCGCTCGCCGCGGGGACCATTCTGCTCTGCCGCGAAAGCACCCCGCCCAACATCGCGGCCGAATCGGGCGTCCTCATGGATCTGCCGACCCTCGTCGGCGAATACTGGGGCACGGACGAGCCGGTTTCGCCCTCCGAGCTGGCCCTCCTGCCCAAGGACACGGAGTTTGCCAAAAAACTTTACCAGGACCTGGCCGGCGATTCCGTGAACGCCCAAATCGTCCTGAGCGGCGGCGAAAAGCGCAGCATCCACCGCCCGGAAGTCTGCCTCCCCGGTCAAGGTTGGACCATCCAGAGCGGCGAGGTTCTGCCCATCACCCTGGCCACGGGGCGGGTGTTGGAAGTGATGAAGCTCACCCTGGCGCGCGAGATCGAGCTGGCCAACGGCGAGCGGCGCCAACTCAAGAGCTACTTCCTCTACTGGTTTGTCGGCAAAGGAACCTCCACCCCCTACCACTGGGTGCGCCTGGCCAAGACGAACTGGGACATGGTGGTGCAAAAGATCCAGCACCGCTGGGCCTATGTGATTGTCAGCGCCCCCGTCCTGGAGGGCTTCAAGCCCGGGGCCAAGACCGACCAGCAGACGCTCGATATGCTCCAGGATTTCATCCGTCAGGCCGTGCCGAAGTTCCAGCTTTCCGAGATGCCGCAGGACGAACGCCCGGCGTCGTGACGGTTCGTGCGGGTTGCACTTGCGCCACCCGCAGCACACACCCGGGGCCGGACCCGAGCGGCTCGACCAGACCGGTCAAAGCCACCACCGGACACCGGGCCAGCACACCGCCGCCCGCGTGATACACCGCGGCGAACAACTCGCATTCCAAAAAATCCGTGCGGTCGCAAATGGTGATGAACTTCATGACCCGGCCGTCTTTCTGACGGTGCACCCGCTCGGCCACGACGAGTCCGCAGACCGTCACGCGGGAACCGGCGAAATCACGCACCGCCGCAAGCGGGGCATAAGATTCCCACGCCACCGCGGGGAAAAGCTCCACCGGATGTCCGCCCACGGGAAATCCGAGCAGTTCCATTTCATCGCGCAGACGCTGCAGCCGCGCGGGCTCGGTCCGGGCGGACGGCGCGGGAACCGGCGCGCCGGTTAAACCCAACTCCGGACCGGGCGGCCGAACCCCCATGGCGCGCATCTCCCAAAATTGCTCCGTGCGCGATGCGCCGAATTCATCGAACGCCCCCGCCCTCAGCAGGGCCAGCATTTCGTCCTCGCCCGGGCGGACCCGCTGATGAAAATCGTGCAGTGATTCGAAGGGCTGGCCCTTCGCGATGCGCCCGAGCAAACCCTCCCCTACCCCCTTCACTTGGGCCACGGGCACGCGGATCGTCCGGGATCGATCGGCCATAAACTCCCGCACGCCACCATTCACCCGCGGTCCGGCGAACCCGATCCCCAGACGGCGCGCCTCGATGGTGTAAAACAAACGCGAGTAAAACCCCTTCCCGTGGGTCAGCACCGCGGCCAGAAATTCCGCCGGCCAATAGCGCTTCAACTGCGCCGCCTCGTAGGCCTCCACGCCGTAAGCCGTGGAGTGGGCACGGCAAAAAGCGTAGCCGCGGAAGTGCATGAGCAATTCCCACACCGCGGCGATCTCGGCCTCCGTGCGCCCCCGCCCCCGGGCCGCCCGCGCGAATTCCTCCCGCCAAGGCCCGGTCTCGGCCATCCGGTTCTTGACCAGCAACCGCCGCAGCATATCCGCCCGCCCCGCATCCCATCCGGCGAACGCTTCGCAGATCTGCAACACGTGTTCCTCGTAGGCGACCACGCCGTAGGTCGAGCGCAGGACGGGTTCGAGGCTCGGATGAACATACTCCACCGGCTCCAGTCCGCGGGCGCGTCGCGCAAACTGTTCCTTGCGCAGGCCATTGGCCGCCCCGGGGCGGATGACCGAGACGATGGCGATGAGCTGGTCGATGGCCCGCACGCCCGACATCCGCGCCAACGAGGTCATGGCCGGACTCTCGATATGATGAACACCCCGCGCTTCGCCGTCCGCGATCATCTGCCAAACCTGCGGATCATCCCACACGCCGGTCACCGGCGGCTCGCAACCCCGGGCCCGCAGCGCCGCCCGCGTGTCGCGCAACACGGACAGCCCGCCCTGGGCCAGAATGTCGAGTTTGACCAGACCCATCGCCTCGACCCCGTCCATGTCGAATTGCGTCGTGGGCCGCCCGCGGCCGCTGGTGAACACCGGACTCATCCGGCCCACGGGTTCGCGCGAGATGACCACCCCGCACGGATGCATTTTGGCGTGGCGCGGAAACCCGTCCAGCCGCGCCGCCAGCTTGAGCGCGGCCCGATACGGGTTTTCGTCCCACGTCAGTCCGCCTGCTTCCACGCTCTCCGCCGCGGCTTCCTCCACGTGGCGCGCGGACGTGTGCGGAAGTTTTTCGGTCATGCGCCGGATCTGAAATTCCGAAACACCGAGGGTCTTGGCGATGTCGGCCAGGGCCGAGCGTCCCTGATACGTGCTCAAGCCTCCGACCATGGCCGCGTGATCGGGGCCATAGCGGTCGAAAATCAGATCCACCACCTCGTCACGGCGGTCATGGGGAAAATCCACGTCGATGTCCGGCAGTTTTTGCAGCGCCATGCGGTCGCGGTTGAGAAAGCGGCGGAAATACAACTCGAACCGCACCGGGCAGACGGAGCTGATGCCGAGGCAGAAGCAGACGAGGGAGTCCGCCGCGCTGCCGCGCGTGATCCAATCAATGCCCCGCTCCGCGCAGCGCTGGAGCAATTCCCACACCACGAGAAAATATTCCTCGTAGCCGACCTCGGCGATGATCCGCAGTTCCTCCTCAACCTGCCGCTGCACCCCAGCCGGGGGCGGACATCCGTAACGCCGCAGCATGCCCTCGCGGGCCAGGCGGCCGAGAAACTCCCGCGGCGACGATCCGTCCGGCGGGCGAAAGTTGGGAAACTTCAATCCGCCGACCGGCAGGACGAATTCGCAACGGTCCATGATTTCCTCCGCATCGCGGGTCATGGCCGGCGACGCCAGCGACGCCCAACGCTTGCCATCAGGCCAGGCAAAGTCCCCGCGCCGCTTGTCCGCATGCGGCTGTCCGGCCAGCGACCGCGTCCGGATGCTTTGCACCACCTCGTAAAACCTGGCTTCCTCGGCCGACGCATAGCGGATCTCGGGAAACGCCGTGACCGGACGCAAAATCAAACCGCCCAATGCGGCCTCATGCGTTCCGCTGAGCAAGCCGCACAAATTTCGATATCCCTCCGCCTTCTCCACAAAGGCCAGATACCCGACGCCCCCCACGCTCACCTCGGCCGCGACGACCGGTTTGATCCCGGCCGCCCGCGCCGCCTCGCAGAACTCCACGGCCCCGTGCAGATTCGCGTCGGTCATGGCCACCGCCTTCGCCCCCGCCTCCACCGCCAGGCGCACGATGTCCGCCGGCCGCAGCAGCGAGTCGAGGAAGCTGAAACAACTCTTCGCATTGAGAACCACCGGCGGGGAGATGCCGCCCGCGGGGATGCCGCCTCGACCGTTCCAAACCTTCTGCCTTCTGCCTTCTGCCTTCTGCCTTTCCAAGGCGTGTCCCCGCACCACCGCCCGGCTCCCGTATTTTTCCCGCACCTCATCCATGACCCGCACAAGGTCACGACGTGTTTCGCGGTCATAGCCCGTGCCCGGCAGATCGAGCGCCGCCTGATGCAATCCGCCCGCATAGACACGGGAAAATTTGAGGCCGACCAGCCGCAAACTCACCCGACGATCCCACGCGCGCGCGACCAGACGGTCGATCAGCGAATAGACATCTGTCTCCACATCCGTCGGCTCGGCGAGGCTCTCGCTGCGCCGGCTTTGCTCCATGTCGTTGTAACGCAACCGCACCTCGACGCACCGGATCGTTTTGCGGTCGGACCGCACCTTGACCATCAGGGCATCGGCCATTCCCCGCAGTTTTCTCCGGACGAAATCCGCGTCCGTCGTGTCCTCCGCGAACGTCTCCTGCTGCCCGTAGGACTGCGCCTCCGCACGTTCCGTCGTGATCAGCCGTTCGTCGCGCCCGTGGGCAAACTCCCACAATTGCCCCGCGCCCGCCCCGGCGATCAGTTCGAGGCTGGGCCGGGGCGCGCTCGCGACTTCGCCGATGCGGTGCAGCCCGGCCGCGCGAAAGACTTCGGCCATTTTCGGACCCACGCCCGGCAGCCACTTCACCTCGAGCGGGGCGAGGAACTCCCTTTCGGTTCCCGGCGGAACCTCGACGAAGCAATCCGGTTTGCGCAGCTTCGAGGCGATGGCTGCGACGAGTTTGTTCGTCGCCAGTCCATGTGAGACCGAGAGCCGCAAATGCTCCCGAATGTTGCAGCGCAACCGCTCGGCCGCTTCGCGCGGGCTCCACCGCGTGACCCCGGATAGATCACAATACCCCTCGTCAATCGACCCCACCTCGACGGCCGGCGTGTAATCGTGGGCCAGCGAAAACATCAGCCGCGAGAAGTGTTCATACTTTTCGTAATCCCCCGGCAGGACGAGCAGATGCGGACAAATCTTCAGCGCCCGCGCCGTCGGCATCGGCGTGTAAACCCCCAGCCGACGCGCCTCGTAGCTGGCCGAGGCAATGATCCCGCGCCGCATCCCGCCCACCGCCACGGCGCGCCCACGCAAGCGCGGCTCGGACGCCACCTCGCAGCCGACAAAAAAGGCGTCCGCATCCAAATGCACCGCCGCCCGCTGTTTGCTCCGCTCCACCGCGGCGGAATAACACGAAACACAAAACTGTTCAAATGTTCAGTAGTTGGCGGTGTGTCATAACATTGTTCACCACCCCATGGAGGGCGAGCGGCCTCGCGAGCCGTTGGCTGTGCGCTCGCGCGCCGCACGGGGACTCCCCCGGCGGGGGTAAGGATTGCTGCCCGATACCCCCAACGCCCACGGCGGCCGGGGACGTCCGCCCTCCCGGGAGGCCACCTTGTTTAACCTGCTCTAAAGCGCCGCCAACCCCGCCTCAACCACATCCAACCCTTCGTGCAACTGCGCCTCAGTCGCGACGAGCGGGATGAGGAAGCGCAGCACATTGCCATGCGTCCCGCAGGCCAGGGTGATGACCCCGTGCTCGTAGTTGTGTTTGACCAGAGCCGCGGCGGACGGCTTGTCGGGTTCCTTGGTCCGGCGATCCTTGACCAACTCGATGGCCAACATCGGCCCCAAGCCGCGCACCTGCCCGATACGCGGAAATTTTTCCATCCAAGACTCCAATCGGTCCTGGAGAAGTTCCCCCAGCTTCCGCGCATGTTCGAGGGTCTGCGGTTGGTCGAAACGATCCATGACCGCGAGCGCCGCGGCGCAGGCCACGGGGTTTCCGGAGTAAGTTCCACCGACTCCCCCCACCCCGACCGAGTCAATGATCTCCGCTTTTCCCACCACGGCGGAAAGCGGCAGCCCATTGGCCAGGCCCTTGGCCAGCACGAGCAGGTCCGGGGTCACGCCGAGCTGCTCGCAGGCAAAAAGGGAGCCCGTGCGACCGAATCCGGTCTGGATTTCGTCCAGAATGAAGACCGCCCCATGCTGGTCGCACCACTGCCGCAGCATTTGCAGGAACGGCGCCGGCGCGGGGATGAACCCGCCCTCGCCGGTCACGGGCTCGATGATGACGGCCGCGACGTTCGACTCGCCGATGTCCGCGTGGGCGATTTCCTCGAAGCGAGCAAAGGCCTCGCGACAAAGGCAGCGGGCCAGCGGACAAGGCTCGCGGCCCGGACAAATCGGCGCCTCGCCCTCCCCCACCCCTGGCCAGCGGTAAAAATCCGGGAACGGCGCGCGGTAAACTTCCGCCGGAAACGGCCCGAAGCCACTCTTGTAAGGATTCGCTTTCGCGGTCAGCCCCATGGCCATGTAGGTGCGGCCGTGGAAGGCGTGTTCGAAGCAAATCACCGCCTGGCGCTTGGTGTGGGCGCGGGCAAATTTGATCGCATTCTCCACCGCCTCGGCCCCCGAGTTGGCCAGAAAGGTTTTCTTCGGAAAATCCCCCGGCGCCCGGGCGTTGAGTTTCTCCGCCACGCGAACGTAGCCCTCATAGGCCACGACATTGATGCTGGTGTGAAAAAAATTCGCCGCCTGCTCCTGCACCGGGCCCACGATGGCCGGGTCGCCATGACCGAGGTTGGTCACCCCGATCCCGCAGGCAAAATCGAGAAAACGATTGCCGTCCACATCCGTGATCGTCGCCCCCTCGGCGCGCACCGCCACGATCGGCGTGGTGTGAAACGGCCCCGGGGCGACGTGCTTCTTTCGCTCCGCAAAAATCTCCTGACTGCGCGGACCGGGGACGGATGTTTTCAGCGAGATGGAAGACATGCCTGCATTCTACGCGACAACGGGACGTTGCGAAAGCCCGGCCACAACGCCACCGACTGGTCCACACTGCCGCAGAATCACCACATCAACTTCAGCCCGTGCTCTGCGTAAGCCCTCAGGCCTCGGTCCTTGGAGACCAGGGTGCGGCCCGCGCAGATCGCCTGCCAGACCAGCATGCGATCGAACGGATCCTTGTGGCCCAAGCGCGGCAAACGATGAACGGATGCAGCGACATCCGCGGGCAAATCGGCCAACTCGAACCCCGCTTGGCGGGCGGCGGATGGCAGTTCGTCCGGCGTGACACCCGCGAGGTCCAGTTTGCCCAGGCCGTGCTTGAGCGAAACCTCCCAGAAACTCACCACGCTGATGGCGCACTCGTTGTCCGCCGAGCGCAGGGCTTGCCGCACCCGAACGCTCAGTTGCTGCGGCTCGATGAGCGACCACAGCAACGTATGGGTATCAGCCAGAAGTTTCACGCCCGCAGCAAATCATCTTCGGACATCTTGAACCCGCGCTTGATGCGGACCTTGGCCGACTTGGCCAGCAATCCGAGTTTCACCCCCGCCCCGTCGGACAAGGCCTCCGGCGGCACCAGCACGGCAACCAAGCGGCCGCGGCGGCCGAACGAAACCCCCACCGCATGGCCGCGGCGAACCTCGGCCAAGGCATCGGAAAACTGCGCCTTGAACTCACCGACCGGCAAAGTTTTCATTCCTTCTTCCTCGACCAAACTTGACAACTTGTCAAGTTTGCCCCCTCACCCCCGCGCCCGCCGGAGCCAGACCGACAACAACGAAACATCCGCTGGCGTCACCCCGCTGATGCGCGCCGCCTGGCCGAGGGTGGCCGGGCGAATGTGCGCGAGCTTTTGCCGGGACTCGTTGCGCAAACCTGGGATGGTCGCGTAATCAAGATCCGCCGGCATGGCGTGGTTTTCCTGACGCTCCTGGCGCGCGACCGACTCCAGCTCGCGCTTGATGTAGCCCTCGTATTTGCCATCCGTCTCAACCTGAGCCCAAACATGCTCCGGCGCCCAGGCCTGGATCTCCTGCGGCAAGGCGCGGACAACATTCTCCGGACGACGTATCCATTGCGCAATAGTAATGCCATCATGGCGAAATACTTGTGTCTTTTCTCGCAGCGCTTGGATAGACGCCCTTTTGGCCACGGTCAGGGCGTGGCGGTCGGCCGAAATCAGTCCGGCCTCCCTCGCCTGGTCGGCCAGGCGCAGATCCGCGTTGTCCTGTCGCAGCAACAACCGGAACTCCGCCCGGCTGGTAAACATGCGGTAGGGCTCGGGTGTGCCGTTGGTCACCAAGTCATCGGTCAACACGCCGATGTAACCCTCGGAACGTTCCACGTGGAACGCCGAGCGCCCGGACAGCTTGAGCGCGGCATTGGCCCCGGCGATAAGCCCTTGGGCCGCCGCCTCCTCGTAGCCGGATGTGCCATTGATTTGCCCGGCCAGATACAGGCCGCTGACCACGCGGGTCTCGAGCGTGCGGCCGAGTTGGGTCGGCGGACAGTAATCGTATTCGACGGCGTAGCCGGCGCGCAGGATGTGGGCATTTTCGAGGCCGACAACCGAACGGATGAAGGCCAGCTGCACCTCGAATGGCAGACTCGTGGATACGCCGTTGACATAATACTCGCCAGTCTGACGGCCCTCGGGTTCGAGGAAAATCTGATGCCGGTCCTTGTCGGCGAAGCGGACGACCTTGTCCTCGATGGACGGACAATACCGCGGTCCGACGCCCTCGATGATGCCGGCATACATGGGCGACTTGTCGAGGTTGGCCCGGATGAGGTCGTGGGTTTGGGCGTTCGTGTAGGTGATCCAGCAGGGCATTTGTTCCACGTGGAACCGGCCGTCTTGCCACCGGTTGAGCGTGAACGGGTCATGCGCCTCGCCCGCCGATTCCTCCGGATAATAACTGAACGTGGGGGGAGGGGAGTCGCCGTCCTGACGCTGGCATTTGCTGAAGTCAATGGTTCGTCCGAGCAGGCGGCAAGGCGTCCCGGTTTTGAAGCGGTCGACCGCCAAGCCGATCTCCCGCAGGGAATCGCTCAAGGTTGAGACCGCATCACCCATGCGCCCGCCCACGGCTTGCTGCATCCCGACATGCAGGAGCGCGCGCATGAAGGTGCCTGTGGTGACCACGACGGATCGCGCCCGGTAACGCAAGCCGAGGCTGGTTTCGACACCGGTGACCTGATCGTTCTCGACCAGAATGCGGACGGCATTGCCCTGGAGCAGCAGCAGGTTGGGTGAGTGCTCTAGGATCCACTTAAGCCGGAATTGGTAAGCCTTCTTGTCGCACTGCGCCCGCGGCGCTTGCACGCTCGGCCCCTTGGTCGCGTTGAGCAGGCGAAACTGGATGCCGGTGGCATCGGTGTTGGACGCCATCACGCCGCCCAAGGCATCAATCTCCCGCACCATATGCCCCTTGGCCAAACCCCCGATCGCCGGGTTGCAGGACATCTGCCCGATGGTGTCGAGGTTCTGGGTCAGGATCGCCGTGCGCGCCCCGATCCGCGCCGCGGCCAGCGCGGCCTCCACCCCGGCATGACCCGCCCCCAAAACGAGGACATCGAAAACCTCCGGATATTCATACATGCTGTTCATGTTCCACGTGGAACGTCAGCGACTCGAAGCGTTCGCGCCACTGCCCGCCTGATGGCAGGGACGTGCGGCCCGCGCGTCCGCTCGACGCCTGCCGGACGAGCGAGGCCGCTCGTCCCTACCTTTTGACACGGCGAGGAAGGACGGCTCATTTCTGGTCCAAAATTCCCGTGGTGGGGCGGGGGAGCAATTCGGATAAACGGAAACGCGCCGTTTTGCCGTGAAAAGTGGACAGCACGATTTCGAGGTCCGGATTGAACTCGGCCAGCACCTGCCGGCACGCCCCGCAGGGCGAGGCTGGTTCCTCGGTGTCGGCCACAATGATGATTTTGCTAAACTCCCGGCAACCCGCCGCCACCGCCGCAAACACCGCATTGCGCTCGGCGCAGATCGTCAGGCCGAAGCTGATGTTTTCCACATTGCAACCGGTAAACACTCGGCCGTCCGCGGCAACGAGCGCAGCGCCGACATGGAAACGGGAATAGGGCGCATAAGCACGACCAGCCACATCGACTGCAATTGTAATTAATTCATTATCATCCATTTGCAAATTTTTTCCATATTCACCCAGCTTAACACGACACCCACAGCAAGGCAACCCTGCTGAGCCCGGGCAGGGATTCACCCTTGCCTCGGCCGTGCCGGCGGCTTTGGATGAGGCATGAGGCCCATCATCAACGTATTGGTCCTGGTGTGCGCGCTTTCCGCCTTGGGCAACGCCTACAGCCAGCAGGCTCCCTTGGTGGACGAGTTCATCTTGGACGCCGCCCGTGTGGTGAACGACCCGGACGGCTTTGCCAACGTGCGCTCGGGCCCGAGTTTGAAGAGCAAGATCGTCGACCAAGTTATCTCGGGAGGCGTGGTGACGGTGGAGGAGGCTCTGGCTGGCGATTGGGCAAAACTCACATCCGGCGACGGGGGCGACCCGCCGGGTTACATGCACGCGACCCGTCTGTCGAAGATCAATGACTGGAAGCAGATTGGAGCGCATCCGACCGCGGATGGAAAGACGTGCCTCGCGCAGTTGCCGGGTTTCGAGGTGCAGGTGCGCCGCATTCCCTTCAAAGCCGACGACCACGTGATCACACGTGATGATCAAGGCGTGCATCTTGTGGACGGGAAGATGCCCTGGGGCCGGGACGGCGGGCTCCCTGAGGCGTCGTTGGTCCTTGCGGTGAGGCAGGGGGGCAAAAACGTGGCGATTCCCGCGGCAGCCACACGTGATCTTTATGAGCCCAACATGGATTCCTTGTTTGTGCTCACGCCTTCCGATCCTGCCGGGCAGGCGCTGGTGCTGATGCTCAACAGCGATGGGGCCGGCGCCTACGGCGTGATCTGGGCGTTCCAAAACGGAAGCTATCGCGGCCGCGCGGTCTTCAATCCGTTTTGAAGCATGACGAAAGTCCGCGCGCGCTCACAGCGAAGCATCCGCACAACGCTGCCGCGGCGTTGATCAGCACGGCTTCGCGGGACTTTCGGTGCGGCGCAAGCAGGATTTGCCGTTGCCAAGCCGGGAAAATTCCGCGACATTTTGCAGCCTTGTCAGGGCACGAAAATTGCTCCTCGCCCAGCTTAGATTCGTCAACCTCAACCAAAACCCTGATCCATAAAATTGTGAGCGTAGCCCAAGCAGAGAAAACCGGACAAGATTCGGTTGATTTCGCCAAAGCCCCGGTCAACTCGGACCTGACAACGGGGCAGAAGCTCCAATTTCTGCGCGACATGCTGCGCATCCGCCGCTTCGAGCAGGCCTCGCTCAAGCTTTACCAGCAGGGGAAAATGGGCGGGTTCCTCCATCTTTACATCGGCCAGGAATCGGTCGCCGTCGGCACCTGCTCGCTCATGGGCCCGAACGACCACGCGATCACGGCCTACCGCGACCACGGACACGCCCTTGTGGTCGGCATGTCGATGGACGAGTGCATGGCCGAGCTTCTCGGCAAGGCCACGGGCTGCTCGAAAGGGAAGGGGGGCTCGATGCACTTTTTCGCCCCGGACAAAAACTATTGGGGCGGCCACGGCATTGTCGCGGGGCAGACGCCGCTCGGACTCGGGCTGGCCTACGCGCTGAAATACAAGGGCATCAAGGGCTGCTGCCTCACCTACCTCGGGGATGGCGCGATCAACCAGGGCTCGTTCCACGAGTCGCTCAACCTTGCCGCCCTCTGGGAAATCCCTGTCGTCTACATCATCGAGAACAACCAGTATTCGATGGGCACCAGCTTGGCCCGCTCGTCCTCGATCAAGTCCTGCCTGGCCGAGCGCGCCGAGGGCTACAACATGGATTGGGATATCGTCAACGGCGAGGACCTCTACGAAGTGCGGGCCAAAACCTTCGACGCGATGGAGCGCGCCCGCGAAAAGTGCAAGCCGACCATCCTCGAGATCGACACCTACCGCTACTACGGACACTCGGTCGCAGACGCCAATGCCAAGGTCTACCGCAAGGCCGAGGAGATCGAGTTTTACAAGCAGCACCATGATCCGATCATGCTGTGGGAAAAACGCCTCCGGGAGGAGGGCGTGGCCGATGACGCGGTGATCGAGAAAATCGACAAGGCGGCGAAAGCCGAGGCGGCCGCCGCCGTGCAATTCGCCGAAGACAGTCCGTTCCCCGAACTCGAGGACATTTTTTCCGATGTGTATTACGAGGTGGACATGGGCACAGAGGCCGGGCGGACCGGACGCCATTTCTTCTCCGACTAGACCCCGCGCGGCGCGGCCCCCTCATTCACTTCTGCCTTCTCCGCTCTTCCTTCTTCCTTTTCCAGAATGCCTGTCATCACCTACCGCCAAGCTCTCAACGACGCCCTCGCCGAGGAACTCACCCGCGACGAAAACGTCGTCATCATGGGTGAGGAAGTGGCCGAATACAACGGGGCCTACAAGATCACCGAGGGTCTGTGGAAACGCTTCGGCGACAAGCGCGTGGTCGATACGCCGATCAGCGAGGCCGGATTCATCGGACTCGGCATCGGCGCGTCCATGCTCGGCGTGCGCCCGGTCATGGAACTCATGTTTTGGAGTTTCGCCTACGTCGCCTTCGACCAGATCATCAACAACGCCGGCTGCGTGCGTTACATGTCCGGCGGACTGATCAACGTCCCCATCGTCATCCGCGGCCCGGCCAACGGCGGCACCAATGTCGGCGCGACCCACTCGCACACGCCGGAAAACTTCCTCGCCAACACCCCGGGCCTCAAGGTGGTTTGCCCGGCCACGCCTTACGACGCGAAAGGCCTGATGAAAACCGCCATCCGCGACAACGACCCGGTTTGTTTCCTCGAGAACACCCTTCTCTACGGCGAGAGCGGCGAAGTGCCGGAGGAGGAATATCTCATCCCGCTCGGCGTGGCCGAGGTCAAGCGTGAGGGCAGCGATGTGTCCCTCATCGCCCACGGGCGCGCCGTCATCACCTCGCTCAAGGCCGCCGACCGCCTGGCGGCCGAATACAACATCTCCGCCGAAGTCGTCGACCTGCGCTCGATCCGGCCGCTCGACGAGGAAACCATCCTCGAGAGCGTGCGCAAAACCCACCGCGCTGTCCTCGTGGACGAGAACAAACCGTTCTGCGGCGTGTCCGCGCAAATCGCCACTCTGCTCGGCGAGCAGGCCTTCGATGACCTCGACGCACCCGTCACCCGCGTGTGCGCCCTCGACGCTCCGGCCATCTACAGCCCGGCGGTCGAGGAGTTGCAGTTGCCCACGGTTGACCGCATCATCGCCAAAGTCCTCGCCGTGTGCTGAGCGCACGCCGAGGAAACTTCTTCACTCTTCGTTCCAAATTCTAAATTCTTCCCGCCATGCCCGTAGTCACCATGCCCAAGCTCAGCGACACCATGATGGAGGGAACCCTCGTCAAATGGTGCAAAGCCAAGGGCGACAAAGTGGAGGCGGGCGACATCCTGGCCGAGGTCGAGACCGACAAGGCCACGATGGAAATGGAGTCCTTCGATGACGGGACTTTGGCCGAGCTTTACGTCGAGGCCGGCGCGGTCATCAAGGTGGGCGACCAGATTGCCCTCATTTTGGCCGAAGGCGAAAGCGCCGCGGGTGCGGCCGCCGAGGCCGCTGCGGCCCCGGAGAAAAAAGCCAAAGCCGACGAAGCCGCCCATAAACCTGTGGATCACCCCGTCCGCGCCCCCGCCCCCAAGGCGCACGCCCCGGTGGCGGCATCCGGCGGGCGGATCAAATCTTCACCGCTGGCCCGCAAGATCGCCGCGACCCGCGGGGTCAATCTTTCGGTCCTCACCGGCAGTGGCCCCGGCGGACGCATCGTCAAACGCGACGTGGAAAACGCCCCAACCGGGGGAGGGGGTGCAGCGTCGTCCGCGCCCGCCACCCGCGCCGCCCGCGGCATCGCCGGCGAAGAGAAATCCATTGCCCTCTCGGGCATGCGCAAGACCATCGCCGAGCGCCTGCTCGCGAGCAAAACACAGATTCCCCATTTTTATCTCAGCGTGGCCATGGATGGAGGTCCGCTCATGGACCTCCGCAAGGAACTCAACATCATGGCGGAGAAAGAGGGCGGACAAAAGCTTACCGTCAACGATTTCATCCTCCTCGCCGCCGCCCGCTCCGCCGCGCAGGTTCCCCGGATCAATGCGGCTTACGACGGCGAGGCCATCATTGAATACGCCGAGGTCAACCTCGCCGTGGCCGTGGCCATCGAGGATGGGCTGATCACGCCGGTCATCCGCAAGGCCAACACCCTCACGCTGCGCGAGATCAGCACGCAGATGAAAGAACTCGCGGCCAAAGCCCGGGGCAAAAAACTCAAGCCGGAAGAATACCAGGGCGGGACCATCACCCTCTCGAGCCTCGGCGGATTCGGCATCGACGACTTCCTCCCGATCATCAACCCTCCTCAGGCGTTCATCCTCGGCGTCGGCGCCATCACCAAGCAGGCGGTGGTCAACGACCGCGACCAGATCGTCGTCGGCCATCGTCTGGTCATCTCGGCCAGCGGCGACCATCGCGTGATCGACGGCTCCGTCGCGGCCGAATACATGAACACGCTCCGCCGCCTCATCGAAAAGCCGGCCCTGCTGTTGCTGTAGCAGCTTTTGCTTCTCGCCCTCCACAAACCCTTCGGCGTCCTCTCGCAGTTCACGCCGGACCATCCGGGACAGCGCACGCTCGCAGAGTTTGGGTTGCCGAAGACGGTCTATTCGCTGGGCCGGCTCGATCGCGATTCGGAGGGACTGTTGCTTCTCGCGGATGAACCCGGCCTCAATTCCGCGCTGCTTGATCCGGCCAACGCGCATCCGCGGACCTACTGGGTTCAGGTCGATGGTGAGATCACGGAAGCCGCCCTGAGGCAATTGTCCAACGGCGTGGTGATCGAGGGCCAACGCACCCGGCCGGCCGCCGCGCACGTCATCAATCCACAAATCCCGCCGCGCGACCCACCCATCCGCGTTCGCCGAAACATCCCGACCTCCTGGCTCGAACTCGAATTGCACGAAGGCCGCAACCGCCAAGTCCGAAAAATGACCGCCGCCGTGGGATTCCCCACGCTGCGACTGATCCGCGTCCGCCTCGGGCTGTTCCGACTGCCCGAGGACCTTTCGCCCGGTCAATGGCGCCTATTGGATCCTGCAGACCGCGCCAAAGTGTTCCATGGGGAAACTCCTCAGGGTGCGGCCGGAGCAAACAGGCCGTTGATCAAGTCCGCCAGCCGATAGCCCGCCATGGCCACCCGCTGCCCGGCCACGTCGCGCGCCGCGTTCACGTAACGTTCGTCCAGCTTGGCGAAATTTCCCGTCGGAGAATTATCCGGCAGCTTGCCATACGCTGTCTCGTAACCAATGGCGTGACTTTCCTGCGCCCACGCCGATGAATCTTTTGGTCCGAGCTCGGTCGGCGCCGGATACTTTGCCGTGATCTCCGCCGCCTCGCGTTGGATGATCTCCCGCGCCGCAAGGTGTCCGGCGACCGGACGTTCCCTGTCATAGAGCGGAGCCTCGTAAAGAATGGTCGCCATGTCGCCGCGCCACCCGCGCCGATAGGAGCTGTCCCAAAACGCGTGCAGGTTGCTCCAGCGGCTTTTGCCGTAAAGCCTCTCCTCCTTGCTCAACTCGACGTTCGGCACCATGACCTTGTTCCCGCCGGCGTCGCCGCCGCGATTCGTCGTGTGCAAGGGTTGATGTATATCGCCGACCAAATGCAGCAGCATGACCAGGGCCTGGTCTCGATTGATCGCGGGGTCTTCGGCTTGGCCTGAGATGATCTCGACACAGCGGTTGATCCCCCAGATCACATTCACGTCGGTCGCCGCCGCCGGCTCGGGCAAGCCGTCCGGCGTGAAAGGGAGATTCACATAATGCCACGGTCCGAAATTGTATTTGTCCGGCAGACCCCGCGCATCGTCCATCCAACAGGAGGCCGTGACAAAATCGTAGGATTCATCAGCCGCCGCGCGATCGCACTTTTTCTCCCCGTTGAAACGCACCAGCGCCGCTTCCACCCCCGCCTTCGCCTCCGGCGTGAGGCGATTCCACGCCATCTGCGTGACCAGCATGTGCCCGAGGGAGTCCCAGGCGAGGACCGGCTGAACCGCCACCGACAAAACGAGGGCGGGAAAAAGGAGGCGAAATATCTTCAAGCTGCGCGAATTAGACCACCAATGGCCCTCGAGGAAAACGGCGAAGAAGGATCTGCTCTCGTGCCTCGGGGCGCGGCCCGGAAAGCGGTGAAAAATCACCGCAGTCCAAAAGCGGGCTGCGCCCGCGAAGAAAAATCGCGCGAAACGCTTTTGGACCGCGGCAATCCTTTGCCGCTGCTCTGTCTCACGATCAGAGCCAGGGCATTACTTGGCCGCGATGCCGTGCGACCTCGGCGAGCCAGACCAGCCACCTGCACGCTGACAAATCGGACACCAAGCCGTCGTCCGCCCACCGATCTCCGCGCGGCGAAGGAGGGTCTGATCCCGCGGACAACGCCCTCCGTCCCGCCAGCGATGGGGAAAAAGCCAGGAGGCTGGGGGATCACCCCAGCTGCCACCGATGATCCTCATAGCCTGACGGCAGAGCTTCCGCGTCTCGCGCCAAAGCATATTGACTTCATTATTTTTTAAAGACCCGGATTTCCGACTCGGATGAAATCGGCAGCGCCAGAGAATTTCGTCCGCCATCCAATTTCCCACCCCCGGAAACATCTCCTGTTGCAGCAACAGGGCCTTGAGCGGAGCGTTTGCCCTCCTCGCGGTGTAGCGCGCGACAGCATCCCGCGTGAACTCCGCGGACAGAATTTCGGCTGGCAGCTTGGTCCACCAAGGCGGCAGATCGGAGCCCCCGTGGAAGCGAACGACCCCGAACATGCGCGGATCGCGGAACACGAGGCATCTCGGCGCTTGGCGGATGACCAGATGATCGTGGGGGCCGGCCTCGTGGTTCCGGCTCTCGACGAGCAACTCCCCCGTCATGCCCAAGTGCACTCCGAGGCTGGCGTTTTCGAAAACAAAGAGCATCTGCTTCCCGCGGGTGTGGATCTGGCGGAGCCTCCGGCCCGTGAGTCCCCGGGCTAGCGCCGCCGGATCAGCCGAGCGAAAGACCCGGGCCTGCGGTCGGCACAACACCTTCGTGACGCACCCACCGAGGCCGGGTGACCACTGCTGGGCGAACCAGGCGACTTCGGCGAGTTCGGGCATCCGGCGAACATACCGAAGCCCGTCCTCCAGGCCCCGCGAAAAATCGACAACCGCACGCCGCCGACCGCCCGGGGCGTTAATGTTCTTCAATCCCCAGGCGAATTGCGCCATCTTCTCTGCCCTATGGCATACGATCTGATTGTGGTGGGTGGCGGACCGGCGGGGTATGTGGGCGCGATTCGCGCCGCCCAGCTCGGCAAGAAAGTGGCCTGCGTCGAGATGGAGCGCGCCGGCGGAACCTGCCTTAACTGGGGCTGCATCCCGACCAAATCCCTGCTGCGCAACGCAGAACTTTTTCAGCTCATGACCCACCATGCCGGCGACTTCGGCATGGCTTTCGAAAAGCTGACCTTCGATTGGAGCAAGGTTATCGGCCGCAGCCGCAAGGTCGCCGACAAGCTGGCGGGCGGCATTGAGATGCTCTTCAAGAAAAACAAAGTGGATTACATCCGCGGCACGGCGTCCGTCCCGAAGGCCGGCGTGGTGGAAGTGACCGATGCGGAGGGCAAGAAGACCACGCACACCGCGTCGAAAATCCTTCTCGCCACCGGGGTGGTGACGCGTGAAATGCCGGGCTTTCCCTTCAACGGCAAAAGCGTCATCGGCAGCAAACAGGCCATGGTCCTGCCCGAGCAGCCGAAGGAAATCATCATCATCGGCGCCGGCGCCATCGGCATCGAGTTCGCCTACTTCTTCAACGCCTTCGGCACGAAAGTCACCGTGGTGGAAATGTTGCCCAACATTCTGCCCGTTGAGGACACTGAGGTTTCGCAGGCGCTGGAAAAATCCCTGACCAAGCAGGGCATCCGCCTCCTCACCGGCACGAAAGTGGACAAGGCCGAGGTCACGCACAAAGGAGTGAAGCTCAGCGTCAGCGGCAAAGCCACGGAAACCCTCGAAGCGCCCATCGCCCTCGTAGCCATCGGCGTTTCCCCGCTCCTGCCCGAAGGCCTGAAGGTCAACCTCGACCCCAAGGGATGGATCCAGACGAATGACAAATACGAAACGTCCGTCCGCGGCATCTTCGCCGCGGGAGACATCATCGGACCTCCGTGGCTCGCCCACGTGGCCAGCTTTGAGGCGGTGCAAGCCGTCGAGGCCATGTTCGCCGGCAAGACCTCGCGCAAGGTGGTCAACTTCCCCGGCTGCACCTATTGCCAGCCACAGGTCGCGAGCGTCGGCTTGACCGAACGCGCCGTGAAAGAAAAGGGGCTGAAATACAAGGTCGGCAAGTTTCCGTTCATGGCCAGCGGCAAAGCGCTCGCGGTCGGTGAGAGCGAGGGCTTTGTCAAACTCATCTTCGGTGACCCGCATGGCGAAATCCTCGGCGCGCACATCATCGGGGCGGACGCCACGGAAATGATCGCCGAGCTCGGCCTCGCCATCGAAATGGAAGCCACGCACGACGAACTCATCAATACGATCCACGCCCATCCGACCCTCAGCGAAGCCGTGCACGAAGCCGCCGAACAAGCCCTGGGCCACGCGATCCATATTTAGGCCGCCAGCCTCAAGGACGTGGGACGCCCCCGTCCCACACGGCGAGGTGGCGCGCGAAGCGCGGAAACTATTCAACTGGCCCGAGGGCGGGCCATCTCCTTGAGATTTGCGGCGGACGCGGACGCAACGCCCTACACTGACAGCGCCGGATAATCCGTGTAGCCAACCGGTCCCGGCGAATAGAACGTTGCCGGGTTCGGTGCTTGGAGTTCGGCTCCGCGGCGGAATCGCTCGGGCAAATCCGGATTGGCCAGGAAGCTTGTGCCAAACGCCACGGCATCAAGCTTGCCGTCGGCAATGGCCGCGGCCGCCTCATCTGCCGTGTAACCCATGTTTGCCACCAACACTCCGCGGTAAGCCGCACGCACCGGGCCGAGCACGTCACCGTGCTGCTCGTCCAAAAAATCCGCACGCATCACGTGAAGGAACGCCAGGTCGAAGTCGTTAAGCTTCTCCGCCAACCACGCCGCCAACCCGATCGGATCGCTGTCGCGCATGCTGTTGAAGCTGTTGAGCGGCGAGATGCGCAGGCTCACGCGTTGCGATCCCCAGACGCCCGTGACCGCTTCAATCACCTCGAGGATCAGGCGCGCACGGTTTTCCTTCGAGCCGCCGTAAGGACCGCTGCGCTGGTTCGCCCCGTCACGCAGAAATTCGTCCAACAGGTATCCGTTGGCCCCGTGCACTTCCACGCCGTCGAAGCCGGCCGCTTTTGCGTTCTCCGCCGCCCGACGAAACCCCTGCACAATCCCCGGGAGTTCTTCGTCAGCCAATGCGCGGGGCAACGCATACGGCTTGTTGCCCTCGGGCGTGTGCACCTCATCGTTGGTGATGGCCAGAGCGCTCGGGGCCACCGGCTGCGCCCCGCCGTTGAAGAAGGGATGACACGCCCGGCCACCATGCCAGATCTGCAGGAAGATCCGGCCGCCCGCCGCATGGACCGAATCCGTCACGCCCCGCCATCCGCAGACCTGATCCGCGGAATAAATCCCCGGCTCGGCATAGAAGGCCGAGTTGCCCTCCATCGCCATCGTGGCCTCGGCAATGATCAATCCCGCGCTGGCCCGCTGCGCGTAGTATTCGGCCATCAACGCTCCCGGCACATGCCCCGCCTCGGCCCGGCAACGCGTGAGCGGCGCCATGAAGATGCGGTTGGGTGTGGTGAGAGGACCGACTTGGAGCGGTTGGAAGAGCGGAGCAATCGGTGCGGACAGATTCATGAGGGGCGGACGATACCATCGATCACGCGGGACCGATAGCGAAAGTCTGGCCGTTCGCACTTACTCACACGGTCTGATGATTGAAGTTTTTTAGGAGCCGACAAATCCAACAATCATAAGGATGTGAACAAGTCCGCCGGATCGTGTTTCACGCCGCCTGCACGCGTGTTCCACGCGATTGGGTCGTTGTGAAGAAAGACCAACATCCTGCGCAGCAATTCCGTGGAACCATGTGGAACAGCAAATTGTTCACACCATACCCAAGATCTTCACAAACACTTCGCGCAAAACTTTTCTGGTTAAAGCCCGGCGAGAAAGTCGAAAGCGCTGTCGGAAAACCCCGGGAGGCTCTCGTGGGCGAAGTCGGGGTAGATGATGGCTTCCTTCTCGCCGTGGATGGCATTGAAGACGGCGAACTGCGTGGACGGCGGACAAATCGGATCCATGAGCGAGAGGCCCATGAGCACGCGGGCCTTGATGCGCGGGGCCAGATGGTGCACGTCGATGTAGCCGAGCCGGGTGAAAATTTCCTGCTCTCGCTCATGCCGCGGATCAAACATGCGGAAAAAATTCCGCAGCTCGGCGTAGGCATCACTGGCCAGATCCATTTCCCACACGCGCTGGTAATCGGAAAGAAACGGAAAGACCGAGACGCAGCGTCTGATCCGCGGCTCGAGCGCGGCGCAGGCGATGGAGAGCGCCCCGCCCTGCGAGCCACCGTGGCAACCGATTCGCGCGGGGTCGTTCTCCGGCAGCGCCATGACGACGCGCGCGAGTTGCACGGTGTCGAGGAAGATGCGGCGGAAGAGCAGTTGCTCCGGGGCGTCGTCAAGGCCGCGGATGAAATGTCCGTTGAGCGTGTTGCCTTTGACCGGAGTGTTGTCCTCGCTCCGGCCGCCCTGGCCGCGGCAGTCGAGGGCCGCGACCGAGAGTCCCTGACCGGTGTAGGCCAGCTTGTCCAACCAATCGCCGCTGCTTCCCGAGTAGCCATGGAACATGACGACGGCGGGACCCGGCTCGGGGCGGTGCTTCGGTCGCGCATACTTCGCGTAAACCCGAGCCCCGCCGACCCCGCGGAACCACAGATCGAAAACCTCGGCCTGCGGCGGATGGATCTCGTCGTTGGGAACCAACTCGACCTGCGGGTCAGTCGCGTCCAGTTCGTGCAGCGCCGCCGCCCAGAAATCGTCGAAGTCGGCCGGCTTGGGGTTGATGCCGCGGTAAACGCGCAGTTCTTCCAGGGGTTTGTCGATCAGAGGCATGAGTCAGATATGCTGTCCGGCCTGCATCCGCCGATCAAGCACTCATGGGACTCCTCGCCGCGAAGCACATCCTGGCCGCGGGGGTTGGTCCGTTTTGGGGTTGCTTCAAACCTGCGGCGGCGCCATTTCAGGTGAAGTGAAAATCGTCCGCACGATTCTCGGCAGTTTGCGGATTGCCCCGCGAATCCAGCCTGAAACCTAACAAACGCTTGTCCTTTACAAGCAATATGCGACCAGTCGTAAAAGCCAATGTTAGCGAACTGTCGTCCACTATACGTTCGGCAAGCACCGTATGAGCTACAGCGCTACAGTTGCACGCGTCGATCCTGCACGCGAGATTACGAGCGACGAATGGGTGCAATTCGCGCGTCGTCATCCGCAACTCATTCTCGAGGCCACAGACGTTCCCGCCGCAACAGCTCGCCATACAGACGGCCCCAAAAACTTAAGGATCTTCTGGAGCAACGGCTGCATTAGTTGCGGCGCTCCAATGGAGTGCCCCCAAATTCTGAACCACTTGCTATGAGAGATTTGGTTGGTGTTTCGGGTTGATGACGCTGTCTTGCGCAGCGCAGGCCGCTTCGACGGAGTCGAAAGGCCGGAGCGGAGCAAGACAGCGTGCGGCGAACTCCGCCGGGGTTAAATCCCCCAGCGAGGAATGCGGACGATGATGGTTGTATTTCTCCCGGTGTTCGCCGCCCAGCACTTTCGCCTCCAGCTTGCTGCCGAAGACTTCCAGGTTGAGGAACTCGTCGCGAAAGCGGCTGTTGAAGCTCTCGCTGTAGGGATTCTCCCACGGTGCTCCAGGCTCGATGTAGAGTGTCTTCATGCCCTTCTCGCTCATCCATGCTTTGACGGCTCGGGCGATGAACTCAGGGCCGTTGTCCGAACGAATGAACTCGGGAGCCCCACGCTGCTCGACGATCCTCTCCAGGATGCGCACCACATCGCGGGCCGTGATCGAGGTTTCCACTTCCAGAGCCAGACACTCGCGGGTGTGTTCGTCGAGGATCGGCAGCCACTTGAGCTGACGACCGCACTCGGTTTGATCCCAGACAAAATCATAACTCCACACGTGGTTGATCCGCTCGGCCCGCCGCCGCTGGGCTCCGTTGGCCGACTCTCCCAGCCGCCGCCTTTTGCGCACCTTGGCGGGCACTTTGAGCCCTTCCTGTTTCCACAAACGATGCACCCGCTTGACGTTGACCGGCCAACCCTCCCTTCGCAAATACCGCGTCACGCCGCGATAGCCCGCCCGGGTCTCCCGCCGCGCAATACGCCGGATCGCTTTGATCAGGCGGGCGTCAGCCTCCCGTCGGCATCCTTGGTATCGCTGGGTGCTCCGGGGTTGTCCCAGGCTCGCACAGGCCCGACGCTCGCTCGTTCCCAGACGGTGTTGCGCATGCTTGACCGCCTCACGTTTGCGGGCCGGGCCTACCATTTTCCCTCGGCCACCTCCTTGAGAATCGCCTTGTCCAGGATCAGATCAGCCACGGCGCGTTTGAGCCGCGCGTTCTCTTTCTCCAATTCGCGCAGCCGCTTGAGGGCGTCCTTCTTCACGCCCCCGTAGTGACTCTTCCAGCGCTGGTATGTTGCCGCGCTGACCCCGAGGGTGCGGCAGACTTCCTGCACGTCTTTGCCTGCCGCCAGCAGCCCGCTGGCCTCCCGCAGTTTCTTGATGATTTCTTCCGGTGTGTGTCGCTTTCTTTTCATGAGTGTTGGGCGGCGCTCTCGCGCCGCCAACTCTCATAACTCATGGCTCAATTTTCGGGGAGCACTCCACCAACACCCGCCATTATTCGAATCATGTTTGAGTGTGCGGCAGAGCTGAAGGCTGCGGTTCTAAGCCCGAGAGGTCATAGATACACTTCTGTCGATGACTGGGAAAAGAAAACCCGCAAAGCCAGAAAGCGGAGCGCGGACATCCACAAGTCGAGTCAGATATACCAGAAGCGAGAGCGCTGGCTACTCGCTGCCAAGCTTCTGGGAGGTGTAGTTGCAGGTTGTCTGATTTATTGGGCTCTACGTGGGGGACAGTAAAGCCCTAACGAAATGCGGTCACAATAGACTTGGCAGCGGGTCTGCCTGACGGGGAGAGTGTCGCTGTTTTACCGCACCATGAATCTCCAAGTCGTCGTTTGGGGCGAATTCCGCCACGAGAAGAAGAACCCCAAAGTTGCCGCGCTCTATCCGGAGGGCATGCACGAGACGATCGCCGCCTTTTTGCGGCGCGATCCGGGACTGGAGGTGAGCACGGCGTGGCTTGACCAGCCCGAGCACGGGCTGACGGCGGAGAAACTGGCGGCGACCGATGTGCTCGTCTGGTGGGGTCACATGGCGCATGGCGAGGTGGATGATGAGGTTGTCGCCCGCGTGCAGCGTCGCGTGCTCGAGGGCATGGGGCTCATCGTGCTTCACTCCGGGCATTACGCGAAAATTTTCAAGCGCCTGATGGGCACGACGTGCTCGCTCAAGTGGCGGGAGTCGACCGACAAGGAGCGGATCTGGAACGTCGCGCCGCATCATCCGATCACGGCGGGCCTCGGGGATTACTTCGAGATAGCCGCGGAGGAGATGTATGGCGAGCCGTTCGGCATCCCGTCGCCGGATGAACTCATCTTCATCTCCTGGTTCACCGGCGGGGAGGTTTTTCGCAGCGGAGCCACCTGGCAGCGCGGGAACGGACACGTGTTCTATTTCCGGCCGGGCCACGAAACCTATCCGACTTATCACGACGCCAACGTGCAGCGCGTCATCACCAACGCGGTTCATTGGGCGCGCCCGACGGTTTGCCGTCCGGATGAATGCCCTAATTCGCCGCCGCTGGAGCTTTTGCCCGACGACCCCGAACAGGCGGAGAGGCCGACCGAAGGATTCCGCTGATGCCAAAGATTGTTCGTGTGGCCATCGTGGGCACGGGCGGAATGGGGGTCTGCCATGCGCAGGAATTCTCCCGGATCCCCGGCGTCAGAATCGCGGCGGTGTGTGACGTCGACGCAGGGCGCGCCCGTGAGTTCGTTGCCGGTCATGCGCCCGGGGCAGCGGTCTTCACCGATGCAGCCCAATTGCTCCGCGAAGCCGCCATTGATGCGGTCTCCATCGTGACGCCGGATCAGCTCCACGCCCCGCTCTCGCTATTGGCCCTCGCCGCCGGCCGTCACGTGCTTTGCGAAAAGCCGTTGGCGACCAATTACGCCGACGCCAAGCGTATGGTCGCGGCCGCGAAGAAGGCCGGAGTGGTCAACATGGTCAACTTCAGCTACCGCAACGCACCCGCCTTGCAAAAGGCGGCGCAGCTTGTCCGGGCCGGCCGGCTCGGGGAGATCGTCCACGTCGAAGCCAGCTACCGGCAGAGCTGGCTGTCCTCGAAAGTTTGGGGCGATTGGAAGACGAGCCCGACGTGGCTTTGGCGGCTTTCGACCAAGCACGGCAGCCGCGGCGTGCTCGGCGACATCGGGGTGCATATCCTCGACTTTGCCTCGTTCCCGGTCGGTCCGATCCGTTCGGTTCAGGCGCGGCTGAAAACCTTCACCAAGCTCAAGGGCCGCCGTCGCGGAGCCTACCCTCTCGATGCCAATGATTCGGCCCTCATGCAGGTGGAGTTTGCCAACGGGGCCCTCGGCGTCATTCACGCCACCCGCTGGGCCACTGGACACGCCAACTCACTCGCTCTTTCGGTTCACGGGACGAAGGGCGCGCTCCGCCTCGATCTCGACCACAGCGCGGATGAGGTGCAGGTCTGTCTCGGGTCCGACATCCATCGCCCTCGGTGGAGCATCGTGAAGGCGCAGCCAACCCCGAACATCTACGAGCGCTTCATCGCGGCCATCCGGTCGGGCCGGTCGGGCGACCCGGATTTTGCCCGCGGGGCGGAAATCCAGAAAGTGTTGGACCGGTGCATCGACTCCGATCGCTCGGGACGTGCCGTGCGGGTGTGAGCCGCTTGATCTCCGTGCTACGCTGACGGCTTGTGGCCAGCGCTTCCCCCCGTGTGCTCTTCGTCCAAGGCGGATGGGCGGGGCATCGGCCTGCGGAAATCGTCGCACGTTTCACTGCGGCCCTCGACCAGCGAGGGATCCGGCACGAGACGGTCACTGGTCTGGAGCCGCTGGCCGACGCGGATTGGCTGCGGACGTTTTCCGCCATCTCGCCTCACTGGACGATGGGCCAACTTTCCCCCGAGCAGAGCGCGGGACTGCAACAAGCTGTGCGCGCGGGGACCGGACTGGCCGGCATTCATGGCGGGATGGGGGACGCCTTTCGCGGCAACTTGGAATACGAATGGATGGTCGGCGGACATTTTGTCGGCCACCCGCATGTCGGCGAATACACCATATGTGTGCATGCCCTGGGTGATCCCATCATGGAGGGTTTGCCGCATGAATTCGTTTATCAATCCGAGCAGTATTACATGCTGATGGATCCCGCCGTCCGCGTGCTGGCCAACACGGATTACACCCACGAGGGACGCACCTGTGTCATGCCGGTCGTCTGGACCCGGCCCTGGGGCGCGGGCCGCGTGTTTTACTCGGCGCTCGGACATGAGCCATCGGAGTTCGACCGGTTTCCCGCGGTTTTCGAGATGTCCGTCCGCGGCGTCCTCTGGGCCGCGGGTGCGCTTTGAGCAAATTTTGCATGAAGAAAAAATACGTGAAACCATCCGAGGTCCGCGTCGGCGTGATCGGCTACGGCGGCGCCTTCAACATGGGCCGCGGCCATCTCGAAGAAATGCGCGCAGCCGGCATGACCCCGGCGGCGGTGGCGGAGGTCGATCCGGACCGGCTGGCCGCGGCGCGGGCCGATTTTCCCGGGATCGAGACTTATCCGTCGGTCGCCGCCATGCTGAAAAAGTCGGGTGTCGATCTGGTTACGATCATCACCCCGCACAACACGCACGCAAAGATCGCCCTCGAGTGTCTGCGCGCCGGCAAGCATGTGGTTTGCGAGAAGCCGCTGGCCATCACGACCGCCGAGTGCGACGCCATGATTGCCGCGGCGAAGAAGTCCGGCGTGGTGCTCTCGACCTACCACAACCGGCACTGGGACGGATGGATTCTCCGCGCGCTCGATCTGGTGAAGAAGAAAAAGACGATCGGCCAGATCTACAAAATCGAGGCCCGCTGGGGGCGGCGCGACCTGCCGGGTGATTGGTGGCGCAGCAGCCGGAGCATTTCCGGAGGGATCCTTTACGACTGGGGCGTGCATCTCCTCGAATACGGACTGCAACTGGCTGACTCGGAGATCACCGAGGTTTCCGGCTACGCCCGCCAAGGATTCTGGGGTCCGAAGACCAAGTGGAAGAAGGACACGCACGAAGATGAGGCGGCCGCGGTCATTCGTTTTGCCAACGGAATCTGGATGAGCCTCAACATCACGTCCCTCGACTCCAACGTGAAACCGGGATTCCTCGAAATCACCGGCACGGAAGGCAGCTACGTCCTGTCCACCAGCGGCTACACCATCTATCGGCGCGAGGGCGCGAGGGTCGCGATCGAGGAGGGTCCGCACCGGCCGAACGAATGGCACCGCTTTTACGAGAACATCGCCGCGCACCTGGTCAAGGGAACAAAGCTGGCCATCACGCCCGAATGGTCGCGCCGCCCGATCCACATCCTCGATCTCGCGGTCCAAAGCGCCAAACTTGACCGCGCCCTTCCGGCTAAATACCACTGATCATCATGTCCAGACCCGTCACCCTTTTCACCGGTCAATGGGCCGACCTTCCTCTCGCCGAACTCGCCCCGCTGGCCAGATCCATGGGCTACGATGGACTCGAACTCGCCTGTTGGGGCGATCACTTCAATGTTGATCAGGCCGCCTCGTCGAAAGCCTACGTGCGGGAAAAGTGGGAACTTCTCGGCGACCACGGCCTCACGTGCTTCGCCATTTCCAACCATCTAGTCGGCCAGGCGGTGTGCGATCTGATCGATGAGCGGCATCGGGCCATCTTGCCGCCTGACATCTGGGGCAACGGCGAGCCGGAAGGCGTCCGCCGTCGCGCGGCCAAAAACATGATCACCACCGGCCGAGCCGCGCGCGCTTTTTTCAACGCCAAGCCCGGCTTCGCCCAAAACCCTCACCCGGTCGTGGTCAATGGCTTCACCGGCTCATCCGTCTGGCATTCGATCTACGCTTTTCCCCCGACGTCGCAGGACTACTGGGATGCGGGCTTCGCGGATTTCGCCAAACGCTGGATTCCCATCCTCGACGCGTTCGATAAAGCCGACGTGAATTTCGGCCTGGAAGTCCACCCGACCGAGATCGCTTTCGACATTGCCACGGCCGCGCGCGCTCTCGATGCAATCAAGCATCACCCGCGTTTCGGTTTCAACTATGACCCATCGCACCTCGGCTATCAGGGCGTGGACTACGTGAAATTCGTCCGGCGCTTCGGTCCGCGCATTTTCCACGCCCACATCAAGGATGCATGGTGGGGCCGCGGCGACGGGGCCAGCGGGGTCTTCGGCGGACATCTGAACTTCGGCGACCCGCGCCGGTTCTGGGATTTCCGGTCCCCCGGCCGGGGCGACATTGATTTCGAGGACGTGATTGTTGCCCTCAACGACATCGGCTACGGGGGCCCGCTCTCGGTCGAGTGGGAGGATGTGCGCATGGACCGCATCCACGGCGGCACCGAGGCGGCGGCGTTTGTGCGTGAGTTGGATTTTGCGCCGAGCAGTGTCGCCTTCGATGCGGCTTTCGCCAAAAAGCAAGGGAAGGGCAAATGAGCGCTCCGGCCGCCACCCGCAAGATCCGCATGGGCATGGTCGGCGGCGGGCGCGGTGCGTTCATCGGTGCGGTCCACCGCATGGCCGCGGCGTTGGATGGCCGGATTGAGCTGGTCTGCGGCGCGTTCAGCAGCGATCCGCAGCGGTCGCGTGATTCGGGTGCGGATCTCTTTCTTCCGCCGGAACGATGCTACGGGACATTCGCGGAAATGATGGCCGCCGAGGCCGCGCGGCCGGCGGACGAGCGGATGGATTTTGTCTCCATCGTGACCCCGAACCACCTCCACTTTCCCGCGGCCAAGGCCGCGCTTGAGCACGGGTTCCATGTCATGTCCGACAAGCCGGCGACGTTCAACCTCGCGGAGGCGGAGGAGTTGGGGCGGCTTTTGCAGAAGACGGGGTTCCTTTACGGCCTGACCCACAACTACACCGGCTATCCGCTGATCAAGGAAGCGAGGGAACTTGTCCGCTCGGGGCGGCTCGGAAAAATCCGCAAAGTCGTCGTGGAATATCCGCAAGGCTGGTTGGCCACGCGGTTGGAGGAAAGCGGTCAGAAGCAGGCTGCCTGGCGCACGGATCCCGCGCGCTCGGGGGCGGCCGGATGTCTCGGCGACATCGGCACGCACGCGGAAAACTTGGCCGAGTATGTCACCGGGCTTCGCATCAAGGAACTCGCCGCCGACCTCACGGCCTTCGTCGAAGGGCGGCCGCTGGACGACGACGCCAATCTCCTCCTGCGCTTCGAAGGCGGAGCAAAAGGCGTGCTGCACGCCTCGCAGATTTCCGTCGGCGAGGAAAACAACCTCAGCCTCCGCGTCTACGGCGAATTCGGCGGACTCGAATGGCATCAGCAGGAGCCGAACACGCTCGTGCTCAAGTGGCCGGATCGCCCCGCGGAAGTCTGGCGCACGGGTCAGGGCTACCTCGGTGATTCAGCCAAGGCCAACACCCGAATTCCGGCCGGTCACCCCGAGGGCTACCTCGAGGCTTTTGCCAACATCTACCGCAACTTCGCCAATCACCTCCGCGCCGTGCTGGACGGCCGGGAGCCGGATGCCCTTTCGCTCGACTACCCGAAGATCGCCGACGGCATCCGCGGCATGGCCTTCATCGAAGCCGCGGTGGAAAGCTCCAGGCAGAACGCGCGTTGGACGCCGCTTGGCGGCTGATCGTGCCAGGTAACTCGCGCTGAGGACGCTTCGTGAGCAACCGTCTCAGCTTTCGAGGGGAAGCGGCGTGCGCAGACCGGCCGCGCGCGCCAACCGCGCCTGCCGGACGTCGAAGGTGAGGAATTTCCGGGTCTTCCACGCGAGTGCCGTGGCCACGTGCAAGATATCCATAGCGCGGTTCAGGCCCGCCCTCGTGTGCGTGCTGCTGAGTTTTTGAGCGATCATCAGAACCTCGGGAAGGTCCATGGGAGCCACGGTCCAAAACCCTGCATCCAAATCCGCCCGGAAATCCGCCCGGATTGCTTTGGTGATTCCCGCCGCGAGCCCATGGTTGCGGTTTCGGTCGAAGAGCCCGGCGTGCAAGGACAGCGCGTTTTCGAATTCGAAGACGACGATCGGTGACAGCGGTCCGCCGGGGGGGATGTCGGCCAGAATGTCATCGGCGGCAGGCGATCCGGACTCCTGACGGTAGGCGGCAAACAGAAACGATGTTTCGACGAAAAAATCCACGCTCAATACCCGTGGAGGTCTTCGGTTGTTCCCTCATGCTCCGCCTCCCGCATGGCCCAAACTTCCGCAGCCGAGAGCACGCGGTTGCCAAAAAGTGCCTTCCTTCGCGCGGCGAAATCGGGCCTCACCGGCGCCGTCTCCTCCCCGCGATCCGGCACGATTTTCGCCACGGGCTTACCCCGCCGCGTCACCCGCACCTGCTCACCCGCGGCCAACCACGCCGCGATCTTCGGAAAGTGATTGCGAAGATCAGCCACGGTCGCGGTTTTCATATGAGAGATGTATCTCTCATACGGGCCGCGTGGTCAAGGCTTGCAGTGGGCATGGCTGTTGCTTGCAATCGGTGGCCGCGGGAGGACTCGGACTCTTTGGTGCGTTCTGCGGCAGAGCGCGCGATGGCCTTGGCCCTCAGCGCGAAAGTCGGCGGTCATACAGCAGGCCGGCGAGCCATCCGACGATCACCAGCGGCAGGGAAAAGATGGGGATGAAGATGAGTGAAATTGCCGCGGTCGAACCCGAGGACAAATCGAGGAAACCGTGGGCCAGCGCGAGAAAACCGAAACCAAGCACCGCGGGAAACCAAATCGAACGCGCGTGCCGATAGGTGAACGAGGCCGCGAGAATGGCACCCCAGCAGAGGGCGTTGCAAACGCCGAGGAGGACGAGAGCGTCGAGGCCGCTGCCGAGATACGAGGTGAACCAGCTTGAGCCATTGAGCAAAGCTCCGGGAATTCTCGCGAGATACGGCAGCAAGATTCCGACGAGAACGATGAGGATGCGGGCGGTTTTCATCTAAGCGGATGGCTTGATGTCGGCGGGCCGCACCCGCGGTGTGCTCGTTGGTGGCGACGTGGTCTCGGGTGATTGTTCTTCATCCATTTCCATCATGCGCCGTGCACTCCGGTCCCCGACCCATGCGCCGAAACGGACCCAACCGGATCCCTGGATGGTCGCGGCGATCTTGGCTAGGCGGCGATTCTCCCTCTGCGCTTCCGCGAGTTCGGCCCTGGCTTTTTGCAGCGCGGCCGCGTAGGCCGGCAAATCCAGAGCCGCCCCGGTTTGGGCCGCATCTTCGAGGTGCGCCGGCAGGTTTTGGGCGTCGCGGGCGCGGATGATTTCGCCCGCCATGCGCTTGGCCTCGGTCAAGGGCACGGCCGCGGCGAGGCGCATGATGGTTTGCTGGAAAAGATCCTCCCGCAGCCCGGAGATGTTGTGCCAGGCGGCGCGGTGGAAGGCGGCGAAGTTGCGCCGGGTCAGCGGCGAGTCAGCGAGCTTCCGGCCCAACTCGTTCAGCAGATGGAGCTGGTCCATGAGAATTTCCTGGCCGCCGCGCAGAGAGGTTCCCTGGTGCAGCTCGAGCGCGTGGTGCAGCAGCAGCGGCTCATCGATCACGACCAGCAATTCCTGCACGGCCGCCGCGACCGTGGCCAAGTGGTGGAACGACGCGGCAATTTCGACGAAAGGATTGGCCGCCAGATGGTCGCGACGGGCGAAAACATTCGAGAGCGGGCCGGCGAAATTTCCCAACCCGAGCCACTCCGAGGTGCTGATGCCGGCTTTCCCCGGCTCCCACAACCGGGCAAAGCGCACGACCTTCGCGTCGTCGGGCGGCAGGGCTTTTCCCCGGCTATCGGTGATTTCCATCCCGGTGATGGCGAGGACAAACGGCCGCCGCTCATCGCCTTCGCCCAAAGCTTGGAGACAGCGCTCGAGGCGCGCTGGGGCGTAAAAATCGCCCCCTTGAAGAAAGCTCACAAATTGGTAGGTCGCGAGGTGCTCGACGGCTTTATTGAGCGCGGCGGGCAGGGAGCCGGGGGGGATCGAAAGAATTTCCGCGCCGGCACCAAACTCGTCCCGCAGGGCCGCGACATCCTTGTTCGAGCCGTCGTCGAGGAGCAGGACATGGTCGGCCGGACGCGATTGCTCCCGTAGCGAGGCCAGCGACCGCTTCAGGGCGGGCGAGCGCGGGAAAGCCGGCATGACCACGGCCACGCGCGGGCTTTGGGGTGACTGGCTCATGGGTTCCGGGTGTTTTGTCTCATCCGCTGGGGGCTTCCATTCGTAACGAGTCCGCAGCTATAACACCAATCGCATTCATCATGAGCAACCGAACATTTCCACCCTTCAGCCTCACCCGTCTTCTCAAGACAACCTTCGATCCGCAGCCCGGCCAGCGCGTCTGCGTTCTCATCGACCTGGCCAACCCCCGTGACATCGAGGGCTTCAAGTTCCTGCAGGACGAATCCCTCACCATCCAGCGCAAGGCCCACGACGTCTTCTATCTGGGCCTGAAAAACGGCGTCCTTGCCGAACTCGGACTGACCGGCGGCGATATTTTCGCCTACGAAAAGACCGGGGGCAGCAACCTCGATCTCTCGGACGAAGCGTTTGCTCCGGATGGGCGTCAGCTCAGTTTCGAAAAGGACATCTATCCGAACTACGACCTCATCCTCTGTGTCTCGACCTATTCGGCCACCGCGCCACTGACCGCCTCGGCCAAGCAGCACGGCTTCCGCGGCGCAACGCTCCACGGCGTGAATGACATCATCCTCGGCTCCGGCCTCGCCGTTGATTACGACGAGGTCAGCGTCGAGGCGGAGAAACTTCGTCAGGGCATGACCCGCGCTGACTGGGTCGAGCTGGACTTCCAGGTCGGCGGCCAGAAGCACACGCTCAAGCTCGAACTCGGCGGTCAGGAAGCGCAAAAAAGTCATGGTCTGTGCCGCGGCAGCGAGCCGGATGTGGCCAACCTCCCCGCCGGGGAAATTTATTATGTCCCGGTTGGCGCCGAGGGCGCGTTTCCGATGAAATACGAGGACGGCACGCTCGGTCTCCTCACCGTGACCGGCGGGCGCGTGGTTTCCTCGGCCCTGATCAGCGGCAACGCCGCGACCATCGAGGCCCACAACCGCAAGCTGGCGAGCGATCCGGTGACCGGCGAACTCGGCGAGCTCGGCTTCGGCACGCAGGTCCTCCCGGTTTCCGGCCGCGACATCCAGGACGAAAAAATCCGCGGCACCTTCCACCTCGCGACCGGCCGGAGCGACCATCTCGGGGGCAGCCTCACGCCGGATCGCTTCGCCAGCCGCTTGAATGCCACGCATGACGACATTCTGTTCTCGCGCGAGAAAACCCCGGAGGTCACAGCCTCGGAGGTTCGCATCTGCCGCGACAACCGCGTCGAGGTTCTGCTCAAGGATTTCCATCCCGCGCCCTACATGGAGAGCCTGCTCAAGTAGCGTGGCGGGGAACATCTACGAGAGCGACCGGCTGGTTCGCGAATACCTGCTCTTCCACTACGGCAGCAGCGAGGAGGTGTTGCCCTACCGTGTCGGCCCGCGCGACGCCCTCGGGTTTGCCGTCCGCTCCGTCAAGGAATTGCTCAACGCCACCACGATCAAGCACGATGCCCGCGCCCTCGACATCGGCTGCGCCGTCGGGCGCGCGACCTTCGAGCTGGCCGGCTACTGCCGCGAGGTCATCGGCCTCGATTATTCGCAGGCCTTCGTCGCCGCGGCGGAAAAAATCCGCACAGACGGTGAATTGGCCTACCAATACGCCATCGAGGGCTCCCGCACCGCCCCGGCTCTCGCCCGCCTTCCCAAGCGTGTCGACCCGGCCCGCGTGACCTTCCGAGTTGGCGATGCCATGGACCTGCCGGCCGACCTCGGCACCTTTGATGTCGTTCTCGCGGCCAATCTCATCTGCCGTCTGCCCGACCCCCGCATCTTCCTCGCGCGCGCCGCTTCGCTGGTCAAGCCCGGTGGGCAGCTCCTTCTCACCACGCCGTTCACCTGGCTGGAGGAATACACCCCGTCATCGAAGTGGATTGGCGGCCGCGCCGGCTCGGAAAGCGCCAGCGAGTTGCAGGCCCTCCTCGAACCCGACTTCGAACTCCGCCTCTCCAAGGATCTCCCCTTCCTCATCCGAGAACACGCCCGGAAATTCCAATGGAGCGTCGCGTGGGGCACGCGCTGGGTGCGGCGGGCCTGAGGTTTCACGCCAAGGTCGCGAGGAAAACAAAGGGGAGTGAGCAGTTCAAAGCCCCGCCATTCGCGGGCGTTGCGGATCGGGAAAACTGTGACAAGGTCAGGCATGAAATTTCTGGTCCTGCTGGCCATCACATGCCTGACCTTGGCGACCGCTCCTGCGGCGGAGAAGAAGCCCATTCTCCTTGTGCTCACCAATCACGGCACATTGGGCGCATCCGGCCAACCGACGGGATTCTTCCTCAGCGAAGCCGCGCACCCTTGGAAGGTTTTCGTGGCGGCCGGTCATGACGTCCGCCTCGCCAGCCCCCTCGGCGGCTTTGCCCCGGTGGACCCCAAAAGCCTCGATCTGCACGATCCGGCCAACGCCGTCTTCTGGAAAAAATTCGGCACGGAGAAAGCCGGCACGCCGGGCGTGGCCGACACGCTCGCGCTGGCTGGGGCCCGGCCAGGCGACTATGCGGGCATCTTCTTTGCCGGGGGCCATGGGACCATGTGGGACTTCGCCGACTCGGAGTCCCTGCCAAAGCTCACCGCCGCAATCTACGAGCAGGGTGGTGCCGTGGGCGCGGTCTGCCACGGTCCAGCCGCCCTGGTGAACGTCCGCCTGGCCAACGGCCAACCTCTCGTCGCGGGCCGCAAAGTGGCTGCCTTCACCAATGCCGAGGAGGAGGCCGTGAAACTCGCCAATGTCGTCCCTTTCCTCCTTGAGACCAAGCTCACCGAGGCCGGGGCCACGGTGGTCACAGCGGACAACTTCACCGAAAACGCCGTCCGCGACGTCCGCCTCGTCACCGGCCAGAACCCTGCCTCCGCCCAGAAAGCCGCCACACTCCTGATCGAAGCCATTAATGGCGGCGACTGACCCGCGGCATTGGCCCCGGCTGTCTCCCCGGTTACGATGGCTTTGGCGATCGCTGCCTGATGCTGCGCACCTTGTCTCCACAGGGTTGATGCGGTCGCCCTCGCCGAACCTGCCATGCCGGCTTTCGTCAACTTCTCCGCCTACCGCTTCACGCCCGCGGCTGGAAAGTCCTCCGCATCTGGGAGCACGCCTTGAAGAAGTCCCCGCAAACCTGCCTCGCCCTCATCCGCCTTCGCCTTCGCCGTGGCCAATGACTCCGGCGTGACATGCGGACATCCGATCTCCGTGTCTCCGCGCGCTCGTGAGAGCCCTCGGCCGCGCGGGGGCATCCCGCTCGATTGTTTCCTTATAGCTGCAAAGGCCTCGACATTTCGATGGCGGGGAAACATAAGGCCCGGCGAGCCGATGCCCTATCTTTCCCGCGCTTTTGCCCCGCCGCCCCGCCGTCGTTTTTGCCTCGGGGCGATGGCCGTGGCTGCGGGACTGCTGGCCTTCACCGGGCCGGCGGCCGCGGCGGATGGCGGCCCGGCGTTCACGTTCAATTCCGTGGAATACTTCAGCCGTTGGTCGCAGGGCGGGCAGCATGAATTCACGCCGCGCGGGCAGGGGGACCTTGAGCGTTGGACCGACATGGTGACGATCAATCACTACCCGAAGGTGAAAGACGGCGATGCCCTGGCGGAGCGGGCCAATGCGGTCCTTGAGAATTACCAAAAGCACCAGGCGAAGGTCCTGCGGACGGCCTCGATGCCGCGCACAGCCGAGAAACCAGCGGAGCATTTCGTCGCCGTGGTGTTTGGCCGTCCGGATTTCCTCGAGGCGGCCTTTGCCCGCTTCCAACTGGTCGACGGGGTGGGGGTGTCCACCGTCTATTCGCGGAGGGTCTACGGCCAGAAGGTGGGCAACAGCATGAGTTCGTGGGTGGAGAAGAACGGTCCGGCGTTGGAGAAAGTGCTGATGAATTGGGATGGAATTCCGGCGGCAATTCTATGGCCAAAAGCCGAAGGGGTCTCGCAGAAGGCGTCTGCCGACAAATCCTGACCGAACGCGACGCCATTGCGTTGCGGCAACTGCTTTCCGAGATGTATGGCGAAGGGCAGGATGGCAAAAGCCGTCCTTACGTCTTGCCCTTGTGGCGGGCCAGCAGGCGCTGGGAGCCGCGGCTTACCGCGACAAGTCCGTCTGGCGGAGCAGGCGGAAGCGGCGGCCTTCGAGGACGGCGGTGGCGCATTCGAGGTCGTCGGTGTGGATGGCCAGGAGCGGGCGGCCGCGGGGGCGGATGAGGAGGGTGTAGCTGAAGAGGATGTTGAGCTCGGCCTCCAGGAGCGCGGCGAGGAGGCGGGGGAGGTCGGAGGCACCTTCTTCGAGTTCGGCCACGACCAGATCGCACACGCCGTAGGCGATGTCGTTGCGGTCGAAGAGTTCCTCGAGCAACTCGGGATCGCTGACGATCATGCGGGCAATCGAGGTTTCGGAGGAATCCTGGATGCTCAGGGCGAGGACGACGACCTTGGCCTCGCTCAGCATCTTGACCACTTCCATGAGCGCGCCAACGCGGTTGGCGAGGAAGACGGAGTATTGGCGCACGGCGCGGCCATCAAGTTTCTCGGTGGTTTCGGTCGTCATGGGATCGCTATTTGAAAAGGTAAACGAGGCAAAAATCGCTGGCGCTGCCGGAGCCCGGGAGCAGCTCGAGAAAATACCTCCCGGTGGCTGCTGCTGTCACGCCGCCAGCGGCGAGGCCCGGTCCGTCGTGGGTCAGGGTGGTCACGGGTTTCCCCTGCGGATCAAAGAGGGCCAGCTTGGGGCCACGGAAGCCCTCGGGTGTGGCGGCGCAGAACCAGTATTGGTTGCCGGCGAAGAGATTGACCGCGAGGCGGCGCGGCTGGCCCGGTTCAAGGCGTCCGGACCAAAGCCCGTCGCGCAGCTTGAAGCCGTCATTGCCCATGGCCCCGGCCAACTCGAGGACGCGGGCGCGCAGCCCTGGTGCCTTGCTCTGCGGGTCGGCTGGGGCCGCCGCGTCGGGCTCTGTCTTGACGGGGGACGCAAGCTGCGCGCGGGCCTCGCCCACGGGGGCGGCGAGCATGAGACCGAGGATGAGAAGGTATTTGGTCACGGCTGGTTCGCGCCCATTTGGACGATGAATTCCTCGGTCTGTTTTTTGATCGCAGCCACTTTTTCCGGCGGAAGTTTTCCCTCCGTCGTCCCGGCCATGGCCTCACCGACCGAGGCAAGGGCGGTGCTGACCTGTGCGATGACGGGTCCGGTCCGCGCCGTTTCGGGCAACGCCTCCAAGTCGGCGCGGAGTCTGGCCACCAGTTCCGTTTGGACCAGCAACTCGGCGGTGCGGTCTTCGCCGGACAACTCGGCGGCGCGGCTGCCGACCTGCAGGGCGCGGAGCCATGCTCCGGCGGTGATCAACGAAGAGAGAGCCTGGTCACGCTGGCTCTGCATGGCGTGGCGGACTTCGTTGGCGGTGGCCTCCAACTCCTCGCGCAGGGCAAACCAATCATTCTTGTCGGCGAAATCGCTGATGCTTTTGCCCCGGCTGAGCACATTGTCGCCGACGCCGAGCGCGCGGGCCAGGGTGATGATGTCGGTGCCGGTGTTCTTCACCTGCTGTCCGTCCTCGGCCTCGACCGCGACGAAACCGTCGGCCACGAGGGCGCCGAGGTTGACTGCGGTTTGCGGCCGGGTCGGGTAGGTGGTGCGCCCGGGAGGACGGTAGAAAGCGGCCCAGTCGGGTTTGCCCGCCTTGTCCACCGCGCTGAAAAACTCTGCCGGGGTCGGCACGGTCAGACATTCGACGGATTCCGCCGCCGCCATTTGCTTCGGGGTCAGCTCATTCGCCCCCGCGTAAGCCAGTCCGAGAAATAAAAAAACCGCCGCCAACTTCATGTGAGGAAATTACTAGAAACCCGCTCCGGCGGCGCGGCGAGCCGGATTTTCGGCCCGGTCATCGGGCAACGGCCGCAGCAACCGTCGCCGACCCGGGCCAACCGCTGCCAGGCACGGCGCAGAAGGTAGAGCGCGGCGCCACCCACCACGAGGGCGACGAGGATGAATTCAACCATGCTCATACCCCCAACCAACGCGCGCCCAGTTGGTAGGTCAAGACAGCACCCAGCCAGGCCAGTGTGGTCATGTAGGCAAAAGCGAACACGGCCCAGCCCCAATTCGATTCCTTGGCCATGACGGCGACCGTCGCGCCGCATTGCAGGCAGAGGGCGAAGAAGACCATGAGGGCGAGGGCGACCGGGACGTTGAAGACGGGGCGGCCGGCGCGCGGTCCGTCGGCCCATAAATCGCGGGCCAGCAGCGAGCGCAGGTCTTGGGATTCCTCGTCCACGTCGGCGCCTACGCCGTAAATTGTCCCCAGGGTGGAAATGATGACCTCACGCGCGGGGAAACTGGCCAGCACGCCCACGGTAATTTTCCAATCGAACCCCGCCGGGTCGAAAATCGGCTGCACGATGCGGCCGGCGCGGGCGAGGTAGCTCTGCTCGATGTAAGCCGCGTCGATTTTGTGGTCGATCGCTCCGGGTTCAACAGACCCGGACATCTGCGTCTCGACCTGCTCCCGCACGGCCTCCGGCCGGGGAAAATAGACCAGCGCCCAGATGATGATGGTCATGGCCACGATGACGGTCCCGGCGCGCACCAGAAACTCCCGCGCCCGCTCCCACATGCGCCAGAGAATGTCGCGGAGGCGCGGGCGCCGGTAAGGCGGCATTTCGAGCAGGAACGGCAGCGGCCGGGTGCGCAGGACAAACCTGCTCATCCCCCAGGCCACGGGAACAGCCACGGCGAGTCCGACCAAGTGCATGGCAAAGAGAGTCAGGCCGGCGACCATGGCCCCGTAAGTCGGCTCGATGAAAGCGCCGATCAGCAGGGTGTAGACGGGCAAACGCGCGGAGCAGCTCATCAGCGGCGCGATGAGAATGGTGGTCAACCGGGCGCGCGGATCCTCGATGGTGCGCGTGGCGAGCAGCCCGGGAATGGCGCAGGCGTAGCTCGAGAGCATGGGGACAAAACTTTTTCCGTTCAGTCCGCACCAGCCGAACATTTTGTCCATGAGGAACGCGCCGCGGGCCATGTAGCCGGTGTCTTCGAGCAGGGCGATGAAGAAAAAGAGGATGAGGATCTGCGGGAGAAAAATGACGACGCCGCCGACGCCGCCGACCACGCCATCGACCACGAGACTCTGCAGCGCGGGCCAACTCGCAAAGAGCGGCGCGACAAACTCCTGCACGGCCGCGACCGCGATTTCGATCACACCCATGAACGGCCCGGCCCATGTGTAGATCGACTGGAAGACGACCAGCATCATGGCGAGAAAGATGCCCAGCCCCCAAACCCGGTGGGTCAGCACGGCATCGATGCGCTCGGTCCAGCTCCGGCGGCGTGTTTCGGGAAAGGTCACCGCATCGGCCGTCATGTGTCCGAGATGTTCGTAACGCAGCAGCGCCTCGGCCGAGGCCGGCTGCAGGCCCGCGGTGGAGAGGATGTCGCGCGCGGCGGAGAGAAGCGGTTCGGGATCGGTTCCGCGGGGCCAACCGCTGCGCTCCAGCACGGCGCTTTCGCGGTCGAAAAGCACGCGCCGCAGCTCGCCCGGCGCCAGCGTCTGGGCGCCCGCCATGGCCAAGCCTGCACCAAGGCGGGCCACCGCGCGGTCCACCGCTTCCGGCCACGGCACCTGCGCCATGAGCGCGCGCTCATCCACCGCTCCGTTCACGGCTTGCTCCAAAGCCGCCATACCCTCGCCCTTCGTCGCCACGGTGCGCACGACCGGAACACCCAGACGACGCGAAAGCAGCACCGCATCGACATGAATGTCCGCCTTTTCGGCCGCGTCGGCCATGTTCAGCGCGATGACCAGCGGCAGATCGAGGTCGGCGACCTGCGAGGCGAGGAAGAGATTGCGCACGACGTTCGACGTGTTGACCACGCAAATGACCGCATCGGGTTTTTGCTCGCCGGCCAGATGCCCGGTGAGGAAGTCCAGCGACACGCGTTCGTCGGGTGAGGACGCGGCGAGGCTGTAGGTGCCGGGCAAATCGACCAGCGTCACGGTGCGACCACCATACTCCCAGGTGCCGTGTTTTTTTTCCACGGTGACCCCGGGATAATTTCCGATTTTCTGACGGGCACCGGTGAGGCGGTTGAAGAGCGTGGTCTTGCCCGTGTTGGGGTTGCCGACCAGGGCGACGCGAAGCTCTCGGGGTGCTGGCATGGGCTCGGCTCAGGCGAGGCGCTCGACTTGAACCGACGAGGCATCCGCCTTGCGCAGGCTCAGATGCATGCCGTTGAACTCCAATTCGACCGGGTCACCCAGCGGAGCGATTTGCACCACTCTGACCTCGGTTCCGGGCAGAAGCCCCAAGGCCCAAAGGCGCTGATGTGCGGGATGATCGCCCGAGGACGGTTGGACACGCCCGCGCTCGCCGGCGCGCAGAGCGGCCAGCGGGCAGAACGCCGCACTCATCGGACCGACGGTGCGACGCGTGTCTGCGCCACCTGCAGGGCGCAGACCTGAACGCAGCCCAGCATGCAGCGGCGCAGGGCCACGCAACCGTTTTGGCATCGGACCATCACGGGATCCCGGCCGGATAGAACTTCGACCACCACGCCCTCATGAAATCCGATGCGGCGCAGATGCGGCGCCCATTCACTGGCGTCATCCAGCGAAACCACCCGGCTGCTCTGCCGGCGGGGGCTTTTTTCGAGGCTGAACACTTTGGTCGAAGGCATGGTCGTTACTATTGAGATTTAGTCTCAAAGACCTGCCATAGCAAGCGATACAGTGGGGGAAGGCAGCGGACGGCTGGGCCCGCTGGCCCAGCGGGCCGGGGCTTCGCCTCACGGCAGCGGGAAGCGCGCGGTGAAGGCGTGGACTTGGGCTTGGATGCGGGTGAGGGCGGCGGGATCGTCCGATTTTTCCAACGCGGCGTGGATCAGGTCGGCGATCTCCATCATTTCCTCCTCCTTCATTCCGCGGGTGGTCATGGCCGGGGTGCCGATGCGGATACCGCCGGTCTTCATGATCGACTCGGTGTCGAAGGGAATGGCGTTTTTGTTCACCGTGATGCCGGCGAGGTCGAGGGTCTCCTGGGCTTGCTTGCCGTTGAGGCCTTTGGGGCGAAGGTCGACGAGGAGGACGTGATTGTCGGTGCCGCCGGAGACGATGCGGTAGCCGAGCATGGACAGGCGTGCGGCCAGCGCCTTGGCGTTGGAAACAACCTGGGCGGCGTAAGCCTTGAAGGACGGCTGCAGGGCCTCATGGAAGCACACGGCCTTGGCCGCGATCACATGCATGAGCGGTCCGCCTTGCACGCCGGGGAAGACCTGGGCGTCGATTGCCTTGGCGCGATCGGCTTTGCACAAAATGACACCGGAGCGCGGCCCGCGCAGACTTTTGTGCGTCGTGCTGGTGACGTAGTCGGCGTAGGGCACAGGGCTCGGATGCACCCCGCCGGCGACGAGGCCGGCGATGTGCGCCATGTCGACGAAAAGTAGCGCGCCGACGGAATCCGCGATGGCCCGCAGACGGGCGAAGTCAATGATCCGCGAGTAAGCCGAGGCCCCGGCGGTGATCATTTTCGGGCGGCACTCGTCAGCGAGCTTGGCCAGGGCATCGTAGTCGATCGTCTCGGTCTCGGGGCTCACGCCGTAATGGACGACATCGTAGAGTTTGCCGGAGAAGTTGGCCTTGTGCCCGTGGGTCAGGTGGCCACCGTGGGCCAGGTCCATCGTGAGGATGCGGTCCCCGATGTTGATGGCGGCGAAATACACCGCGGTGTTGGCCTGGCTGCCGCTGTGCGGTTGGACATTGGCGTGTTCGGCGCCGAAGAGTTCCTTCGCCCGGTCAATCGCGAGAGTCTCGACCACATCGACATGCTCGCAACCGCCATACCAACGGCGTCCCGGATAGCCCTCGGCATATTTGTTCGTCAGGGCGGACCCCTGCGCCTCGCGCACGGCGCGGCTGGTGAAGTTTTCGGAGGCGATCAGCTCGATGTTTTGAAATTGCCGCCGCTCCTCGTCGTGGATGGCGGTGGCGATGGCCGGATCAGCCGCCTCGAGAGCGGGCAGGTCCGAGGTTTCAAAGGCGAAATGGTGGTGCTGGGTTGTGTTCATGTCGGCTGATGAGCGGTTGATTATATCCAAAACCCCGGTGAGGGCATGCTTGATTTCTTCTTTGCAGGTTTCGTAGGTGGCGAACGATCCCCCGATAGGATCATATACGTCGGCCCGCCCCCCCTTGGCTGCCTCGTTGCCGCGGAGAAGCCGGATTTTGGCCCCGGCCTCGGGAAAGAGCAGGAGGAGCATGTCACGGTGGTCCCGCGTCATGGTGAAAACAAAATCGGCCCGTTGCAGGAGCGCGGCACTCACGGGTTGGCTCCGGTGGCCTGAAATGTCGATGCCTTCCCGGGCCAGCGCTTCGACCGCATGGAGGCTGGGGCGCTGGCCGTCCATCGCGCCAAGACCCGCGGAGGCCACGCGAACATCGCCGCGCCGTGCGGTCATGTGACGCAACAAACCCTCCGCCATCGGACTGCGGCAGATGTTTCCGGTGCAAACAAAGAGGATGTTCTTCATGGCGAACCTCGGGCCGAACGGCCACCGCGCCAGCGTAATGCAGAGCCGGGTCAAGTCAATCAGCCCACGGCTTGCGGCGGAGCGAGGCCGCTGGTTAGATGAAGACTCAAGCCCGTTTGAGCACTCCTCCACCAGACGAATCTCCTGAGGCCAACCCGCTGCGGTCGCGCCATGCCTTGCTCGCCATCGGGGCCGCCGCCGCGGTGCTGGTCATCGTGCTGCTGCTGGCTTTTCGCGGCGGGGGGCGGGGAGAATTTCCCGGTGATGACGAGGTGGCGGCGGCGATCCGTGCTTCGCGCAAGATTGATGCGGCCAGCTTTGAGCCCGTCGGCATGCCGGCGGGGAAGGTGGGTGACTGGTTTTTGACCAAGGGATTCGAGGGCTACCGGGTGCCGGCCGGTTTGACGAACTTGCAGGTGGCAGGCGCCGCTCTGGCCGAACAGGACGGGACGGCCATCGCGGTGCTGCAGCTGGAGGAAAGCGGGCGGAGGGTGAGCGTCTTTGCGACTGAACCGCACCACATCAAGCTCGAGCCGGAGGGATCCTGGATGGTTTACGACCTGCCGGCTGGAGGCGGCGGGCCGCGTCTGGCCGTCGCCGCGCATTCCGAGCAGGGGGTTCTTTTTGCGGTTTTCTCGACGGAGTCCCCGGATGAACTCCGGCGGTGGCTCGACGGTCGGGGCTTGAATTTGCGCTAGTTTCTCTCCCCGCTCGCGCTTGTTTTCGCCGGAGTGTAAGCTTGGTCTATGAACATCCACTCCCCGATCATTTCCCGCCGTGGCTTCGTGCGAACCCTCACCCTCGGAGCTTGCGCCTGGCCGGTGGCCCGCGTGATGGCGGCGATGGGCCAGGCTCCCGGGCCGGCGTCCGCCCCCGCCTCCGCCGCCTCCGCCGCACCCGCACCGACCGGGCCGTTCACACTGCCCGCATTGCCCTACGCTTACGATGCGCTCGAGCCGCACATCGACACGGAGACGATGAGGATTCACCACGACAAGCACCACGCGGCTTATGTGAACAATGCGAACAAAGCCCTGGCCGGCCATCCGGACCTCTCAAAGATGACCGTGTGGGAGCTTGTCGCCCACATTGATGAAGTCCCGGAGGACATCCGCACCACCCTGCGTAACAATGCCGGCGGCCATGCCAACCATTCGCTTTTCTGGCTGATGATGAAACCCGGCGGTGGGGGCAAGCCAACCGGAGAACTGGCCGCGGCGATTGACGAGGTCTTTGGCAGTTTCGAGGACTTCCAAAAACAATTCAACGAGGCCGCCGGCCGCGTCTTCGGCAGCGGTTGGGCCTGGCTCAGCCTGACCCCGGACAAGGAACTTGTGATTGAAACCACGCCAAACCAGGACAGCCCGCTGATGAATGGCGCCCAACCGATCCTGGGCCTCGATGTGTGGGAACACGCCTACTATCTCAAAAATCAAAACCGCCGCGCCGACTACATCGGCGCCTGGTGGAATGTGGTCAACTGGGATTACGTGGCGGAGCGATACGCCCAGGCGACGAAGGAGGATTGACCCGAATCCCTCAGGCCTCGAGCAAGCCTCCGGCCGCGGTCAGCAAATCGTCGGTCGCGAGGCCGGCCAACCCGTCCGCCGTTCGCTCGCCGATGACCGCGCGATGGCGGTCGCCGACCGGACGCCAGTCAGCCAGCCCGTCGTAACGCCGAAACCACGTGACCGTGGACACCCCGGTCATCCAGGCCACGTGCAGTCCGCCGGAGTCACCGCCGATGTGCAGCACACTCGCGCCAATCACCGCGGACAACTCCAGCAAGTCGAGGGTGCCGTCAAAAACACGCCAGGGCTCGAAATCAAGGGCCTGCCGCAAGGCCTGCATCTTGGTCTTCTCGCGCCCGTGGCCCGAGCAGGTCAGGATGATTTTGCGGCCGGGAAAACGCTGATGCAATCGGCGCAGAAAATCCGCCAACTGCGCCGGAGGAAGTTCCTTGTAGTTCTCGGTCGTGAACGGGCTGACGTGGATCCATCCGCCGCTCCCGCCAGTCTTGTCCTCGGCCGAGCTCCTGCTCCCGGCGGGAATCTCGATGTGGACTTCGGGCGTGGTCCCGGGAAATCCGGCCTGCCGCAGGCATGCCCAACGTTGCGTGGAGATAAGCTCGGTGTGATAGGGGTGCTCGACCACATGGGTGAACATGGACGACCACATCGGCGGCCCGCCATCCTCCGGGCGCCGTCCGAGCCGCCAGCGCGCGCCGCTGACCCGCGTGAGAATGCTCGAGCGATCCGAACCGTTGAGGTTGATCACCACGTCGAAGTTGGCCGCGCGCAACCGCTTCATCCGCCCGAAGTCCTGATACCATTTCGGTCCCCGCGGAAAACGCGGATAGCCCCAGACCCGATCCACCCACGGCGCCACCTCCATGATCCGGGTGACGTGCTCCGACACCATGACATGAAGCTCGGCGTCGGGGTAAGCCTGACGCAAGGTCCACAGCGCGGGCAGCAGATGGATCGAGTCGCCGAGAAAGCCGAGGTCGAGCAGCATGACGCGCCGGGCTCCGCGGGTCGCCGCATGGAAGTCGGCTGTTTTCGTTCGCTTGGGTGACACCGGCATTGCTTATACTTTGAGCGCAACCGGGGGTCACAGGAAAGCCCGGTGCGACGACGAAACAAGCAGAGTAGATCCAAACATGGAAAGCCTGAACACCGGCATGACGAACAAAGGACCGACCGCCGACGTCGCGGTGATCATTTCCACCTACAATCGTCCAAAAGCGCTCAACCTCGTGCTGGAGGGATTTTCCCGCCAACGGCTGCGACCGCGGCAGATTCTGGTCGGGGACGACGGATCGGGCGAGGCGACCCGCGAGGTCTTGGCGGCGTGGCAGGGACGCGGGCTGCCCGTGGAGCATTGCTGGCACGACGACCGGGGCTACCGCAAGAGCGTGATCATGAACCAAACCCTGCGCCGAGTGACCGCGCCGGTTTGCATTTTCACCGATGGGGATTGTGTTCCGTTGCCCGGTTTTGTCGCGGACCACGTGAAATTTTTCGAGGCGGGTCATGTTCTCGCCGGGCCGCGCATCCTCGCTGGACCGCGTCTGACGGAAGCACTCGAGCGCCGGACCGATTCATGTTTTGACCGGGGTTGGGTCTGGTGGCTGCAACAGCGGGTGGCCGGCCAAATCAACCGCCTGCTCCCGCTGATCCGATTGCCCGATGGCGCGTGGCGCAAAAAAAAACCGCACAAGTGGGAACTTGTGCGGGGTTGCAACTTTTCCGTCGCGACCGACCATGTCCGGCGGGCCGGAGGCTTTGAGGAAAATCTTTACGGCTGGGGGCCCGATGATTCGGATCTCGCCGTGCGCATGATCAACGCAGGGGTCCGGGTCAAGAGCCTCCGCTGTGCCGCGCCCGTCCTGCATTTGTGGCATCAGGAGGAAAGCCGCGTCACGCTCGAGCAGAACCGGGCTTACCTTGCTTCAGCCCTCGCCGAGAAACGCACGCGGGCCGTGGCCGGGTTTTCCGATGAGGAAATCGCCGGGCTCCTCGGCCGCTAGGCCGCGCCGCCCCCGGGATGGCCGGCGTGCTCGTGCTCATAGAGCCGGCTGTAGCGCACCATCGTGCTGAAAGCGGTGGCCTTGGCGATGTAGTATCCCGGGTAGCCGTCGAGGAATCCGCGGCGGAGAACGTAGGCGCGGAAGAAGCGCCACCACGGACGAAAAACGCAGTCGGCCAGCGACCACTTCTTGCCCTTGTCCAACTGCCGCTGGAGAAAGTAGTCGCTGAAGATCGAAATCTTGTCCGTGTAGCTTCCGATTGTCGGATGCGAGTAATGGTGGAGATCGCCGCGCAACCGCGCCGCCGGACCATCCAGCTCGATCTTGTCATGCTCCGGCGAGCCGGACCACTGCCCGTGCCCGGCGCGAAGGAGGCGCAGACTCCAGTCGGGATACCAATCGCCGTGCGTGATCCACCGTCCGAGAAACCAGACCTTGCGCGGAAACATGGCGCCGACATAACGCTCATGGTCGCCACGGAAAAACGCAAAAATATCCTCGCGCAGCGCGTCCGAAACCTCCTCGTCCGCATCAAGCGCCAAAACCCACGGCGACGTGACCTGCGCGAGGGCAAAACGTTTCTGATCGCGATAACCCTCCCACGGGTGGGGGATGACCCGGGCGCCGAAACTCCGCGCCACCTCCTCGGTGCCGTCGGTGCAATCATTGACGACCACCACGATCTCGCTGACCCATCCGGCCACACTGCCCAGGCTGCGGGGAAGGTTACGCGCCTCGTTGCGCGCGGTCATCGAGACGCTGAGCGGCAACGGTTCGGCCATGCCGCAGCATGATCGGATGCGGCACACGAATGTCAACCTGCCGCAACGGCTTTCCCGCCCAGGCGTCCTCGCGCATTTTGAGGATGCGGTCGTAAAGCCGCTCGTGATCTGCCGCTACATCGGCCCATGTGCGCGCCGCGATGGGCGGAAAACTGTGCCCGGCCAACTCACGGCAGGCTTCCGCCCACGCGTCCTTCGCCGCCCCGACGGGCAGCACCCGCAAACCATCTCCCGTCAGGTGGTCCGCGCATCCGCACTGGTCGGAAATGACCGCGGGCACGCCGCAGGTCAACGCCTCCGAGACAACCATGCCAAACGGCTCGTCCCGCGCCGGATGGACCAGCACATCGATGCGTCCGAAAAATTCCCGCGGATCTGCCCGCCCGATAAAGGTCGTGCCTTCGGGCGCACGGTCCCGAAACTCCTGCGGCGGATCACCCTCGGGACAACCCGCCACGAGGAAGGTCCAGGCGGGGTCTTCATGGCGCAGGCGGCGGAAAATTTCCAGCGCCTTGGGCAACCCTTTGCGTTTCCAGTCGCGGCCCATGAAGCCCAGCGTTCGTCCCGCCCGTCCCTGCGCCCGCACCGGCGGCTTGAGGTAGGAGTAAGCCGGGGTGATGACGCCGGTGATCTTCTCCTCCAACGAGGGATACTCACGCAACGCAATGTCCTGCACGCGGCGGGCGCAAGAAATCAGGGCGGCGAGGTGCGGGCCGGTGAATTTCTGCTTTTCCAGCGCGAGGTTCTTGCGTGCGCTGTAATCAAGCTGCTTCCATGGGGCCCGCCGCAGCCCGTAGGCCGTGCACGGGCCGTGCTCGGTCGACACGTCCTGCTCCACCGTGTTCTCGTGCGAATGGATGATGTCGAAGGCGTCCCGCCGCTGCGGGTCGGACAAAAATTTTGTCACTTCGTCGCGGAAGAGATAACGGTCGCGCCACCCGCGGCGCGAGGCCGTTGGGTCGGTCAGAAAGACCTGCACCCCGGTCCGGTCCGCCAAGGCCTGGTCCGTCGTGCGGGCCAGAACCGAGACCTGATGTCCGCGCTCCACCATTTCACGCGCGGTGTCAAAAACGTAGCGCTCCATGCCCCCGACCGGAGCGAAGGCGCGAACCAGATAAAGAACCCTCAGCGACATAATCGGTTTAAGAATAAATGAAACCGGGGGGCCATGGCAGACGACAAATCACCGACCAGGCAGTAGGTGAGCCCGGCTGATTCCAGTCGCTCCGTGATGAGTTCAAGCCCCTGCATAACCCGTGAGAAAAACCAACCGGGTGGCCGCGGCAGCCTCTTCGCTGGTCCAATCCGGATGTTGTGAACGCAAGCCGGCCAACTTGATCTTCCACGCCGTTTCGTAGAGATCCTGCGCTATTCCAAGTCGGCGATACGGCGTCATGGCGCGGATCAGTTGTGCCTGATGCTCCTCCGCTTGACCGACATGAGCGGGAACAGCGTTGCCGGAACCATGACCACTTTTCATTGCAATGATGATGCCATGCTGCGCGTCGAGGTGGAAAAAAAAACGGGGGCGCGCCCCCGTTTCCAATACTCAGCATGCGCAGATCGTCAAGATGTGCCCCGCCGTATCTCCCGGGACCGCTCCGCCATGACGGTGGCCCCGATCAGCCCCGCGGGCAGCCAGTAGACAAACCAGAGGGAGTCGAGATACCAAAAGAACCCGGGGTTATCCACGAGGCTCGTCACGCAGCCGAAGACAAACCAGAGGTAGATGGGCAGAAGCTGCGGAACCCGAGCCCAGTGCCAGAGGACAAAAAGCAGGTGGGCACACATCAGGATCAACCCGACCAGACCCGTGCGGTAGAAGCCGTCAACGTAGGAACTGTGGGCGTGATGAACCGCCGGGCCCCGGCCGTCCGGAACGTCGGCGGACGGTCCCTGCAGATCCGGCACCGAAATACGGCTGGTCTTCTCCAATCCTTCGCCGAAGAGCAGGTGCTCGCGCACGCTGCGCTCGACCAGCGTGTGCCAGATCAGGGGCCGGTCTCCCGGCTCCTGCCAGCGCTCGCGCAAGCTCTGGACCAGGGGTTCCTGCTGCAGGGCGACGAAAAATCCGGTGGCCAGAACCAGCGCCGCCGCGAGGTGCAGGGAAAATTTGCGGGACGGTCCCCGATGGAGCGCGAAGCCGAGGGGCAGCGCGAAGGCCAGCGCGAGAATGGGGCCGCGGCTCTGCGTGAGCAGCACCGGCAGGAGATTCATCAGCAGCAGCCCGAAGGCGATCGAGCCGTCCCGCCAACCGCGGGCTTCGAGCCAACGGATGTAGGCCAGCAGGCTGACCGCGCCAAAAAACATCCCCAGCGTGTTGGGGTTGCGGCCCACGCCGTAGCCCGGCATCTCCAACCTCGCGCCCAGCGGCAGCGTCAAGGCATAGACCACGAGGCACACCGCGGAGGCCGCCGCCCCGACGAGGACCATGACGCGACAAATGCGCGGCAAATCCAACCGCCCACGCCCGGCCAGCCACGCCGTGCCAGCGAGCCAGACCGCGAGGTAAAGAACATGCAGCCCGAAAAAAAATGGCTTGGGTGTGGCGGACCAAAGTGTGCTCGCCGCCGCATAGGCCGCGTAGAGAAGACCGAGCCCGGTGAACCACCCGCCGTATTCGCGCAGGTTGAACGGGCGCAGGAGCAGGACCAGCAGGACCGGGGCGAAGAACGACACCGCATAGACTCCCTGCATGAAGTCCCGCGTGTAGCCCCAAAAAAACGAGGTCAGAAAAAAGAGAATCCCGACCGCCGCATAGGCCGTGACTTTATCCTCCCGCCAAACGCGGTCGGTCAACAAGGCGACGATAATACCCCGCAGCATTTGGGCCCCGCGCGTCACACCACTCCGCCGCGCTGGTATTCCGGAATTTTCGCGGACAACCAGGCCCGCACCCGCGCGGCGTCGGCGGTCAAATCGCGATGGGTCGAAACCAACTCGGCCACGAGTCCGCCCTGACCTTGTCCGCGGTTGTTGCGCAGCAACCGGACCTTCGGATGAATCGTCGCCTCGACATTCTCCATCGCATGGATGGGCTCTTCATAGAGCTTCTCTCCCGGACGCAGCCCCGTGTAGGTGATCTTCACGTCTTCATCGGGCACAAATCCTGAAAGCTCGATCATCTGCCGCGCGAGGTCCGCAATCTTGACCGGCTCGCCCATATCGAGCACGAAAATCTCCCCGCCCCTGGCTTGCAGCGCGCTTTGGAGAATGAGGCCCACCGCCTCGGGGATGCTCATGAAAAAGCGGGTCACGTCCGGATGCGTCACGGTCAGGGGCCCGCCGGCCGCAATCTGCCGGCGGAAAATCGGCACGACGCTCCCGGAAGAACCGAGGACGTTGCCGAAGCGCACCGCGGTGAAGGCGCAGGTATTGCCCGGTTCACCTTGATATTCCTCGACGACCATTTCGGCCACACGCTTGGTCGCGCCCATCACGCTCGTCGGGTTGACGGCTTTGTCGGTGGAAATGAGGACGAACTTTTTCGCGCCCGAACGCGCGGCCAATCGCGCGACCACCTCGGTGCCGACCACGTTGTTGCGCAGCGCCTCGCCGGGCTGGTGCTCCATCAGTGGAACATGCTTGTGCGCGGCGGCGTGGAAAACCAGGGCGGGACGCGTGGCGGCGAACAGGCGGTCCATCTGGTCCTCGTCGCAAACATTGAACGCGCAGGACACGAGTTCGACATGCTGGTGGGATTGGCGCAGCTCCTGCTCGATGGCAAAGAGGGCGGGCTCGCTGCGCTCGACGAGGACCAGTTTGGACGGATTTTGTGCGACGATCTGGCGGCACAACTCGCTCCCGATGCTGCCACCCGCTCCGGTGATCATGACCACGGCCCCGCGCACCAGACGGGTGATGCCCTCCTCATCGAGGGAAACCGGCTCGCGGCCGAGCAAGTCCTCCGGGTCGACGCGGCGGAGATGGCTCACCGTGACCTGCCGGTGCAGCAATTGCGGGACGGAAGGCAGGATGTCGTGGTCCAGGCCGAGTTCGTTGATGCGCGCGACCAATTGTTTGACCACCGGGGGCTTGGCGTTCGGCATGGCGATGACGACTTTGTGCAAATCGAATTCCTGCGCGATGGAAGCCAGGCGGCGGTGCGGTCCGACGACCGGTTTGCCATGGAGGGTGCTGCCGACTTTGGCCCGGTCGTCGTCAATGAAGCACACCACCGAGAGGCCGAGGCCCTGCCGGCTCTGGATGTCCCGCAGCAGCGCCGCTCCCGAACTTCCGGCGCCGAGAATGGCCGTGCGCCTTCGCTTGCCGCCGCCGGAAAGCGACGTGTCGGCGTCGGACATCCTCTCGCGATAAAGCCGCAGCGAGGTCCGCAGCCCGGCCAGGGCGAGGAACGAGATCACCATGTCGGAAACAATCACGCCGCGCGGAATGACCCCGTAGCCCTGGAAGAAAAACCAGACCAGCAATTCGATCAGGGCCGCGATGAGCAGCGCCCCGCCGATGCGCTTGGCGTCGGGCAGGCTGAAATAGGTCAGCAGCGTCTTGAACTGACCGAAGGCCGCGAGCAGGCCGAGTTTGAGCAGGAGGATCCACCAGGCCGAATTCCACAGTCGCTCCCAATAGTAGGAGGGCACCTGGAAATCGAAGCGCAGGATGAAGGCAAACAGCAATGATCCGAGGATCACGGCCACATAAGCGGCCAGCAGAATGCCCAGACGCCCGAGGGCGGCGAGTTGGTTTTGAATTCGACTACTCACGAAAGGCCGGACGGGAGATGCGCCTCCGTCTGCTGGTCAGTTACACGGGATACGCGGACAATCCAAGCCGTGAACGGCCGGCCCGCGCCCGGTTCAGTGCGATACGCCGGACCCATGGACGGCTTTCCACGCGGTGAGGAAGAGGATTTGCAGGTCGAAGACCAAGCCCCTACGCCGCAGGTATTCCTCGTCGAGCGCAACTTTGTCCGGAATGGCCAACTCATCCCGCCCGTTGATCTGGGCCCAGCCGGTGATGCCTGGAACAAGCTCGTGCACGCCCCGTTCCGTGCGCAGGGTCACGAGATCGTGCTGGTTGAACAGCGCGGGCCGCGGGCCGACCAAGGACATGTCGCCGCGCAGGACATTGAAGACCTGCGGCAGCTCATCGAGACTGGTGCGCCGGAGGAATCCGCCCACCGGGCTGAGAAATTGCGCGGGGTTTTCCAGCAGATGCGTCGCCACTTGCGGTGTGTCGGTCCGCATCGTGCGGAATTTATACATGGTGAAAAGCTGATTGTTCCGCCCGACCCGCTGGGTGCGGAAAAGCGCGGGGCCCGGCGAGGTCCAACGCACAGCCAGAGCCACGGCGAGCAGAACCGGGGCGAGCAGAATCGCCAGGGGCGCGGCGACCAAAATGTCGAAAAGTCTTTTCACCGTTTCAAAGTCCGAGCTTGGCCAACCCTTGCGGCATGGTGAACGGCGGCGTCCAACCGAGTTCGCGGCAGACCGGACCGCTGTCAACGCAGAGTGATGCCGTCAATTTGCGCAGCGCGCCTCCCCCCGGCCCGGCGGACAGCACACGGAGCAATGAAGGCGGGAGTGAAAAAAGCCGGGCCTGCTGTCCGGTTGCAGCGGCCAACAACTTGATCAAGGCGGGAGTGGAGACATCCTGACCGTCGCTGGGCAAATACGTTTGGCCGCAGGCTGCCGGCGAACTGATCACCGCGAGGATCACATCCGCGAGGTTTTCCACGTAGATAAAACTGCGCCGGTTGTGAACCGCCCCGAGGGGCAGCGGCAGCCCGGTTTTGACGAGTCTGGCCAGGCGGTCGAAGTTGGCCCGGTTGCCGCGCCCGTAAACCAGCGGTGGGCGCAAGATGGTCCAAGCGCAACCGGTGCCGGACAATTCGCGGCGCACCGCCGCCTCCGCGGCCAGTTTGGACCGACCGTAGGCGGTCGCCGGATGCGGCACCGTGTCGGGCGTGAGCGGTTCCTCGGCCTCGGCCGCCACCGCATGGCAGGAGCTGAGCAGGACAAACCGCGTCACCCCGGCGGCGGCCGCCTGACGGGCGAGCGCGCCTGAGCCCTCCGCGTTGATCCGGTGATAAAGTTCCTCAACGTCGGCGCCGGTGGTTTCGGACGGGACGTGGGCCCGCCCCGCCAGGTGCACGACGACGTCGACTCCTCGAAGCAACGGCTCCCAATCCGCTCCGGGCCCCAACTCGGGCGACAAAAGCCATTGGCCGTTCTTCACAACGGAAGCGGAACGACTGGCGGCGATCACCTCATGACCGGCCGCCGAGAGAGCGGGGAGCAAATGGCCGCCGACAAATCCGGAGGCACCTGTGACAAGAACGCGCAAGGAAGTTGAGTCAACTCAAGCCCGACCGGCCGGAAGAACTGAGCGGTAAACGCCGAGAATTTTTGTGCGCAAGGACCCGAGCGAATACTGATCGAGCGCTTTGTTGCGGCCGTTGGCACCGAGTCGCCCGGCCAGTTCCGGGTCGCCGAGCAACCTCAGGATCGCGTCGCGCAAAGCTGCGGAATCGCCGGGCGTCACGGTCAGTCCGGTTTTCCCGTCCTCGTTGACGAAATCGACCCCATTGTTCAGCCGCGTGCTCACCACGGGCTTGCCGCAGGCCATCGCTTCGACCTGCACGATGCCAAACGCCTCGGCTTGGGTGACGGAGGGCAGACAGAAAAGTTCCGCCGCCTGATAGTGGGCCGGAAGGTCCGCGTCCGGCACAAAACCGAGAAAATGCACTCGCTCGTTGATGTTCAGATCGCGGGCCAGTTGCTTGAGCCCCGGGGTCAGCGGACCATCGCCGCCAAGCAGGAGCTGAACATCCGGCGGCAGCCCCGCCATCGCCTCGATGAGCACATGGAAACCCTTGTAGCTCACGTGCCGCCCGGCGGCGAAGATGAGCCGGCCCGGATACCGGCGGGAAATTTCCGCGGCGCCCGCGGCCGGCGCAAGGAACCGGCTGAGATCAAAGCCGTAGGGAATGACATGGACCTTGGGGTCGTGCCGCAGCGGAGCCAGCACGACCGATGAGGTGGAGTGCGCGGGCGTGGCGACGATGATGGCGGCCGCGGATTGCACCGCCCGCTTCATGACCGGCCCGTAAAGCAAACGCAGGGCCCGGTGTCGCAGAATGTCGGCGTGCCAGCTGATGACCCGCGGGATGTGCGCGGGCAACGCCATCGAGGCCAGGTGAGCCATGGGATCGGGAAAATGCAGGTGCACCAGATCGAAACGGTGCTTCCGGTGCAGCCGCCGTGACTGCGAGATCATGGCGGGTGACAGCGCCAGGCTGCCATCCACGTTCCAACTGGCCGTGCGCATGACCGGAATCCGCGGGCCGGCGCGGACCACAGCGCCGGTGGAATCTCTGCTGGTCACGACATGAACGAAGTTCACCTCGTCTGCGAGTGCACGCATCAGGTGCAGCGTGTGGGTCTGAATTCCGCCCGGGATCTCGTCGAAGAACCGACCGTAGCAGAGGACGGAAATTTTTCTCTTTTCCACCGGGCTCACTGGCTGGCCTTCCACCAGACCGCGTAGGGATAAATCAGCCACCACTTGGCCGGAATGCGTCCGTGATACTTTTGCACGATCGCCATGGCTTCCTGGTAATGGCGCCGCCGCAGACGCCGCGTCTTGGTTTCGCTGTGCTCGCGGTTGACCGCGACAAAATCATCGACCAGCGCCAGCGGACCGAACTTTTTGAACAGCCGCCACCACAGGTCGTAATCCATCGCCATGTGCAGGCTGGTGTCCACGCCGCCGACCTCCTCCCACGCCGAGCGCCTGATCAGGGTTCCGGGCTGCGAGACGACGCAGCGAATGGACATGTTGCGCTCGCTGAACTTTTGGATCCACACCGGCTTGCGACTGCCCGAGTCCTGCAGAAAATTCCAGACGCGCCCGTAAACCGCCGGGGCGTCGGGGCGTTTCTCGAGATGGGCCACCAAAGTCGACAAGCCCCCGGGCAAAAACCAATCATCGCTGTTGAGCCAGCAGACATAGGGCGCGGTGCCGCGGCTGACGCCTTCGTTGATCGCTGCGGCCTGGCCATCGTCGGCCTGACTGCGCCACCCGGCCAGACGCGGCGCGTAGCGCTCGATGATGGCGGGCGAGTTGTCCGTCGAGCCACCATCGAGCACGAAAACCTCGACCGGAACATCCTGCGCAAAGATGGAAGCCAGCGCTTCCTCCAGGAATAACCCCTGGTTGAAGGACGGAACCACCACGGTGACCAAAGGATCAGGCATGCGAAGAATGGGAACCGGAACCGGTTGGTCGGCCAGCGGCATACTTCCAGTCGGCGACCATATGGCGGCCGATGTAAGGCGCAATGGCGCGGAGAAACTCGAGACGCCCCGGCACGCGCCCAAGCGCCCGCTTCCGGAGGGTGTTCATTTCTTCGAGGCCGACGGCGGCAATGGCTGCGTTTGTTTTTTGGGCCTCATGCACCCGGAATGCGCCGAGAAAGCGGGGGAGGTGGGCGAAGACGGCGCCGGCCTCACGAAACCGCAGCAACAATTCCCAATCCATGGCGAAGCGGAATGATTCGTCCACCCGTCCGCCCGCTCGGTCCCAGATGCGGCGGCGCCAGAAAACCGTTTCCTGCGGAATGCAGTCCAACCACGAAAGCAGCGCGCTGTCGTGTCCGGGCAAAACCCATCGCCCGACCTCGCGGTCCTGCTCGTCGATCAAGAGACGGTCGCCATAAACCACGTCAACTTCGGGATGTTGCTGGAAAAAATGCACGACCGATTGCACCGCTCCCGGCAGGAGCAGGTCATCGGAGTTGAGCCACGCCATGATTTCGCCGTGGCTCCGGGAGAAGGCGCGATTGATCGCTTGGGACTGACCCGAGTCGGCTTCCATGGCCCAGCCGGCCAGACGGCTTTCGTGCCGCTTCAGCACATCTGCCGTTTCATCGTCGGAACCGCCATCCTGCACGAAGTATTCAAGCGCGGGATAATTCTGGTCCAGCACGCTGAGGATCGTGCGTTCAAGGAAGCGGCCCTGGCCAAAAGACGGAGTAACCAACGAAACAGCAGGGAGCCCACAATCCGCGTCCGCGGCGGCCCGTGGCTGCACGGTCAGCGGCCGCGGCTGGTATTGGTGCAGCCGTCCGATTTTCGGCCGGAGGAAACCCGGGATCCATGAGGCGGTCATTCGTCCCCCCGGCCGCATACCTTGATGAGGGCGGTGCGGAAATTCCGCAAACCCTCGCGCGGATCAAGTTGTTCGTCGTAGTAGCGCCTCGCCTCCTGTGCGTGATGGGCGTAATCGGCCTCGAGGGCGGACAAAATTTCGGGAATACCCTGCAACGTTTCATAAACCGCGCCGCAGCGATACGTCTCGAAAACCTCGCGATAGGTCGGGAGGTTGCTCGTGACCAGGGGCAGGCCGCACATCGCGGCATAGGCGGCTTTGCCCGAGGCCGAGCCGATGTTGAAAATGTTTTGATACGTCGTCCACCCCTCGGGGTTGGGCGAATACGAGACGAGGGCATAATCGGCCGACGCGTAAAGTTCGTGCAGGTCTTCGAGCGGCAGGAAATCACGGCTGATCGAAATCCGCGGATGGCGGGCCAGTTGGTCGAGGAACAGCCCCCGTCGGGCCCCGCTCGTGGCACGCGCATGAATGACGAGTTGAAAATTTTCCGGCAGGAGATCCGCCATGCTGACCAGCAGGTCGCGGGAACAAAAAGCATCCAGGCTCCCGGCCATGAGAAGAATGCGCTGGTCGGACGACAACCCCAACTTTCCGCGGAGCAAGTCTTTCCCGGTGGCGGCCACTGGCAGCGGGGCCACCGGCACGAAGACGAGCCGGTCGGCGGTGAGATTGTTTTCTTCGCACAGAATCTTTCCGCGCAGCGGATCCTGCACCAAGGCCAAACGCACGAGATCGGCGGCCTCGAGTTCCGCCTGCTTCAACTGCTCCTCCCAGCGGGCCGACAACTCGTTGCGAAAAAGAATCTCAAACGAGGCGTAGGCCAGGGGCAGATTCCACGCCCGGCCCAGCTCGGCGGCGAAGACCAGCCCGAGGGGATCAACCCCCAGCACTGCGGCATAGCGCTGACGGACGAACGGGCGAAACAGCCACGCCCCCCAACGGACCAGACGCCCGCGCAGTCCGGTGGCCGGCAGCCGCTGCCACGCGAGAATGCCCAGCGCCCGGAGTTTGCCCGCTTTGCGCGCAACGGGAGGATTTCCCGCCGCTTCCTGCTGGATGACTTTGAAACCGTCAGGAGAAATGATCAGCAAACGGTCAAAAGACTGCAGCAACTCCTGCGCCAGTTGATGCATCGTGGGATGCGAGTCCCAATGCTCCCAGGGGAAAACAATGACGACGCCTTTTTGCATCAGTAAGAATTGAACACCTCGTTTGTAGCGGCGGTCTGTGACCGCCGGCGCATGGGAAGATTAAAGGCAGCGACGGTCATAGACCGCCGCTACAAAACAGCACTTGTGGCCCCCGCGCGCAGAACGACATAGCCATACCAATCGTCCCCGGTCAGCGGGGCCCGATCCATCCATCGTCCGGCTTCGACCAAGGAAAACCCGGTCAGGCTGGCGAGTAGCTCGATCTCCGGAAGGAACAGATACCGCATGCGGTGAACCTCATGAAAATCTTCGACCTTGGGCATCCCGCCCTCGGTCACGGAAAACGTGTAGTTGACCTCGACCACGTTCTCGTTGACCAGCAATTGCGGGCGCGTCGTGCGCGTCACGGTCACGTCGCCCGCCGTCTCGATCCGTTCGCGGGCATGCGGACGATCCGAGAGCACCCCGGGCCCGTGCCAAAAATCAAAAAGAAAAAGGCCGCCGAGCCCGAGTGCTCCGCGGGCCGAGCGGAAATAGCCGAGCAGGGCTTCGTTGGTTGCCTGGTAACTGGCCACATGAAAGAGCGAAACCACGGCATCATGTTTTTCCGCCAAGGTGAAATTTGCAGCATCGCCCCGACTCGCACGAAACCGATCCCGCACCTCCGGCGGAAGCGCGGCAAAACGGGCCAGCGCTTTCTGCACCATGCGCTCGCTCAGATCCAGGCCGGTGACGGAACAACCGGACTCAACCAAGTGCAGGGCGTGGCCTCCGGTGCCACAGCCCAACTCGAGAATCCGGCGGACCGCTGGATTCTGTTCCTGCAAAACCCGCAGCACAAAAGTCGCCTCCTCCGCATAGTCTTTCCCGCGGTAGAAGAGATCGTAGTAGGCGGCGTAATCGGAGAAGGAAGGCATGAGGAGAAGAGACTACAGGACCATGGGACTACGGGACTACGGACTTTTGTGACTCGGATTGCACGGAGCGGATGAGGCCGTGGAGGCAGGCGAAGGTTTGTTTGGTCAGCGAGGCGAACTCGTTTTCCTTTTGAATTTCAAGGTAGCCGAGGCGCTGACTCAGATGCAAAAAGTATTGGGTCTCCGATAAGGAGCCCCTGGCGATGTAAAGAAAGTGAAGATAGTCCTTCTTGGTGCCCCGTGATGAACCCTCGACCATATTCGCTGGAACCGACACGACCGCACGTCGCAACTGGCTCGTAATCCCGTAAACCTCCTCGCGAGGAAACACTTTCGTCGCCTCATAAACCATAACCGCCAGATCATCCGCCAACTGCCAAGCCCGAATCTTCGTATAATCCCGCATCACCCGTAGTCCCCTCGTCTGTGGTCAGTGGTCCCATAGTCCCGCTGTCCGTAGTCCTGTGGTCCCGTTGTCTGTGGTCCGGCCTCTGCTTATGCCAGAATTTCCCGCAAGGCCTGCGCGCTCTGCTCGGCCTGCTCCCGCGTGAGGGCGAGACCGCTGGGCAGATAAAATCCGCGGTGGGCCAACCTCTCGGCCACCGGGCAGGAGACCCCGGCGAAAAGGCCCATGCGTTCGAAGACGGGCTGACGGTGCATCGGCCAGAAAAAGTGGCGGCAATCCACACCCTTCGCGCGCATCCGCTTGATCGCCTCCCTCGCATCAAACTTCACCCCCTCCCCCAGAACCACTCCGTAAACCCAATAGATGTTCTCCGCGTAATCCGTCGCGGCGAGCGGCAATTCGATTCCGGGCAAGTCGCGCAGGAGATCATTATACCAGCCACCGATGCGCCGCTTTTGTTTCACGGTTTCCTCGATGCGTTCCAACTGCGCCACCCCGACAGCCGCCTGCATGTTGCTCATGCGGAAATTCCATCCGAGTTCCTCGTGCATGAACCGCCGTTCCTTGTCGAAGCACAGATTGCGCAGCGAGCGGCAGCGGTCGGCCAGCGCGCTGTCGTTGACCAAGACCATTCCGCCCTCGCCGGTGGTGATGTGCTTGTTCGGATAAAAGCTCACCGTGCTCACGTCGCCGAAACTACCACAGGGAGAAAGCATGGAGCATGGAGCCGCCTGCTGTCCCGTAGTCCCATAGTCCGTGGTCCCGTCGTCTGTTGTCTGTTGTCCCGCCGTCCCGCCGTCCCGTGGTCCCGTGCCGCGGACGCGGCACGTCTGCCCGATCACCTCGGCGGCATCCTCGATCACCTTGAGCCCGTGCCGCCCGGCCAACTCGAGGAGAGGATCCATGTCCACGGGCAAGCCGTAGATGTGCACAGCCATGATGGCCTTGGTCCGCGGCGTGAGCAGTTTTTCGACCAGCGAGACGTCAAGATTCCACGTTTGTGCCTCAGCATCGACCACCACCGGGGTTGCTCCGGCGCGGACGATGGCGGCGCCGCAGGAGATGATGGTGAAAGCGGGAAGGATGACCTCGTCTCCCGGCCCGATGTTCAGCGCGGCCAGCGCCACATCAAGGGCCACGCTGCCGTTGCAGACCGCAATGCCGTGCTCCCGTCCGGTCAACGCAGCCATCCCCGACTCCAAACGTTTGACGAAGGGCCCCTCGGAGGAGATCCACTCGGTGTCGATGCACTCGCAGAGATACTTCTTCTCGTTGCCCGCGAGCACTGGTTGGTTGACGGGGATCATGGGAGGAAAATGCTGAAAACAGACATGCTGAAACGCTGAAGTGAAGCTACTCAAAACCTCGACGGGCTTTAGCCACTATTGTTGTGAAAATTGCGAGCAATTCATCGGTCTCTTGATGCAGCCCTTTGACGCACTCATCTTGTCGGCCCGACCGGTTTTTTGGTTCTTCAGAAGGACTCATCTGCGAAACTCCATCGTTTCAATTTTCAGCGTGTCAGCGTTTCTCCATCAGTCGTAGCGCAGGCCGTCCGTAAGATCCGGAACAAACCTCGTCTTGTCGCCGTCCCCAGCGAACGGGCCCTGTTTGACCTCGATCATGTTCAGCTCCTCCAGCACCTCGAAACCGTGGCCACCGGAGATCAGAAGAATGACATCGCCCGCCCCGAGAATACGGCTGGTGAAATACTGCCGGTCCTCGGCGAAGAAATCGACCCGCACCTTGCCCTTGCGGATGAACAGTGTCTCCTGCGTATGGAACACCTCGCGATGGACGGGATTGTGCGTGTGGGCCGGAATCACTTTGCCCGGCGGATAAGACATTGAGGCCAGTTGCTGCGAGTAATCGTCCGGGGTGAAGAATTGGATGCCCGGCTCGTCGAAATCCGCGCGCAGGATCACCGCGCACAGCCGGCCTTGTATTCGAATTTCCTCGTTCATGGGTGGGACCTAGATGGCGGATGCGCTTCCTTGAGGAAGAGAAAATACCGCGACTCGCCGTCGAGCTTAGCGTCCTGCGCGATCAGCCGGAAGCCACGATTCCCCAAGAGCGCGACTAGGTGGTCGCGAGGGAAGATGGCGGGATAGCGGTAGGGGCCGTCGAGCCATTTGGCGATCGCCTCCTCGGGGAACGTGTCCTCGGTGTGGGCGTTGAACGAAAAGTATCCCCCAGGCCGCAAGACCCGCGCCGCCTCGTTGAAGTAGGCGACCGCAGTGAGGAAAGGGACGTAAACCATGACGGCGTGTGCGTGAACGAGGGACACGCTGGCATCGGGCGTGGCGGAAAGTGATTCGCCCGTCGCCTCGGCGGCCCTGATCCCGTATGTCCGGGCCAGATGGGCGCACCAGAGCGGGTCGGGTTCGTAGGCGGCGTATTCGACGCCGGGGCGGCGGGCCAGCACGGCGCGGACATGGCGTCCGGAGCCGGCGCCGATCTCGACGACGCCGGCGGTCTCATCACCAAGTGCTCCGGCCGCCGCGAGATGATCGACGTAGGCCGCGGCTTGCGCTTGGAAGCCGGGCCAGCCCATCCGCTGTTCGATGTAATCATTCACGTCCACTCCCTCGCGCTTCGCCCCCTGTAGCATGGCCGGGGCATCGAGATACCCTCGCACCGATGGGTTTGATCCGGACGTGAGGCCCAACGCGGCCGCGGCTCCGCGGGCCATTTTTCTCAGGGTTGTCTTCATTGTGTCATTGGGGTTGTGGGGGCTGTTGTCCGCGCGGTCCTCGAGAGCAGGGCTAGAATCTCCCGGCCTTCCGCCGCTAACGCTGGGAGACTGTAGTCGCGGGCGACCAATTCGTGCAACCGGGACCCGAGTTTCGACCCGAGACCCGGCTCGCGCAAGACCCTGAGCACAGCGGAGGCGAAGGACGACGGATCGTCCGCCAGTAGAAGGTGGGTGCCGTCGACCACATCAATACCTTCGGCCCCCAGGGTCGTGGACACGACCGGGATGCCGCAGCTGCCGGCCTCGAGGATCTTGAAGCGTGTGCCCGATTCGAAGAACAGCGGAACGATGGCGACGTCCGCATGGCAGAGATACGGGAGCACCGAGTCAACGCGCCCGAGGATGCGCACGTTGTCACGCCCGAGATCGGCGAGGATACGGTCGGAGTCCTTGCCCGCGACGTGGAGCACGGCCTGTGGAACGGTGCGGAGCACCCCGGGGAAGACCTCCGTGACGAACCAGCGAGCCGCGTGTTCCATGGGGCTATTGGGCCAGAAGCTGCCGGCGAGAAAAATGGCGGGCCGCCGCAGGCCGGCAGCCGGCGGTGGGGGCGACGCATAGGTATCGAGATTGATCACATTGCGGAAGAGCCGGACCTTGTCGGTCCTGGGCAGGAGTGAGCGGTAATATTCGGCATCAACCTCGGAGACTGCGGTCGTCACGTCACACATCGCGACCCAGGCTTTCTCCTCTTGCTGCTTGCGCGAGCCCTCCGCTTCGATCGCCCTGCGGCGAGATGGATCTCTCTCCAAGTCCAGCTCCCGCAGAACGAATCTCGACCACACGCTGTCCGTGTCGCAAACCAAACGCAGGTCGGGCGCAAGCCGCTGGACCTCTCGCATGACCTCGTAGGAAATGTTGCCGTAGCCGAACCAGACGATGCGCGCGCCGAGGCGACGCGCGAGCGCGACGATTTCCGCCGCTTCACCGGACGGCCGACGGCGGGGGTCGAGTCGTCGCGCGATCCCGCAGGCGCGTTCGAGCAAGGTGGATCGCTGTCCGGGGCCGCGCCGCGAGAAGAAACCTCGACGCCCTCCCGCGAAAGAAAACCCCGCGACGCGACCCGTGAAGAAATCAGCAGCCTTCGGCCCACCCAGTTCCGCCTCCTCCGCCCGGCAGTGGACGTGTAAGTCGCACACCCCGGCAAGAGCCAGAATACTGTTCTCGATCCGCAGCGCCGGACCACCGATGGGCGGGTGCGAGAGGATCGGCGTGGTGAATATAACGGGTTGGCGTTTCAGAGTGGTCATCCCGGCATCCCCTCGCCTTTGGAGTCATGCAGAATCACTTTCATTGCCAGATTATTGGAGGACTCAGGCACGTTGTTTGGTTCCCCCGTCCGTGAACCCGCCGCGTGGTGCGAGTGTGTGCCTGGAGCAACTGCGGCAGGCTGTCGGGTGGCCACAGCCGAGTCTGCGAACCGGAGGCAAATGGAACAAGATGGAAGAGGATATGAGCATGGCAGGCTGATGGCCTCTGGCTATCTCGGTCCATGGTCCCGTAATCCCGTGGTCCGTAGTCCCTCCGTCAGTTGTCCCATGCCCCCAGCCAGTCATGCCAGCCGGTCGATCTCCTCCTTGACCACGCGGGCTGTGTCCGCCCACGTCCGCGGCTTGTAACCCGAACTCACCCTCCCGCGCAACTCCTCGAGCGCGGTGTCATTTGTCGAGAGTTCCCAGATCTCCCGCGCCCACTCGCGCGGGCTCCAAGGGTCCACATAGCGCACAAGGTCGCCACCGACTTCGGGGAGAGATCCGCGGTCGGATGCCAGCACCACCTTCCCCGCCGCCAGCGCCTCGCCGACCGGCAGACCCCAGCCCTCGTAGAACGAAGGATAGACGCAAAACTTGGCGGTTGCGTAGAGCATGGACAACTCGCGGTCGGACACACGGTCGAGAATGACGATGAGCCCGCGCGTCAATGGATCCAGCTCAAGGTCCGTGAGAAAATCGTCCACGCCCCATCCCGGCGCACCCACGAAGACGAGCTTGGGCAGCCGCACGCGGCGCCCTTCGGTGCAGAGGAGATGATAGGCGCGGTAAAGCACCTCGTGGTTCTTGCGCCGCTCGATCGTCGAGACGAACAGAACGAACGGCTCTTCGCACAGCTTCCGGACCTCGTCGGACACCGCGCCCTGCTCGCCACCGGCCACCGAATCGCCCAGCGGAACCACACACGTCCGGGGCACCGGTTTTCCGGACGCCTCGAGGAAACCGCGAAGATCCAACTCCGTCCGGCGCGAGATGCAGAAAATGAGGTCGGAAGAATATGCGATGGAGAAGAAGTAGGAGGTGAACAACCCGACCAGATCCTCGGCACAATACTGCGGGTAGAGCACGGGAATCAGGTCGTAGCAGCACGTCGCGATGCGAATGCGCCGCGAGGAACGCAGGTGGGCGAAGTGGCAGTGGGCGGGTTGAGTCCAATCCAAACCCAGCGACAGCAGGACATCGCCGTGCTGGAAAATCGCGCCCGAGGGCTCGGAGCGCGGGGGCAGGCTGAACGACAGCCCCTGACGGATGGTGCGGCCGCCGTCGCGGAGGCCCACCAGCAAGCGCCTGCAAGCGTCCTGCAACGGCTGCGGAGCGAGGGTGATCAGCGCCTTGCCGATCGTCCCGACCGCGACCCGGCGTGGACTCGGAGCCCCGCCCCACGGCGGACAGCCTGATCCGGCCCCGGTCTTCGACGTGGCATCCGCGCCATCCGCCGGCTTCCATTCGACAAAATCGCCGTCCCGCCAGACGCAGAAGCGAAGCCGCCCGCCATAAAGGTGCGGCAACTCGCGGGCCATCGACAGCTCGACACGCGTAATGCCCATCGGCGGGGCGGTCAGGCCGGCGGTCGTCGTGACGTTCAGCCATAGGCATGGCGCGGAGTTGTTCATTCGCCTGTCGAACGGGTCTTGCGCTGTTCGGGCACGGCTTCTGGATGGAAAAACCAGAACCCCATGCCGGACCTACACCTTGATCTGGCTGCGACTTCCATCGAGAAGCTGATCCCGCAACTGCTCCGCGCTCGATCGCCACGAAGTCTGCAGGACGGATGTCGGCTTGGCTCCGTCGGCCATCGCGCGGCGGAGCGCTTCGACCAGCGAGGCGGGGTCGTCCGGTGTGAAAAAATACCCGTGACCGAGCACCAGTTCGCGAAACACCGGAATGTCTGAAAGAACGACCGGCTTTCCGAACCGCCCGCCCTCGACCACCGGCAAACCGAAGCCCTCTGCCACGGACGGTTGGAGAATGACCGAAGCATGGACATAGAGCGAGGCCAGTTCGGCATCGCCCGCGCCCCCGAACCAGAACAGCCGCTTCCCCATTTCGGGATGCGACTTCAACCGTCTGAGCAGTTTCTCGGTGTGCCAACCCGGTTTGCCGACGATGACAAGCGATACATCAAGTTCCTCCTTCCACGCCATCTCGAACGCATCAAGTGCCAGCCCGTGCCGCTTGCGCGGCTCAAGCGTCCCGACCATCAAGGCGTAGCGACCGGAGACGGGCGGAGGACCGCTGGCGGGCGGCGGCTCGGCGAAATCGCACCCGAGCGGCCACCAACCGACACTGCGGCAGACCGTTCCGGGCCGCGCGCGCAGGTAATCCACCAGACGTCGGGCCACGGCCTCGGAAATGCAGATGAAGTGGTCGCACCAACCCGAGGCCGCGCCCAGCCAGCGGCCATACGCCTCGCAGACATCCGCGCGGCATGTCTCGGGATGGTCGATGGGGATGAGATCGTAAATGCACGCCACCACCTCAACGCCGGATCGGCGGGCGGAACGCGCCATGGAGCCGATCAAGTCGGCCAGGTGCCAGGAAGCATCCAGCAGGAAAAGGGTCTTCAGCTCCAGCACCGGCCAGTCGGCCGTGCGCTTGGACACTTCCGTGGGCACGATCCGCCACGTGGCATCGGCAGGCCAACCCGTCCTCATGTCGAGGAGAACCACCTCCCCCGGAGGTCTCGACTCGACGAGGTGGCGGGCGATCTGGCGGACAACCCTCTGGATGCCGCTCTCATGGTCGAACTCGCAGAGCATCGAAATGTCCACACCGATGCGCGAAGCGTGCCTGCGAAACGGCGGCGCGTTGGCATCGTCAACGGAGGAAACCGCGGCGGCCGTTACGGAATCGGGGGCCTTCCGGCGGACGATCTCGCCCAGCCAGCGAATGGGGCGCGTGAGGCGCCAAGCGCGGCTCTCGAGCAGGGCTGCGAGGTCTCTCCTCGCCGTGCCCTCGGCAAGGTCGTTTTGGCGCACCACTTCCGCCAGCTTGCCCCTCAACCACAGAAGCTCGGAGTTCAGATCGGATTCTTCGGACATTGTGGGTTATGACATTCTTTCGCGGAGCTGCCTGTCGTCCGGGCCAGTCACGGAATCGACGACATAGATGGGCCGGCTCTTCACCTCAGTGTAGAGCTTGGCCATGTAGATTCCCAAAAGACCGGTGAAGAAAAACTGCATTGCAAAGAGGAAAGTCATCACGACAACCTGAGTGGAATAGCCGGAAGGGGAGTTCGCGGAAACCACACGTCAATTGCCTCGCATACCGGAGACAGCGGCTCCCGGTGGCTGGGGAAACGTCCAAGATTGGCTTGGCATTCGGAAAATTTCATCGGGTGGCGCGGAAAGCCCTGATGGTTTCAGGTGAGCAGTGTGCGGCGCCTAAGCCGTCCGGACATGTTTGAAAATTTTGTAGCGATACGCGCGACAACACGTCGCGTGCGGCCTCGAGCCTTGGAGGACATCACTGCGGCAAACAACCTCAATGGATCCTCGCTCATGCCAGCACACACCTCGGCAAGAACCACGCCGTCGAGCGGGATGTTGTATTCATCGGCCAAAAGCATAATGTTGCGCCCGTAGCAGGCATCCGGACGGACAAGGCCGGGTTCGCGGGCAAGCATGTCGGCCAGCACACGAAGCCACCGGTAAGGCGTGTTCGTGTATCGCCGGACGACACAAAGAATTTCGCGGTGCACCTCGACCCGCTTGGACATGGTCTTGTTGTCCGCATACATGCGCGATCCGGCCAATCTCTCGCCCCTCAGGTAGTAGAGCGGTTCAACTGACGCAACCCGCAACCAATACTCATAGTCCATGGCATAGTGGAGCATATCGTCGAAGAGGCCGAATTCCCGAGTGACCTCGCGCCGCCAGAACGTCGCGGGCTGGCAGATATAGCAAATTTCGAGCAGGCGCCGGTAATCGTGCGCCTCGTTGTAGTAGGGCTCCGTCACACGGTCGTCCTCATCGATGTGGTCGCCGTCACCATAAACCAAGCGGGCTTCGCGGTTCGCATCGAAGAAATCCCGGATCTTGGCCAACGCACCGGGATGAAAAATGTCGTCGGAATTCAGGTAGCAATGCACTTCACCGGTTGCGACCCGAAGTCCCTTGTTGATCGCATCCGTTTGCCCCTTGTCCGGCTCGGAAACCCACCGGATTTCCGGCCCGAATGATTGCAGTATCTCAAGGCTGCCGTCGGTGCTGCCCGCGTCGAAAACAAGGATCTCCTTTTCCACACCGGACTGCGAAAGAACGCTCTCCAGCGTCCGGCGGAGAAACCGGGCCTGATTGAAGGACGGAACGATGACGCTGATCTTCACGACGAGAAAGTTTCGAACACGGGTTGCAAATGCCGCCTGCCGAACACCCGGACACGCGCAGAGCCGATACCTTACGCCCCCCGACCTGACAGATTCAAGGTGGCGATGATGGGAGTCCGGAGGACGCCGGTTGCCGCTGATTTCTGATGGTGTGAAAGCGCTTCATGGATTCGGCAACGCCGTCCCAACGATGCCCGCGGCATGCCCGGGGTGCCGCCCGTGGCGCTGGCTGTGCGCTCTCCGCCACTTTCGGGCCATTTCCATTGACACCATGACAAGGAGCCATAAGCGTGATGCCATGCAAGAAAGTCATCCGACACGGGCCACGACCATCAGTGGTTGCACACCCATCGAAGTCAGCCGTCCAGCGGCGCCTGCCAACGGGGCAATCACGGAGCCTTTGATTGCCGGCCGCTCGTCGGGGCGATTGGTTTTTGACTTCGGTGTCATGGCTTCTTTGCTAAAGCCGGAGGTCTCCGGTTCCCCGGTTTTGGACTTTGGAGCAGGAACGGGCTGGGTCTCCGAGTTCTGCGTGCGCATGGGGATGCAAGTCGTGGCTTTCGACTTGGACAAGGGGCTGAAAACTTGCCTAGAGGGCCGAGCTAATGCGGACCTTCGCATCGATCCGAGTCTCTTGTGCTTCGCTAATGGTGATGGTCATCACATGCCGTTCGCGCCAGATACTTTCGGTCACCTCCTTTGTTATGACACTCTGCATCACATGCACGACTACCCGCGGGTTTTTTCCGAGTTCCATCGGGTCTTGCATAAGGGCGGAAGGGCAATTTTTGTCGAACCCGGAGCTCGCCATAGCTCGTCGCCGGAAACCGTCGCTTTCGTCGAGAAATACAAAAAGCACGACCCCGACTGGATCGAGCGTGATGTGGTGCTCGAAGAGATTGACCGGGTTGCACGAGGGGTCGGCTTCAATGAGGGAGTTAGAATCGTGCCCATGCCGCATCCGCTCGCCCTCCAGATTTACTCGATGGATGAGTGGTCGCAGTTCCGCAAGGGCGATGCCATGCAGCGGGCGCGGCTGGCGGACCAGTTGGCTGACTTGAACTACTGGGATCGTATCGTTTTCTACGTGGATAAAGCTTAAGGATCGGCGTGACACCCCCCGGCGGGGCACCGATCGACGAGCCCTGAAGACATGTTCCATGCGATCTCAGGAGCATGTCTGAAAATTCACCGACGTCGGCGCTCCGCACGCACGGACCGACAACCGTTTGCACGCGACTGCAACCGGGCGCGGGGCGCGGACATCCGCTTCCAGAAAGTCGAGGATCACGGGCTCCAGATTACAGAGGAAATTCGCATCCACATTCAAGTCCTCCTGCTCCCCCATTGGCCATGTGCCGAAGATCCTGTGTCCGCAGCGCAGCCGCATCTGGGTCGGAATGCCGGGTTGTCCAAAAATTGCCGAGAGCTTGTGCCAGCCTGTCTTGCCGGGGTGCAGGAGCACCTGGCCATTGGTGACGAAGCCGTCCTCCAGTCCGATGATTGTCGGCCGCGAGGGGCCCGCCTGAAGCTGGCGCTGCAAAGCGCCGGCCAAGGCGTCCATTTCCCGGCCAAAATCGAAGAACTCCAGTCTGGCCGCGGAGGTGGCCGCCAGCTCGCGCCGCAGTTCATCGTCGCGCGTCATGCGCAGCATCGCTGCTGACAAAGCGGACGGCTCGGCGGGATTCGCGAAGAGAGCCGCGTCACCGGCGACTTCCCCGAGGCACGTGGCCCGTCCACAAATGATCGGCAGACCAAACGCCATGGCTTCGACGAGCGGAATGCCAAATCCCTCATGAAGGGATGGAAAGACCAGGGCCGAAGCGCAAGCCCACAACTGCTCGAGTCTGTGCGGCCCGACGTGCCCCTCATAACGCAAACGTCCCGCGAGGTCCGCGGTATCCGCCTGCGCCAGAAGTGCTCGGGTCTCCGGCGAATCAGCCCCCGTGAGCACAAGATCCCATGCTTCATCTCCGGCCTGCGCCACATAATCGGCATAGGCCGCCAGCAGGACCGGGTGGTTCTTGTGCGGCCAGAAATTCGCCGGATAAAAGAAGAATGGACGGCCTGCGTCCTTAGCGGCTGAAGGGGTGTGACGCAAGCGTCCGCCCAACACAAGATAGGTCCTGAACAGCCGGTCTCTGCCCACACCATAAGCCTGCGCCAGACGCGAGGCCCCGTAGTCACTGATGCATTGGAAGGCTTCCGCATCGGCTGCCATTTTTGTGAAATAGCAGTGCCGGTGTGCCCGCTCCTCCTCGCTGAGTGACGCGGGAAAGTCCAAATGCAAGAGGTCCGCCACCAACGAGACCGTGGGCACGCCGGGACAGTGCCACGTCGTGGCGCCAAAAGGGCAGTAGAGAAGATCGGCTGAGAGCCGCCACAGGAGGTCCGTTGGCGGATTCTTCCATAGAAAATCCTGGTCCCCACGGCCCAGGAATTCCCACCTTTGGACCGGCGAGTTCACGTTCACGCACACCAGCCGGTCATCCGGCGCACAAAGCGACCTGCGCACCTCGTCGTGCGAAATCGAGGAGGTGAGGAACAAGAAGCGGGTCTTCCCGGCAAACCGGCGGCGGAGCCAGGGGATGCACTCCAAGATATAGGTCTTGATCCCACCATTGGCCCCGCCCGGAAGCAACGGCGTGAGGTCGACCGCAATGATTGGTTGCTGCATGCTGCTTCTTGCCTCAAGGCACCGGGGTGTCGGGATGTCTCTTCACCAGCCTCCTGACTGCATCCTCGACCATTCCGAAATGCTTGAAGAGCCGCCAAGTAAGGGAGCCTTCAATCCTCTCCAATTTGTCCGACTTGGCCTGCAGATCTTGCAACCAGGCCTCCTGCTGGCGGAAGGCCTCCTTCATAACCCTCGACTCCTTGAACAATGGGAAGAGAGGAAAACGCGCAAAGCCGGCGTGCGGGTAGATGAACTCGAGATATAGATCAAGCCATTTGCGCAGTTCGGCGTCCTCGGGGACAGTCGGGATATGCTCGCACTGGTGCCCGATCATCGCATTGAAATGCAGGCAAACATTGCTGAGAAACCTCCGCCGTTGTTCTAGGCCGAGAACCCGGCTTTCCAGCAGAAGCCGCTCCATGCCCTGCAGCATCTGACCCAGCACGGCGATCGAATCCGGGCCGATCTGCCGGGACCACTGCCCCGCGTGGATGTGGAACACGGATCCAAGTTGGTCTTGGACAAAGACAGGATGAGCCGAAAAGACAAGAAACTGCATCCAGACGTCACAGACTATGCCGAAACGCTGGAGCTGAAGGGCGGGCTCAATTCGTGCGAGCAAGTCCGTCCGCCATAATATGCTGCTCCACGAGACATAATGGCCGCGTTGCGCCCACTCGAGGAGGTGCTCTGCCGGCTCGCGGCGCCCCGGTTTCGCGTCGGCCGGGCTCCGCTCAAGCGTCTCCCCGTTGCGTTCGGATTCCGTCGTGAAAACCACGGCTCCGAGATCCGCCTGCTCCCCGGCGATCCGCAAGGCCGCTTCGAGAAACCCGGGCGCAAGCTCGTCGTCATCGGCCAGCGGAACCACATAGGGCGTCCGGACCCGGTCGAACCCCTCCGCGAAGCTCCGGAGAGCCCCCTCATTCTTCTCGCGCAGGGTCAATTCCAACGAGGACATCTCATGCGCAAGCTCCTTCAGCCACTCGCTGGTTCCGTCCGTTGAAGCGTTGTCCAAGACATGAAGGTGCACGAAATCCCCCTGCCGCCTCACGCTCGCGACAGCCCGCTGCAGCTCACGCAACCGGTTGAATGTCGGGATGAAGACCGTGACTTGGGCGGCGTCAGATTTCACGGGAGATCGGTGTGCAGGGGGTCAGCGTGTTTCGGAGAACGCGGGCTTGCTGGTGGCACCCTCATGGCCGGAGCCATTTTAGAACCCTCCGGGCTTGACGAACCGTCGCTCGCCAAGCCGTCCGCCGGCAATGGCCGATGGCCCAGCGAAGCGAGTCATGGGCCACGGGCAAATCTTGGACTTCTCCAAGCGCCGATCTGGCTTCGAGAAGCGCCGCTTCCAAGGGAAAGATGCCGCCGCGCGACGGCATCCCGGCCTCCATTTCCAGCGGGACAAGCAGGCGGTGACGGAGTTCGCGGATGCTTCCTGCCACCGCCGCAAGAGCGGCCCGCTTCTCCGTGTCCGCTTTCCACGCCCGTGCGTGGAGCTCGAATTGCCCGTAGTCGTCGAAAGACTCAAGGTTGCTTCCCGGGTCCAGGAGGGCTTCCATGATCGCGCACAGCCGCAGCTCCGGGGTGTCCTCCGGACGGTCCACGTAGTTCTCCTCGGGGGCCAAACAGAGGGCTTCGATACAGGCCCTGATCTCGGCGGAGGGGTCTGCGGAGATCCTGCGGAGGATGGGCACGTAATTCCGCGCGTGGCTGTAGGTCCACTGGAGGAATGTATCCCCCTGCCTGAGACTGGTGTTCGAGCCATGCCAGCGATAACTGGTCAACACCTCGGGCATCACAGTCATGCGGGTTCCGACACCGAGCAACCGGACATGAAAATCCCAGTCGCACATGTTCGACAATCCATCCGAGGGAACCGCGCCGGCTTGGCGCACCAGATCCATCGAATACAGGGCCGTCGGGATGCACAGGTGGTGCTTCCACCGCCAATTTCCGGGATCGGCAAAGTCTACGGGCTGGTTTATGTGGGGCACGATCCAAGAATCCTCGTTGCGCACGACTCCGTGATCATCGATCTGCTGGATATAGGTGCCGACTGCCTTGATGTCGGGATGGGCGCGCAGGAACTCAACCTGCCTCCGGAGTTTCTCCGGTAGGAACATATCGTCGGCCGGAAGAATCGCGAAGTAATCGCCTCGGGATTCTCCATAGCCAAGCTTCCACGCCTCCACGGGTCCACGGTTCTTCTCGATGCGGAACTTCCGGATCCGGGGGTCGGTATGGCGCGCCAAGACCCTGGGCGTGTCATCGGTGGAGCCGTTGTCGACAATCAGCAACTCCCAGTTGCGATAGGTCTGTGACAGCAGACTGCCGATGCAATCATCGAGGTAACGGCCGTAATTGAAGGCCGGCACGACAACCGAAATGAGAGGGTCTTTCATGGAGCCAGCTGGGCCGGGCTATTTGGCCTGACCCCCGGAAGTGGGACACATCAAAACTAAAGTTCTGCTGGTTGTTGGTTGTGGTTGGTTTATTGGGTTAAGGCAACTCTGGGCGTGATGAGCCCGGAGGGCGACTGGAGCCCAGAGTTGCTGCGCCGCGCGAACTCCCCCGGCGTCTGGTAGCCGAGCAAGCTGTGCGGACGGGATTCGTTGTAGTCGATCCTCCAGGCTTCGGGGATGACCCGGGCCTCCAGCAGGCTGCCAAAGAGTTCCCGGTTCAGGCACTCATCCCGCAACTTGTCATGGAAGCTCTCAATGTGCCCATTCTCCCACGGACTGCCCGGGGTGATGTAGAGCGTCTTGATCGTGGCCCGCTCCATCCAGTCCTCTATGGGATAGGCGACAAACTCGGGGCCGTTGTCACTGCGCAGATGCTCCGGTGCCCCGTAGCGGGCAATGGCGGCCTCCCCCGCCTCACTCCGTCCCAGTGGCCAATGACCGGGGGCCAGGTTGGAAATCTCGCCGTCAAGATTCACATAGAGAAATGAGCCGAACGCATACGCCAGACCCTCATCGGCCTGCAACACCGGTAGAAGCGTCGCGAGATGCCAGGGGAAGAGAAAATCGTCATCGGCACAAACGGTGAAAAACGGCGTTTCCACCATATCGATCGCCATGCGAATACTGTCATACGGGGGAATGTTTTGCTCCCGTTTGATGTATTGAATCCGCCGATCCGCCAAACACTCGGCGAGCACTGTTGCCTCCGTCTCATCATTCGATCCGTTGTCAATAACCATGAGAACGAAATCTCCTTTAGTCTGATTTCTAAATGATGAAATCGCGCGTTTCACCAACTTCGGCCGACGATAGGTCGTTAATACAACAGTTACCATGGGGGCATCGCTCGAAGCAGGGGTCTCATCTGAGGAGCCATTCTAGATTCAATGAACGCCGCGGTTGGAGCGTTTGCGACGAACTGATTTCCATACAAACGGAGGAATTCGGCGTGATGAAAACCTGAAACAGTAGCGAAAATCAGAGGGCATCGTGAAGTTGAGTTGGAAGCCGCCGCGACGGCCATAGCTTATCCGCCAGAGATCGAGGCAACCCGAAAGGCACGCAACGACTTTAGCATGGTTTCCAAAGGATCTAAGTTGGCGACAGGACTGATGCTGACTGTTTGATCTGTCGCCATTCTAGGAAAGAGGGGACTAAAGATCGTCAATCTCCGGTCGGTTTTCTCCAAAAAAGCGCAAAGCGTTTGCCCGGCCATTTTCGCTGCTGCGTATTCACCCATATCATTCGGGATTTCATCAACTGCGACAGATGAGGGATAGAAAATGTGCCTCGTTCCCAAATCGCGGAGCAGATTCACTGTCCCGATAAAACCCTTGACATAGTAATCGCAGAACTTGCTGAACAGCGGCGGGGAAAACCTGCCTTTGACACCGGAGAAAATGAATGGCGTAGCGAAGTAGTAGAGATGCGTCGGGATCCAGTTTTTTTCGGAGATTTGTGCCGGGTTAAGGCCCGGGTTCAGAACGTCAAAATACAAGCAGTCGGCGATCCCGCCATTTGAGACAATATCTTCAACAATCTGGCGCGCGTCCTCCCCTCCCTGATGGTAGGTGATCTTGATATCCGCCCCCCCGCCAGCCAGAAGCTTCGCTGCGACTTCGCCCAACCCACGGGAGCCTCCGACCACCAATCCGCGCTGGCCTGCAAACTCACCGCTTTCCACCAGGCTCTTCAGTGCGAGGAAACTTCCCTGTTTTGTGGGTGGAGGGCGACGAAATGCCTCCACGCTCCCCTCCATCCCCGGTCCCGCCACCTTCATGTGAACGAGACCAAAACGCCTGTCGTGATCGGTCACCTCATAACGAAGATCCGGCACATTGTTGGGAGCTGCCTTGGAGAGCTTCAGCTCGGAATATATGGAATGCAACCCCGGACAAAACACGCCTGCAAGACGGCTCGTAGCCAGCAGCACGGCAATCTGCTGCGGAGAAAAGCATCGCGTCAGATTGGGAAACATTTCCGCCGCAGCTTCACGATTCAGGAAAAGATCGAGACAACCGGAAGTCGCCTCCAGCTCTTCCTCCAAAACGTCCTGCGGCGGGATCAGGCCGGGAAAACACCCCTTGATGTCGGCGGCGTCAGAGCCTGTCCGCCTTTCCAGCGACAACCTGATTCCTGCTACAAAGGATCCGCCGGCCAGCAATTCGAGTCTCAGGCTACCCGTCTTGTCATTTCTTACTGCCAGCCCAACTTCCTCGCCCACGCGTATCGGCTTGGAAAAAACCGCCTCGATGTGCCGGAGTTCCACATTCCCCTCTTGATCCTCGAGCGCGCAATCCACACTCCACAGGAGTGCATGGATGCCATGAACAACAGCAGCGCCGAATAGCATTCTTCGCGCGGCAATCCCATCGGTATGCAAGGGATTGTTGTCCCCTGAAAGTTTGGAAAATGCAGTCTGGTCCCCGGGGGTGAAAATGCGCGTCTTCATGCGATGTCAATTTCCAAGCTGATCGACAAGCAGTTTTGTCCAGAGTTCAACCGCCTCCGGTTTGGGATGGGTGCCATCCCTGAACTTGTCATCTGGCAAGGAATGCGCGAGGTCAATAAAGTGAACGGTGCCATCCTTCAGGAAAGGGGAGATCGTGACTTGGAGCTTTTCCAGATACGGGGTATAAAACGGGCTTTCTCTGGCATGCCAGGTCGGCATCGGGAGGTTGACAACAACAACATGTAGCCCGGCTGCATTCGCCCGCAATATCAGCTCAGAAAAGCGCCGGAACTGCTCGTCAGGCAAAACGCCACTCGGGAGCCCCATGTAGTTTGTGAGCCAGTCCATCACCTCGTGTGGGGTGAGTTCCTTGGTGGAAGCCGTTTCCTGCTTCGGTCCAACCGGAGGGGCAACCAGGCCAGGCTGAATTCTCGGATCAAATTTCCACCCCGGCCACCGCAGAACAGGATCCGCGATGCGAAGGGGCAGTTTTTCTGCGAGCGGCAGAAGAATGGCGAGCCGCTGTTTGGCCATGTAGACAAGCCAGGGCGGCATCAATTGAAAAACCGGGCTGGTCGGGTCCAGGACCGGCTGGGCCCGCATCGCTTCGCGCTTGATATCGGAGATGAGCACGCCGCTTTTCACTACGCTTGGCGGAACAAGATACGGGTTCGACCAGCGCCTGCCGTCCGAAACAAACAAAGGATAGTTTATCGCGAACACGATCGTTGATTTTTTCAGGATCGGAGGTGGAGTGGACTTTGCGACGAGCTCATAGATCTGCGCCATTTGCGTGACATTTGACGCACCGACGGCAAGGTTGTTGGCAAGAAGAGTGTGGTCTTTTGCCTGGAGGGCGTTCGGGGGAAACGCTTCCTGTGCCACGGAAGCTCCCAAAACAATGAGGAGCGGCTCTCCGGCATTGGACAGATGCCGGGATTCAAATATCGCCCTCAATGCCTCGTCGCGAAAAGTTGTCCGCGGATGTCTCAAAACCTCCACAGGCAGCTTGGAGGAAGGCCAGCCGTAAAAACAGACGATCAGACCTAAAAATAGACTGGAAGCCAGAACCCAGAAGAACCCAATCGCAGCGAAAGCTTTCATCAAAATTGTTCGTAAAAGAAAACGCTCCCGAATGAAGGAAAAAGGAAGAGGTAGATTTCAATGGCGGCCAACTGACTCCCCAGAAGCAAATTCAGCTTCCATCCGGCGGGCGGGGTTGATTTTCCGGGAGCACGCCACCATGGAATGAAAGCGAACATCATGAGGAAAAGAACAAGCTCGGCAACCGCAAGGCCGGAAAGGCCGTATAGCGCCAGGGTTTTCTGCAACTCCTCGATCGTCATCCAGAGCGGCGTCACGCTCAGGCAGATGTAAGTGAACGTAAATGCCGCAGCCATGGCGAGATAGGGTGTAGCCGCACACAGGGCATCAAAGCGGGTTCTTCCCAGATAGCTTCTGAGCCAGGTTCTGTATAAATGGTTGGTTCCTGCTCCGAATCCCAAAAGCAGCCCGCAGGTTACGAATGCCCACGTGGTCCCGTGCCAGAGTCCAACAAGAAAAAATGTGATGAAAAATGCGGCGATCCCTAGGAAAAGGGCTGCGTTTTTTGCGGGCCAGTGCTTGGTGAACGCCATCAACACGGGGTTGAAGACATAGACTTTGAACCAGTTTGACATCGTCATGTGCCACCTCCCCCAAAAATCCAAGGTAGTGCAACAATCTGTCTGTAAAAGTGGTTCTGCCTGACTGACGCACTCCGGGTGTTCCGGAGGCGCAGCGAAGCGGAGCCGTAGGAACACCCGGAGTGCGT